>Ga0209542_10014374_pt1 | contig 13484 bp, 11 predicted proteins | sample RifCSPhighO2_01_FD_184028 | JGI IMG/M metagenome (GOLD analysis project Ga0209542, IMG submission 184028) | Soil microbial communities from Rifle, Colorado - Rifle CSP2_plank highO2_0.1 (SPAdes) (version 2) | ecosystem: Environmental > Terrestrial > Deep subsurface > Rock core/Sediment ... | reverse complement strand
CCTTTTCACATCAACCCTCAGCAAAAAAGGAGACATCAAAATCCATAGAAGATCCAAACTCGGGCAAACAGTCCTTGAAGATTTGAACAAAGCAAGAAAGGTTGAAGTAAGAGTTTAAAGTATTACTATGTTTCTTAGCCTATGCGAGAAATAAGTAATATTGGAACATACAAATTAATATAAAGCATAAGATCTAATGGGGTAAATGAGGGTTTTATTAACGCTTAAATCACTAAAAGATTGCGCTTATGATAAAGCATATTATCACAAATTAAGAGGCTTTTTTTATAATCTTCAGCAAGGCTCAAAATATTTCAATAAACATAATAATGAAGGTTATAAGTTTTATTCATTTTCTAACATATTCCCGGCAATAGACGTTCATACTGGAGATAAAAGAAGCCTTATTGTATCCTCTCCCGATAATGATTTTATTCATTGGCTGTATAGAAAAATTGCAGCGATAAAAGAAAGCCAAACCCCATTAAATATTGGAGAAGCTCAATTTGAAATCCAGAAATTAAATTTTCTTAGCCCTGAAATAAGAACTAAAGCAAAGCTCATAACTGGAACACCAATTATCATGAGGATTCCCAAGGAAAAATATAGTTCTTATGAGATTAAAAGCATAAGACCATATGAATTCTGGCGTCCCGAACATGATTTTAACGCGTTCATAAACGGTCTTAATGGTAATCTCAATAAAAAATACGAACAATTTTATGGGAAGGAAACAGAGACTTCAAATATTTTTGAGGAATTCACCTTTAAAAAATCTGTCTGCGTACATAGGATAGAAAAAGGCAAAGAACAGAGGACAATAGGCTCTTTGTGGGAATTTGAATTTAGTCATTTAAATAATGAACAGAGAAAAATGCTTTGGCTCGGATTAGAATCTGGATTTGGAGAACTTAATTCCTCTGGATTTGGATTTATGAATATAGCGAGGAGCCTAAATTAAAATGAATACTACTCTATCAGAACAAATAGTAAATGATAAAAATATGGATAATACTAAATTAGAATTCACTGGAAACTGGTTCATTGATGCAGGAATGTTGGGATTTGTGAATTTAATGGAAGAGGTTTATGGGTGGGATTTGGCGGAGTTAAATCAGCGAATTTCTGATAATAAAGACCTAGTTTACTACGGGTATTTTCCTTTGGCATATGCTTATCAAAATTTTTCGAATATTCAATTAAGTAAGATCCGTGATCCTGAAGCAAAAAAAGACATAAAAAATGAATTAAAAGACATAAAAGACATGCCTGAAATGGGAGAAGGGAGATGGACTAATGCCGAAGATATTTTTAAAAACGCTTTTGAACATATTGTTAAAAAATCATACAAATTAACTGTAGAATTAAAGTTAATGATAATTGATAAAAAAGAAGACAAGAAGAAAAAGAAAGTGTCGGATATAGAAGAAGAGTTTAACAAAAAAGTTATTGAAATCCAAAATATTATAAAAAATAATGAGAATGAAATTAGAGAAGCATTAAATAAGAAGAAAAAACAAAAAATATTATACTATGAAATTGAAAAAATTAAAAATAATGGCGCCGCCGAAAAAATAAAGTCTCTTCGAGAAGAATTATTGAAAAAATTTGAAGAAACAAATCCCAAAAATGAAAATTTTTTTAGATTACCATTATCGAATAAATTCTTTACAAACTTTTTATTTTTTCAACCTGGTTGGGACTTGTCAAAACAAGAAAAGGCATTCTATAGCGTTATCAAATCAGATGATAGTGTTAACGAATTAAAAAACATCGGAAAAACGTTAAATAAGTTTCTTCTAACACAAAAAGACTTTAATAATGAGTTTTATACTTCTGCTCTTCCGGTAAGTATGTTTCAAAATATTAAGTTCATTTTTGTCTATCTTTTGTGTTTTGATGAAGGATTTGTAAAAAATAATCAGAATAACCCCCTTCCAAGATCGTTTTTATTTTATAGCCCTAATTTAAATTTCTCTCATAAAATAAATAAGAAACTCAAGATTTTTTTTAACCAACAAGATAAAAAATATGACCTTCTTAAAATAACATTAAACCAAGTAATTGACAGTTTATATGAACATCAGTCTAAATGGTCGTTAGAATCAATGTATATTATTCAATACGACACGCTTGATAACCAAAAACAGGAAGGGGTTGAATTTATAGGTATCCCTAAAATCCAAGCCGTGATAATTATGGATGATACTATTCGAGAGAATCTTAATAAAAGTATTCCGTATAGAAAGAAGGCTAAAGGCAAATTTGAATATTCCTGGATTCTTCAAGAACTAATGAAAGGTAAACCTTTATCTCCAATTATACTTAATCATTTAACATTAAAAATTAATGAGGAATATTATCTCTCGCTAAAAAGCTCAATTTACGCATTGGCAGTTGATAAGTGTCTTAGAAAAGTCCAGAAATCAATAATCTTTAATCAAGATTTTTTTAAGAATCATGATTTTATTGTTGATGAAATTAAAAGAACAGCCAGTATAATGTCTCTTAACAAAAATTGTATTTTTAATTTATTCCCCAATAAAGATGAAAATAAAAGACTAAGTTACGAATTGTTGGCGACAATTAAATGTAAAGACAAAAACAGCTTCCTCAATGTCCTCTCGAAAGAGCTCATAAATAAAAATGGAAAGGGAAAAGAAAAGTTAATTGAACTTTATATTCAGAAAAATATTGTGCAAAATGATATCTCTTGGGAATGTTATGCACTTCCATTAATAATGGGGTTAGTGGTTTAAATGGATGAACATCAAGATGATAAATGGTATTGGCTAAAAGAGAAAGCAAAAAATGCTTTTATGAATTCTTCCGATAATTATAAGCAGAAAATATTATTCAATCTTCTGAACGCTACAAAAACAGGAGATCAAAATCGCTTTTTTAATATATTATGCAGAGCTATGGTAGCAAATCTAGAGGATTCAAGAGAATTAGCAACTAAAATTTCAGACATTTCGTTCAAAAACAAAGACTTTGAAAAGTTATCATATTCTATAATTTTTGGAATTATAGTATCTAAAAATAAACATGGGGGGAACTAAAATGGGTAAATTTATTGTAATGGATATTGTATTTTATGCTGGTTCGTTGAATTATGACCAAGGTACCGGTAATTATCAGGAGTTGAAGAAAATAACAAAGTGGGATGGAAAACAGTATACTCTTGTAAGTAGAGCGGCACTAAGATATAGTTTACTTGAAACAGGTAGGCAGTTAAACAAATGGAAGTTAGCGGATGCATCTGCATTTACAAAAGGTGTAGCCAACAGTATTCCTAAAGATGTAAGAAGTTCTACTGAGAGTTCAGAAGTAATTGAAGAATCAGATGACAATGATGATTCTAATAAAAAAAGTAAAAAGAATAAAGATACGATTCAACCTTCCGCAGAGATGCTTCTTTCTGGAGAACTGCTAAATTATCCTGAATTTGATTTGTTTGGTTATTTAATTACAAACACTTCTCCACAAAATTTTCGTGAGTCCGCTGTGAAGATAAGTCATGCAATCTCTTTAACGCCTTTCATGTATGACAATCATTTGTGCGGGAATTTAGGATTAGCACAACGATTAATTAAGCAAACAGGGAAAATGGAGCCTAACTTGTTTAACTTGGAGGAGCATTATACCTATTATTTATATAGCATAGTTATTGATGTTGAGAGAGTTGGTTCTTATACTGTGTATCTCGCAAAAAATAAGGAACAAGAATTGTTTGGAAAGAAAATCAAGATAAACAATGTTCAGATAGATAATCTAAAGATTATCCTTAGCGAAAATAAAACAGATGGGATACAGGTACAGGTAGTTGAAGGGATTTCTGTACACGGTGAAGAAAATGATGAGGTGATTGAATTAACTTTTAGTCTAACTGATAAATCAAAAATTATTGAAAGAATAAAATCATTAGTTAAATCAGTTCTTGAATTAAAGAGAAACATTAAAGGACAAAGTCATTCTTTAGAGCCAAAAGTATTGGTTGCCGGAGTTTATGAAGGTAATTACAAAACTTATAAGGACAAAATTTCTTTAATAGATGAGTATACTGAAGAGTGCACTGAAGAAACATTGCCACAAGAAAATGGAAAAAAAGTCACTATAAAAGTCAAAAAAAATAAAAAGCCAGTTTTTGAAGTAGTGGGGATAGATGCAAAAGAACCAATAGAAAATATCTTAGATTACCTATTTAATAAAGAGGAAGATAACAAAGACAGCATAATATCAAAAGAATCAAAAGTATTTTGGTCTGAAGAAATACAACTTGCTGAAAATAAAAAATAGAAAATGGCTACTACCAAAACACTATTCCTAGAACTATTCCAACCATTCGCACAGTACCGGAATCCATTTACGTTTTACTATGCGCAAACATTTCCTCTACCACCAAAATCAACTATAATTGGAATGTTGCAGAATGCGGTAGGAGAATGGTATAATGAAAAATACTGGGACTTAAAAGTAAGCATTCATGGTGGTTTTGAAAGTGTGTTTTGGAATTATCAACAATTTATTAAAGGAGACATTAAATTTCAAAAAGTAAATAATCAGCTGGTGTCAGTTAATCAAGAAAGATCACTTTACGGTCAAGGACTAAAATCTCAGCGTAGTCCTCTTTCTCAACAAGAACTCTTTAATGGACATTTATGGATCTTTCTACGAGGAGAAGCTGATATGATAGATAAAATAAAAAATGCTTTAGAAAAACCAAAGAAAGTTCTCTATTTAGGAAGGAGCGAAGATATTATTTTCATTAAAAAGTTAAAAGTATGTGAAGTAGATCAGATCACAACATCAATTGCAAAGAAGAATATCTGGCTTTTTGAGAAGCCAATGTACATTAAAAAAGAGCAATTTCCCATTAAAAATAATAAATATCCTGTTTACTCTATTTCTACAAATGTGTTTTTTAAGAATAATAACAGAACAATTAGTTCAAAAGCAGAGCTTAATAAAGATACAATCCGAGAACCTAAATTTGAGACTGTTATTTACACAGGTACTGACTATATAATTCACCTGAGTAATGAAATTGAGATCGAGGATATAATTTTAGGAGAACTCAGATTTAGAATTCCAACAGAATATGGGTGGTTATAAATGACAGATTTACTTAACCTAATAAAAGCAAAGGATAATGAAAGTCACTCTCCACTTTTAAGAGATCATCTTAAAGAAGCCTTATTAAGACTTGGACAAATTTATAATTATATTAAATCAAATGAGAATAGTCTAACTTATGAAGAAATAAAGAATAAAGAGAAAAGAAAGCAGTTATTCAAAATTCTTACTAAAGCACTATTTCTGCATGATTTTGGTAAGATAAATTATCAGTTCCAAAAGAAAATCTATGAGAAGGATATTCGTAATAAGGGTATTAATAATGATAAGGAAAATTGGAAGGATCTACAAAAAGAATTAAACTCAACTAGAAAAGAAATAAGGCACGAAATATTGTCAATTGTGTGGAGTATTGCTTTATTGGACAACAGTGAAGAAAGTAAAAAGATAAGAACAGCAGTTCTGCTTCATCATTATAACGAATTTTGGTCAGGGCAAGAAATAGATTTGTTAGAAATTATTGGTAATTATGAAACTGATCTTAAACTTTATATGCAACTAATCATCGACAATCAGAAAAATTTAGAGATATTTCTTACTGGCTTGTTATTATATATTAAAGAAAATGTGAAATCTCATGATTTTTTAGTGGAAGCTCTCTCTGAAATAAAGCCTAACTTTTCCATAATTGAGAATTTGTTTCAATGTTTAGAAAGACATGATAATGACTTATCTCTCTTTGGAGAGTTATACGAAATTAAAAATGATAAACCCGACTATGATTTTCTTGTAATTTTAGGTATTCTAAGACGATGTGATTATGCGGGTAGTGGAAACGTGAATATTGAAGAAACACAGGATATTTCTACTTTTCTTTCTTCTCTTTGGATGGAAATAAAAACAGAATTAATCGATAAGCATAAAGTTAAAACTTTTTGGCAGGAAACAATTTTATCTAAAAAAAACAACGATAGTGCTATCCTCATAGCTCCAACTGGCTCTGGAAAAACTGAATTTGCACTTATTTGGGCAAGAAAACAAGGAAGAAAATTAATTTATACACTTCCTTTAAGAGTTGCTTTAAATGATATTTATAGGAGATTTACCAAAAATAATAAAGACAATATTGGCTTATTACATTCTACCGCGTTTATTGAATATATTAAAGATGAACAATTTTTCAAAAATGATTCAGTTGATACTCAGGTTACAGCAGCTAAGCTATTTTCAGAGCCATTACTTCTATCAACTCCTGATCAAGTCTTCTTAACTTGCTTAAACTTTTATGGTTCGGATAAGCTCATTGGTGTTTATCCTCTTTCATCCATTGTGATAGATGAAATTCAAACCTATGATCCGGAAATGGCATCGATCATTGTTCAAACATTAAAGATTATACATAAATTGGGCGGAAAGGTACTCATAATAACAGCTACATTTCCCACCTATTTCAAGAAATTCCTAGTTGAGTCTCAGATTACAGGATTAAACTATAAAGTGATAGATTTAAAAAAAGAAATACAGGATAATTCAATACTTCCAGATAATATTAAAAATTATCAAAGAAAAAGACACCTTATTAATATAAGAGAAGAAGCTCTCGTTAAGATAAATGAAGAAAAAAATGTTATTCTAAATGATCAGGTTATTAAAATAATCAATTCAGAAAATAAAAATGTTTTAATCATTGTAAATACTGTTAAGAAAGCAATAGCTGTCCACAAGAAGTTGCCAAATTCGGAGTTATTACATTCGCGATTACTTGAAAAAGAAAAAAGGCTAAGAGTTGAATCGATTAAAAATAAATTAGGAAATAAAGAAAAAGGAATTATTTTAGTAGCCACCCAGATAGTAGAAGCTTCTATAGATATAGACTTTGATATGTTGTATACCGAAATATCCTCCATTGATAGTCAGATACAAAGGTGGGGAAGAATTCACCGTAGTCGAGATGAAGATTATAATGAAGAATCGTCCAACGTTATCATTTTTTCAAATGCTGATCGATCTACTAATGCAATATATGACAGGGATGTAACTGAAAAAACGATTGAAGAACTTAAGAAAATAGATAAGAAGGAAATATTAAATTATGAAAAAGAAAGAGAACTTATTGAACAGGTTTTTAATCAACAAGTAAATGGTAAGACACTGAAAGAAAAGTATGAACAAGAAATTGAGAAAAATATAAAAAACTTGCAATTTTTTACAGTAGAAAAGAAAAGCGAGGCACAACGATTATTTCGAAAGATTGCTGGTCAAGCAGCCATCTTCCCCGCAGTCATGGATCTAGATACTTCAGGGACTGAAGAAGGAAAACTGATAAAAGCCATTGCTAAAATCCTTAAAGATGAAAATAATTACGAATTACCTTGGACGAATTTAATCAGACTATTGAAAAACGATGGAGTTACAGTTTCTTCTGATAAGAAAGATATAGACACTCTAAAATGGAATATCAAAAAAATACTATATGACTATTCTATTAATATTCCACAGTATGCGCTTGAAAAGTATCTGAGGACCTTTTCTTTTAATAAGTTTAAAGGATTTTTGGTAGCAAAAATTAAGAAAGAAGATGCAGATATGATTAAGAAGTTAGGAGTTGACCCAATTTGGGAAAAGAGTGTGGATGATATTTACAATGAGGAATTTGATGATCATTTGATATAATAAATCATTTAAAATGCAGCCAACACCAACACACCTCAATTATTATCTGATTTGCAAGCGTAAGCTATGGTTATTTCACCATAAAATTCAGTGCGAATGGAAGTCTGAGTTAGTTAAAATTGGAAAAATATATCATGAAGATTTTAAAGATCAAGAGATTGAGATCGATAATTTTAAGATAGATAAGTTATCTAATGGGCAAGTATTTGAGCTAAAAAAGAAAAATACTGCACCAGAAGCAGCAAGATTTCAGGTAATATACTATTTATACCTATTAAAACAAAAAGGGATTATGACGGGGGGAGTTATTAAATACAAAGAAAGCAATAGATTAGAAGAGGTAAAATTAACGCCCGAACTAGAAAAAGAACTTTTACAGCTGTTAAAAGATACAGATATTATCTGTTCACTAAAAAATCTGCCGGAAGTTAAAAGAATAAGATATTGCGATAATTGCAGTTATTACGAGCTATGCTTTAGTTAAAATGTTAAAACAACCTTTTTACATAACAAAATCGGGGAAAATAGTTAAGAAAGATAATACAATATACTTTGAGAATGAAACAATTAAAAAGATAATCCCAGTAAACACAATAGGTTCAATATACTGTTTAGGAGAAGTATCAATAAATTCAAAATTATTGACTTTTTTGGCAAAACAAGGAATATTAATTCATTTTTTTAACTATTATGGGTATTATACTGGAACCTTCTATCCAAAAGAAACATTAGTCTCTGGATCATTAATAATAAATCAAGTAGAACATTACACAAATAATGAAAAAAGAATATTCTTAGCTAATTCTTTTGTAGACGCAACAATTCAAAATTTAATAAGAATTTTAGAACACTACAGAAAACACGGAAAAGAAGTCGCCGAAACTATGGAAAAATTAAATAATATTAGGCTACAAATTAATCCCAATCTAAATTTACAAGAACTTATGAATTTGGAAGGAAGGGCGTGGAAAAATTATTATAATATTTATCAGGAAATTATGAAGGAATTCTTCACTTTCGACAAAAGAACAAAAAGGCCTCCTCAAAATGAGATAAACTGTTTAGTTAGTTTTTTAAATTCACTATTGTATACTACAATATTAAGCGAATTATATAAAACACAGCTCCACCCGGCGATAAGCTACCTCCATGAACCATTCGAAAGAAGATTTTCTTTAGCTTTAGATCTAGCGGAAATGTTCAAACCTTTAATAGTCCAAAGAGCATTATTGAAGTTGATAAACAAACAAGAAATTAAAGAAACACATTTTAGGAAAGACTTAAAAGGATGTTTACTAAACGAGGAAGGAAAAAAAATAGTCTTAAAAGAATTCGATGATAGGTTAAAACTAACAATCATGCATCCAGAATTAAAAAGGATAGTTTCCCACAAAAGACTGATAAGGCTTGAGGCTTACAAAATTATTAAGCATTTGGTAAATGATAAAACATATAATCCTTTTGTAATATGGTGGTAAAATGTATTTAATAATTGTTTACGATGTTGAAGTTAAAAAAGTGAATAAAATTCATAAATACTTAAAGCGTTATTTAAACTGGATCCAAAACTCAGTTTTTGAAGGAGAAGTTGGATTAGCGGACTATGTTTCTATTAAAAAACAGTTAAATAAAATTATAAAAAAAGACATAGACTCCATAATAATCTTTAAATTTAGTAGAAGATCCTATTATGAACGAGAGGTGATAGGGGCAGAAAAAAATAGGTTAACATCTATTATATAGCTACCCCATCTATTTAAATAAAGAAGAAAATGACCACTGGGCAAATGGGGAAAAGAATAAGTTTTTTGGGGTTTATTTATAAACAGTTTTTATGTTTTAATAGAACTAATATAGGATTGAAACCTAGTCAGGCATTTCAATTATGGGCGTGGTGAATAAGTTTTAATAGAACTAATATAGGATTGAAACAGCTTATACTAAATATTCATTGCTTTTAAAAGAAAAGTTTTAATAGAACTAATATAGGATTGAAACACGGAAGCGCGGTATTTTTCGTAAGATTGGGAGGATGTTTTAATAGAACTAATATAGGATTGAAACATATCTATATATATATGTATTACTTCCTCTCCTAAGTGTTTTAATAGAACTAATATAGGATTGAAACGAAGAAGAGGCGGCGATTGCCAAGGTGGAGGAGGAGGTTTTAATAGAACTAATATAGGATTGAAACGCGAGATAGCGTCTTATCTTAAACGGATGCAGTCGGGTTTTAATAGAACTAATATAGGATTGAAACAATGGAAGACATGATCCGTTATGGTGCTACAAGCCAAGTTTTAATAGAACTAATATAGGATTGAAACTCAAAAAGTTCATTTATAACAACAGCTTCGGGGAAATTGTTTTAATAGAACTAATATAGGATTGAAACACATCTGTCCCCGCCATTTCTCCGAAAATAAGTATCTGTTTTAATAGAACTAATATAGGATTGAAACTCGCCAGTGCAGGGCGGAACGATACAAGTAGTATTGGTTTTAATAGAACTAATATAGGATTGAAACATTCAAGAACTCACAAAAGGAGATTATCAAAAAATAAGTTTTAATAGAACTAATATAGGATTGAAACAAGTTAATAAGTCGATAGACAAGGTGATCTCAGCAGGTTTTAATAGAACTAATATAGGATTGAAACAAGAGTGAACTGGAAATCCCAACTCCCCGTGTTCATGTTTTAATAGAACTAATATAGGATTGAAACATGAATAAAAAAACAAAAACACTACTTATGAGGATAGTTTTAATAGAACTAATATAGGATTGAAACATATTACAGGCTTTAAGAAACGCTTTTTTCTGTTTTGTTTTAATAGAACTAATATAGGATTGAAACAGTAACGCTAATTGGGCATTGAGTCTTTCTGATAATGTTTTAATAGAACTAATATAGGATTGAAACATCTTAAAATTCGCTTCTTGAAACTTCAACGCCCAAGTTTTAATAGAACTAATATAGGATTGAAACAAATTCGAGTCTTACAAGTATGTCGCTGATGTTCCCGTTTTAATAGAACTAATATAGGATTGAAACCGATCTCGGAAAGGTGTCCTCATTACTCAAAAAAAAGGTTTTAATAGAACTAATATAGGATTGAAACAAAGGGAGCTGTCAAAACCGGAGAGCTTGATCCAAAGTTTTAATAGAACTAATATAGGATTGAAACACGAAAGCGTTAGAAGCGCTCTATTGGAAGGAGACAGGTTTTAATAGAACTAATATAGGATTGAAACTGCTACAGGTGCGCAATGGTATCATCAACAGTTGTTGTTTTAATAGAACTAATATAGGATTGAAACCTATATTGGGTGTTGTAAAAGATATTCTGCAATTTCTGTTTTAATAGAACTAATATAGGATTGAAACATGCCTAAGGCGGATTTAGAAGCGCCCGCGAAATTAGGTTTTAATAGAACTAATATAGGATTGAAACATGGATAAGAACGGAAGCATGATTGTACTTAAGAGAGTTTTAATAGAACTAATATAGGATTGAAACGAATTTCAGGCCGGGATGACAGAAGTGTTAAATGTCGTTTTAATAGAACTAATATAGGATTGAAACAACGATGGCTTCATTCTGCAATCAGACAATAGCCAGGTTTTAATAGAACTAATATAGGATTGAAACATAAGTGTTGATATTGATTTTGTCGCCCAAAGTGGAGTTTTAATAGAACTAATATAGGATTGAAACAAGCGTCGAAAACATTCGCCTCGACCCATGTGTTGAGTTTTAATAGAACTAATATAGGATTGAAACTTAAAAAAGGGGGAGAAAAATGGAAGATCTAATTAAGTTTTAATAGAACTAATATAGGATTGAAACTAACTATAATGCCTAAGCTTGACCTCGCTTTCTTTTGTTTTAATAGAACTAATATAGGATTGAAACCTACATACGGCGATTATTCCCGCTAGGGCCGTCATCGTTTTAATAGAACTAATATAGGATTGAAACGTTCGAGAAGCGGTCCGGGCGCGTGTGGGAAAAATAGTTTTAATAGAACTAATATAGGATTGAAACAAATATGAGACAAAAAACAATGATATTTTGGAGAAAGGTTTTAATAGAACTAATATAGGATTGAAACATTATAGCATCATCAGCAAGAAGAAGACCACAGCAAGGTTTTAATAGAACTAATATAGGATTGAAACTTGAAAGCCCGAATAAGGATCAGAAGAATAACCGCCTGTTTTAATAGAACTAATATAGGATTGAAACCTAAAAAAGATGTTGTTAAGATGATGAGAAGAATCAGTTTTAATAGAACTAATATAGGATTGAAACTTTTTAATTGATTCCTCATCTATAAGCCACGATTTTGTTTTAATAGAACTAATATAGGATTGAAACTAACATCAACCAAAAAAAGAGAAACAAGGTATTACTGTTTTAATAGAACTAATATAGGATTGAAACTTCGTCTTTTCATTTTTCCAGAGGCATCCGTCTTCTGTTTTAATAGAACTAATATAGGATTGAAACCAACAATAAGGGAAGATGAAATGGCGAGCGAGATATGTTTTAATAGAACTAATATAGGATTGAAACTTTTGATGATAAGGATAGAAAAGTAGTGAGAAAATCTCTAATTCATAAATTTTCAACTTTTAAAGAGTCCTAAATGCAGTATAGATATAATAGGGATCGTTCTTTTATATGTTAAAGGTTAAATTATACCAAGGATGTCGTAATCGGAAGCTTTTTATAGTGTTCACTACGTTTGGGTAGCAGAGAGGGAATGTGAAGATGTTGGAACGTCTGGTAGGAAAGAGACCATTACATGGGCTTGCCTTAGCGCTTGCTCTTGGTGGTTCTGAGCTTGCCGCTTGTGGTTCTGAGCCTGTGAAGACTCCTCCTGGAACGGGGGTTGTTGATTCTGATGGTGATGGAATGCCCGACGAGATGGAGCGCCAGATGGGCACGAACCCGCTGAACAAGGATTCTGACAACGACGGCTTTGACGACCTCTACGAGGTGCAACACGGCACTGATCCGATGAATCCAGATGATCCTCCTAACACCAGTCCAGACGCGGGCTCTTTGGACGCGATGGTTGAGGAGTTTGATAGCGGAAGGCATCCTGACGCTCAACTTTCTGATAACGGTTACGACGCTGGCGTACGACCTGACACCGGACGCTATGACGCAGAAACTCCTGACGCTGGAGAATCAATGTATCCAATTTGCAGGATCGGCGGACCTTACGAAATAAATGTTAACCAGTGGCTTAAACTGAATCTTAGCAATAGGGCTTGTGGTTGTTCATATGATCCTCCAAGAAATAGTGAAAACACTGATGAATGGAGAGTAGAATTTGGAAACGGAGCAGGGGTCCATATTACTAGAATTGGAAGAGTTGCCGACCAGTATTATCAAGAGGGTAATTTTAATCTGCGTGCTATATGTATCAATCAATATGGAAGTACTACTGCTGAAACAACTGTAAATGTAGTTCAATAATTATAAGCTTCTAACTCGAATCGTTTGAGGTTCTTCAGGTGTACGCTGAGCACCTAAAGCAATAAGGTCTCCAACTGGTCCCCCACCTTGGAGGTCAGCTAAAGTAATGATTCTAGGCAGAAATCCGGGGATTTGAAGGATGACGCTATCAGCCCCTCTCACATCAATCTGGCTTATTTGGCCGTAGGCGGTGATGGGTACTGAGACTGTTGTGCTTGTTGTGAAGGTTCCGAGGTTT
>Ga0209542_10014373_pt1 | contig 13485 bp, 12 predicted proteins | sample RifCSPhighO2_01_FD_184028 | JGI IMG/M metagenome (GOLD analysis project Ga0209542, IMG submission 184028) | Soil microbial communities from Rifle, Colorado - Rifle CSP2_plank highO2_0.1 (SPAdes) (version 2) | ecosystem: Environmental > Terrestrial > Deep subsurface > Rock core/Sediment ... | reverse complement strand
TAACGGCTACATCCTATTTTATAATTCACACAAAGAAATAGTTTACGTTTTCTTTTCACCACCAGTCTTAGACTGGTGGAATTCTTTCTGCATTAAACTATAGAATAGTAACAAAAATATGATACAAATACAAAGATCAGGACTTTATGTTAATAAAGAGGCTATAAGAGGACGATGGTATGATGAATATGTAGCTGAGCGAAGGCAACTTTCAACAGAAGAATTACAAAAAGAAGTTAGAAAATATGAAGAAAAATCAGGTATTGGGAAAGTTTTAGCCAGAGTTCTCTCAGATTGTGCATTTATGCTTAGAATAAACGCATCAAGACAGGTATTATCTGAAAGAGAAAGAGAAGTAGAAGCGGGAAATTATCAAATTTAATTTTATCAAATTATTGGGAAGATAATCTAATCAATCCTAACCCTCTATTATCTCCCAAATCTAAAACTTGCCCTGCACGATTGCAAGGCACATCATCTTCTACAGTAAAACAAATCTTATAAACTCCTTTTTCTTGAATTTTTTATGGAATCACCCGTATTGGAAACTATTTTAGATTCACACGAAATAAAACTTGTTGATAGTTGCATTGCCTTAAGGGGCGACAGGGAAAATACAACAAGTCCTCTTTTAAGACATTTGTATGACTGCAAAAATTTCCGTGATATTTTTCCCTGGGTTTTGGAAGATACTTTGGATTCTTTTGATTTCTCTTTGTCTCTTTTTAATTTCCCCAATGTTTATTTTACGCATGGAGTCATACGAGAGGTGAATTATGTTTTTGAATGTATTCAAAAAAATCTTGAATTTTTTAATTTTACAAAAAGGAGAATTAAAACTCCAAATATATCGGGGAGAAAGACTTTTGTCAGGAACAGAGTAAAAAATGAAGATAGTTGCACAAAAAAAGAGGATCTTTTCTTGAAAGTGCATAACCGATTATATGAAATTATTAGCAGTATGAAACAAAGAGAAATCTTTTTTGATAATGGTGAAAAAGAACAAGCCCCTTATATTCAAGATTATTTAGTTGAACTCGCCAAGAAGCACGGCTTAAAAAACGACCTTCATCTAAAATACAATGAACCAAAATCCAAGAAAATTGGAAATTCTTCGGTTGATGAAGAAATCATAACTGCTGCATTGATTTTATCAATGCAGGGCGAAATTCCTGTTAAAATTCTTACTTCTGCTTATGACATAGAAAATATGGCAGGATATATTTGCAGAAACTATGATCGGTTTGATTCTTCCTTGTTTAAAGAACTGAAAAATGATATTTCGATTTATCGGCTGAATAATCTTAATGAATTTCTGAAAGTTGAATCTATTCCAAAGTTTACTGGAGAAAAGTTTGGCTCAGGAATATTACGATAGCTTATCCAAAAGTCTTCTTTTATCTCTTCCTCTTACATCTTTCCCCCACAGCACAAAAATCCTGTTTATTCTGCTCCAGTATTTTTTAGGGGCAATTTCCCTCATTTTCATCTCAGTTTCTTTAGGAGTTTTAGTATGCACAATTCCAAGAGCATTAAGCAATCTAAAGCAGTGCGTGTCTATGGTTATGCTATCTTTTTTATGCACCTCGCTCAAAATCAAATTAGCTGTCTTCCTTCCAACTCCAGGCAATGTTGTTAAATCTTCCATATTATCTGGGACCTTTCCGTTAAATTTTGAAACTAGTGATTTAGAGGAAGCAATAACATTTCTTGCTTTTGTTTTATTATAATTTAATCCCTTGAAAATTCTTATAACATCAGAATATTTTGCCTTAGCTAATTTTCCCAAACCCCTATATTTCTTAAATAATTCGGAAGCAATCTTAATCGTTGTCTCATCTCTCGATTGCGCACTCATAATAGTAGCAATAAGTGTCCTCCATGCTGCCCCCCATTTCTCGCCAGCAAGCCTTTTCCCACTCTCCCCATATCTCTTCTCAGCTTTCTTGAAAATGCGGATAAACTCCTCTCTTTTACTCATATATATTAAAAATAAAATTATTATTTAATTCTATCTACTCTCTAATGCCGAGACTATACTTGCAAAAAATGAAGTCAATAAACCAAATGCGCTAATTGCCAATCCAGTCAAATCAAGCGAATTAGTCTTTATTATAATAATTGCAAAATAGATAAAAATTATAATATTGATAAATTGTGAGACTATATTAAATATATCTCCCGTTTTCATCTTAAGAAATTAAAGTTTTTACTATTCCATAAGCAAGCAATCCTAAAGCCATAATTGTCATTATCCAAACAATAACCTGTAATATAACTAATGTTCTCTTGCTAACTTTCATAATTTCTCTAAAACCCCAATCTTTTTAACTCTTTTTATATTTCTTAATGCCCTTTAGAAAAAGGGTTAAAAATTTACATTGGGAAATCTTTTTAACTCTTCCTTTCTTCGAAATATCATGCATGACATAAACCTTAAGGAAATAAAAAACTGGGACCCTGAGATAGAAAAACAAATAACTGAAAAATGGAAAAAAGAAGAAAAATTCAGGTTTAATAAAGATACTAAAAAGAAAATCTATTCTATAGATACCCCTCCGCCATATATTAATGCTCCAATACATATCGGACAAGCTGTAACTTATTGTTACATGGATTTTTTCGCGCGCTATAGAAGAATGAAAGGTTTTGAAGTAATCTTCCCCCTTGGCCTTGATAAAAACGGCCTTCCAATAGAAATAGCTGCAGAAAAAAAATTTAATATCTCTGCATTTAAAATGGAAAGAGAAAAATTCATAGAATATTGTGAAAAACTTCTTCAGCAAACATCCACAGAAACAATAGACACATTTTCAAAATTAGGAATTTCTTTCACTTCATTCAAAGAAGGCCCGCACATAGGTGCAGTCTATCTGACAGATTCCCCAGAATATCGCTCAGTAACCCAGGCAACATTTATAGAGTTGTATAAAAGAGGCCTTATTTATGAAGACGCAAGAATAACAAATTGGGATACTAAACTTCAAACAACAATAGCCGACTCAGAAATAGAATATAAAAATATCCCAAGCACTTTTAATGATATTGCCTGGAAAGTAAAAGAAACAAATGAAAAGATAGTCATAGGAACAACCCGCCCGGAACTAATCTGCACATGCGGCATGGTTATCTATAATCCAAAAGATAAAAGATATCAGCATCTTAAAGGCAAAACAGCTATAAGCCCTATATTCAAAAAAGAGATTCCAATTCAACCACACCCCTTAGCAGATATAGACAAAGGTACTGGTTTAGTAATGATGTGTTCAGCAGGCGACCTCTCTGACATTCAATTTTTCAGAGAAATGGCTCTCAAGCCAATAATAGCTATAAACAAAGACGGCACAATGAATGAAAATGCTGGCTTTCTAAAGAGTCTCAAAGTCAAAGAAGCAAGAGAAAAAATAATTGAAGAATTAAAAAGATTAAATCTCTTACTCAAACAAGCCCAAATTTCTCATGAAACGCCTGTTTCAGAACGATCAGGCGCAGAAATAGAATTCATAGAAATGCCGGAATTCTACCTAAAACAATTAGAATTCAAAGATGAAATTAAAAAAATAGCTGAAAAAATAAATTTCTATCCTCCTGAATCAAAGAAAATATTGGATAATTGGATAGAATCAATATCAATTGACTGGCCAATCTCAAGAAGAAGATTTTATGCGACACCAATCCCGCTTTGGCATTCTCAAGATAATAAAAACATGGTCGCCTTACCAAAAGCAGGCAAGTATTATATTCCCTGGAAAGAATCGCCTCCAGAAAACTCAGATATATTTGAAAATGGAAAAAAAATAGGCCAGTTAAAAGATTTTCCAAAGGAGAAATGGAAAGGCGAAGAAAGAGTCCTAGATACCTGGATGGACTCTTCCATATCAGAATTAATTATCTTAAAGTATAATTCTGATGAATCTTTCTTCAAAAAAGCCTATCCTGTATCTCTTAGGCCTCAAGGCAAAGAAATCATCAGAACCTGGCTTTATTACACTCTTCTTAGAGGTTATTTAGAAACAAAAAAGCCATGTTTCAAGGATGTCTGGATAAATCAGCACATCGTTGACGAAACAGGAAGGAAAATGTCAAAATCATTAGGCAATATCATTGACCCTCAGGGGCTTTTAAAAGAATACGGCAGCGAAGCAATCAGACTCTGGGCATCACTCGAAGGCAATTTGGCAAAACAAGACCTGAAATGTTCAAGAGAAAAAATAAAAGCAGAAGTCAAGACAATAAACAAGTTATTGAACGTAACTAAATTTATAATGCAATTCGAAAAACCAAAAACAAAGCCAAAAATTACAAAACTTGACCAATTATTCACAGATTGCCTTGAAAATCTTACAAAAATTGCAGATGAAAGTTATGAAAACTATGACTTCCATCATCCTGCCCTCAAAATAAGGGAATTTCTTTGGGAAATATTTGCCTCGCATTATATTGAAATAATAAAAAATCGTGCTTATAATCAAGAAGAGAAATTCACAAAAGAAGAGTCAGATTCAGCAAGATATACCCTTTATTATTTGCTTGAGCGTCTGATAATCTTGCTTTATCCAATTATCCCGCAAGTAACCTCGGCCTTCTCAAGTGCCTTGAAAATTAACTTGGAAGAATTTCCTGAATCAAAAAAAATAAATTCGGATTTAGTTCTAATAGAAAAAATAATGCTGTTTGACAGCGAAATCTGGAAAGCAAAAAAAGATAAAGGTCTTTCTCTCCGCGATTCTTTAGAAGGAATCAAGATTCCCCAAGAACTCAAGAGTTTTGAGGGAGACCTCAATGCCTGTCATAATCTTCAATGACTCCATTCTATAGCAAAGGACTTTGATAATTTCCCACTAAAACATTTGCTATATTTGAGAGAATTAAATAGCTTGGGGAAAGATTTAAGTCTCTCACTATAAAACCCCAACTTTTATTAACTCTCTAACTTTTCCCTCATTATGGAAATCTCCTCAAAACAAAAGCAAGAGCTTGAAGAATTAATCAATGTACTTGGAAGCATAAAAGGTAGGCACACAGAATTAGTAACTGTAATGATTCCAGCTGGTTTCAACATTTCCACTGTTGTCAGGCAGCTTGAAGCTGAAAAATCAACTGCGGCAAACATAAAATCCAAGCAGACACGAACAGCGGTCACAGACTCCCTGGAAAGGATAATCCGCGAACTAAAAAATTACAAGCAGACTCCTCCAAATGGCCTTGCCGCTTTCTGCGGCAACATTTCCCAAAAAGAAGGTGTTCAGGATATTCATCTCTGGGTTTACGAGCCGCCCCGCCCTCTAAATGTCCGCACATATCGGTGCGACCAGACATTCATTATAGAACCGTTGAAAGAAATACTTGAAATAACAGAAATCTACGGCCTCTTGGTAATAGACAGGAAAGAAGCAACAATTGGCACTCTGGAAGGCAAGCAAATTAAAGCTATTACCCATTTAACTTCGGGCGTTCCTGGAAAAATAAAAGCAGGCGGTCAATGCCTTTCTCCAGATACATTAATTATGAAAGATAATGGGGAAATTATAGAAATAAAAGAGGCACACAATCCTTTGTTAGTTGAATCAGAAAATTTTAATAAAGAAATAACAGAAGAAACGCCTATAATCGCTAAATGGGAAAATAATAAACAATTATATAAAATACAGACTTGTTATCCCAAATTTGAAATTAAGACTTCTTATGAGCATAAGTTTTTTGTTAGAACCGATACGGGAATTGAAGAAAAGCCATTATCTGAGATTAAAGAAGGAGATTATTTGATTATGCCTGAAAAAATTAATCTTAATCTTGAAGAGCAAGTTATAAAATTTACTCCGGAAATAAAAGTTCAGTCTACTATGAAAAAAGTAGATATTCCTGAAAAATTAGATGAAAAATTTGCAAAGATTTTAGGATATTATTTAGGCGATGGTAATTATGAAATAGACCGAATAAGTTTTTCAGAACAAAGAAAAGAAGTGGCAGAATATTACAAATCTCTTATAGAAGCATATTTTAAAATAGAAGTAAAATTAAGATTTAGGGAAAAGAAAAACTATTATCAATTAAGAGTTGGAAGTAGAATTATCTCCCAATTGTTTAAACATATTTTTCAAGAAACAAATAAAACATTAGAAGAAAAAATACCTTCATTAATATTAAAATCACCAGATACTATTTTAGCATCGTTTATTTCTGGATTTTTCGATGCTGAGGGATATGTATCCAAATCAAGAATTGGACTTGGGATAAATAATAAAATATTGGCAAAGCAACTGCAGTTCTCTCTTCTGAGATTAGGGATTATTTCTTCAATTAACGAATATGATAATAGAAAAAATCCATATTCTAAAAAAACACGCTACACTTTAGCTATTGATGACATTGAATCATTAAAAAAATTCCAAGAATTTATTGGTTTTATTTCAAAAGAAAAGCAAGATAAGGTAAGAGAATTCATTAAGAAAAGAAGTAATAGAAATAAAGTTAGGCAATTAGTTGTAAATGGAAAAGAAATTGCAAAAATTATAAGAAATTCTGGTCTTAATACCCGACAATTTGGATGTCCTGATTTTTTTACTAATAAAAAACAAATTAGCAAGGAAGTATTTAAACAAAGAATTTTGAATAAAATATATAATTTTGAACTCAAGAAAAGATTAGAAATGTTTTATCTCTCGAATTTAATAGTTGTAAAAATAAAAAAGATTGAACCTCTCGGATTATTGCATACAATAGATATAGAAACAAAGAACCATAATTTTATAGCAAATGGGTTAATAGTTCATAATTCTTCTCAGCGTTTTCACCGCGTCACAGAAGGACTCGCAAAAGAGTTTTTCCGCCGTGTAGCTGAAGAAATGAAAAAAATCTTTTTCGACATGCCAAAACTGAAAGGCATTCTCATTGGCGGCCCAATGCCGACAAAAGAAGAATTCATAGAAGAAGGGCAATTAGTTACTACCCTTAAAAACAAGATAATCGCAATCAAAGACTTGGGCTATACAGACGAGTACGGCCTCGAAATCCTTGTCGAAGAATCCCAAAAAGATATTGCCGAGCAGGAACTAATAAAAGAAAAAGCAATCTTAGAAAAATTCTTCAATACCCTTGGCAAGCACAGGGAAAAAGCAGCTTATAGCTTTGAAAAAACTCATCTTGCCCTGGAGCGCGGCGCAGTGGAAATCCTCCTAATTTCAAAAAAAGCACCTAAAAAAGAAGCAGAAGAACTTGAGAAAATGGCTTTAAACACAGGCGCAGAAATAATAATAATCTCCACAGAAAACCAGGATGGGGAGCAATTCTTCAATATAACAAAAGGCTTCGGCGCTCTTCTCAGATTCCCGATTGAGTAAGCCAACTAAATATTTAAATAACCTCTTCCAAATATATTATCAAAATGGTGACAAAAAAAGCAAAAAACGCAATTATAACTTTCATAGTCATAATAGCAATAATGCTCTCTGTCCTGCTGTTCATCTACACCAAAAGCCAGACCCCTCCAATTCTTAACAATAGCCAAATTCTCTATTTTTACGGCGACACTTGCCCTAACTGCAAAGAAGTTGAGAAATTCATGCAAGAAAATAATATAACAGAAAGGCTCTCTATCCCCCTCATTGAAAAAGAAGTTTACAATAATCAAGATAACCAAAAAGAATTAATATCTTACGCAGAAAAATGTGGCCTAAACAAGAACTATCTTGGCGTCCCCTTTATTTACCATAACAATAAATGTTACATGGGCAGAGACGATGTAATTGATTTTCTAAACTCGCAGTTAAATCTATAATGAAAAAAACAATTTCCCTAACAACATTTTCCATTGCAGCAGTAATTTTCTCCTCTTTCTTAGCATCAGCAATTTGCCCTATCTGTACAATAGCTGTTGCAGGCGGTGCAGGATGGTTAAGGTATTTAGGCGTCGATGATTTAATTACAGGGCTCTGGACAGGTGCCCTTCTCCTCTCAATCTCCCTCTGGTTCCTGACTTGGCTGGACAAGAAAAAAGTTAAATTTGTTTTTAGAAACACAATATCTATTGTAGCAATTTACGCAATTTCAATTATCCCTCTCTATTTCACAAACACATTTAGCAATCCTCTAAATAAGCTCTTTGGCATAGACCGGCTTCTCTTTGGCATAATTATTGGTACTTTGCTTTTCTCTTTTGCTGTTCTTTCAGACAAGCATCTTAGAAAACTCAATGATTCTAAAGTAGTATTTCCTTACCAAAAAGTTATAATACCTTTGACCTATATAATTATAGCAAGCATTATTATCTATCTCCTAAAAGGAATGCTTTAAAATGGCAAAAGAAGAAGATGTAAGCAAATTTATTGAAAAAGTGAATAAACTCGCAAAAGAAAAAAAGCTGGACTTATCCTCGGATGAAGATTTAAGCATAGGCATTATGAATCTCATAAGTATTGAAGAGCATCTCTTTTTCACAGCTCAAAAAACAGGAAAAGACAAATACTATCTTATTCTAAAAGAAGTAAGGGAAATGAGAAAAGCTCTCTTGAAAAAAATCGTCAAGGATTATGAAGGTGAAGTCTGGTGCATAAGCAAGCATCTTCTCTCTGCCTCAATGCGGCTTATAGAAGTAGGCACAAAAGAACTCGGCAAAGGCAACACAAAAGAAGCCAAATCCCTCTTTGATAAAGCCTATGACTTGTATTCAATGTTCTGGGGAATCAATCTAAATGTCCTAGACGCAAAAACACTAAAAGACAGTAGCATAATCTCAGAATCGCTCAAGGAAAATTATATTTCAGCTTCTCTTCCTCCAGCAGAAAACGCTTCAAAGCCCGGCTTCCTCAATAAGTTTAAAGAAGTCTTAAAAAAAGCAATCGATTGCTGCAAGGAATAAACTTCCAATTTACAAATATGAAAAAAAACAAAACAAATAGTAAGTTAATCAAAAAGTTTCTTTACAATAAGAGACTTTTGGATACTCAAGATGCCAAGCATCTTGACATCAAAGAAATAGAAAATTCCTTATCAAAAAGAGCAGAAGTCTATCTTTATGAGGAAATAAAAAAGAGAATAACGCAGAATCCAGACATTATGAATCAGTTTTTTAATCAAAAAGTTAAAAGTTCTTTAGAACCTGAAGAATAAAAGATTATATCTCTTTTTCATTTATAGTCAACGACATTGATAGCCTCAAACTCTTTAGAGTTAAAGGATAGAAATTGTACTCAATCTCATAATTATTTAGGTTTCTCGCTATAGATTACAGAAAACAACATCTTAAAACCTTAAAGAGAGTAAAGTCTTATTAGAAATAATTATCTTGATTTGCTAATCATCTTACAATTTCCTCACAACAACAAACAATTTAAATCTCCAAATACCTCTCTGAATACATGGAAAAAAAGAGAAAGCAGGAAGACCTCCTTACTGAAGCAAAGAACTTCTTCAGTGCCACAAAAAAAGAGATAATAGGGACAGTCAGGGAAGGCGAGCGCGTAATACATCTTCCCTTCTCGAGATTAGCTCAATTTTCCCCTGAACTCGCAGATAATCTTATTGATTCTCCTGAAGAAACAATTGCGCTCCTTGAAAATGCCCTTGAAGAATCAGAATTAGTGAAAAATCCAAGAGTGCGGCTTCTGGACATTCCTCAAACAATGCATACCCGAATAAGAAACATAAGGGCAAAACATTTAGACCAATTACTTTGCATTGAGGGCATTATCAAGCAAACATCAGATGTTAGGCCCCAGGTTGTAAATGCACGTTTTGAATGCCCTAGCTGCGGCGCAATCCTCTCTGTCCTCCAGGTAGACAGAAAATTCCGCGACCCTTCCCGCTGCTCATGCAATTGGAAAGGCAGCTTTAAGCTCCTTTCCAAAGAAATGGTAGATGTTCAGCGCATTGTTGTTGAAGAATCTCCTGACTCTTTAGAAGGCGGTGAGCAGCCAAGAAGAATTAATGTCTTTCTTAAAGAAGACCTAGTAGACCCTAAAATGGAAGAGCATACCACTCCTGGAAGCAGGGTAAAAATATATGGCATATTAAAAGAAGTTCCTGTTCCCCTCCCAACAGGCATCTCAACACGTTTTGATATAGCAATAGAAGTAAACAACACCATTACAATGGAAGAATCTTTCGAAGACTTGAATATAAAAGAGGAGGATATGGAAGAAATCCTTGAACTTTCCGCAGACCCCAGAGTCTTCAAACGCCTCGCTCAAAGCATTGCTCCAAGCATCTACGGATTCGAAAAGATCAAGGAAGCTGTTCTTCTGCAGTTATTCGGAGGCGTTAAAAAATCAAAATCAGACGGTGGCCAATCAAGAGGAGATATTCACGTTTTGCTTGTCGGCGATCCAGGTGTCGCAAAATCGGTTCTGTTAAAGTTTGTTTCTTCAGTTGCCCCAAAAGGTCGCTATGTTTCTGGAAAAGCAGCAACCGCAGCAGGTTTGACCGCGGCAGTAGTAAAAGATGAATTCTTAAGAGGCTGGTCTTTAGAAGCAGGAGCAATGGTCCTCGCAAACAAAGGCCTTGTTGCCATAGATGAAATTGAAAAAATGAATGAACATGACAGAAGCACAATGCACGAGGCAATGGAGCAGCAATGTTATCACAAAGATTTAGAATTGACATTTGCAGATGGCTCAAGAAATAAAATAGGAAAATTTGTAGATGATTTGATTGAAAAAAATAAAGAAAAAATTCAAGAAGGAATAAACTGCGAAATATTGGATTTAAACGAGGAAACGAAGATATTAACGACGGACTTTGAAACCATATACCCAACCAAGATAAATAAAGTTAGCAGGCATATTGCCCCAAAAAAACTGATAAAAATAAAATTAGTGAATGGCAGAGAAATAATTGTTACGCCAGAGCATCCTTGTTGGACAATTAATGAAGAAAGACTGATTACAATTCCTTCAAGCCAATTGAAAGCAGGAGGGTTTTTTCCAATTCCCGGAGAACTTCCGATAGAAGGAGAAAAACAGACATTTGATTTTGAGCCATTTAAGAATGGTCCTCAATTATGTAAATTAGTAGGATACCATATTACAGACGGATGTTATGAATTGAATAGAGGTAAAAAAAACGGCATTCAATTTACTAATACCAATACGTTATTAATTGAAGACTATAAGAAGGCAATAAATTCCCTCTTTAATATAAATCCTGGAGTAACACAAACAGATAATAGATATTCTGTAAGGGTAATTTCAAAAAGAGTCGTAGATTTTATGAATTCTTTAGATAAAAATCTTTTAGAAAAAGGCATTATAAAAACTATTCCTGATAAGCTAATGAAGTGTGCAAAAGAAGATTTAGCATATTTATTAAGGGCAGCATTTGATGTAGATGGAACTATTGTTAACGTAAAAAGAAATGGATGCCGAATTTCATTATCTGCAGAAAATAAAAATTTTGCTGAGCAGATTACAGAATTGTTGCTTAGATTTGGAATTACTTCATCAATTTATAAAGATAAAGAAATTTATAAAGTAGATATATGTGGGCAAGAGAACTTATACAAGTATTATCAAAACATAGGATTTCTTTCGGCTAAGAAACAAAATAGACTAATGCTTTATATTCAAAAACAAAAAACTTATAGGTCTATTTCAAATATTATTCCTAATGTTAGTCATACTATAAGAAAAATATTTAGGACATTAAAAATCAATGCTGAAAAATGCCTTGGAAATCAGATTTGCACGAACTGCAACAAGCACAGGCCTTCTTTTCAAAAAATGATAAACCTTTGTGAGGAAAAGATAGACAAAGTCTTAAAAGCAAAAGGGCTATTAAAAAAAACAGCAAATATAGCTCTTTTAAGAGAAATAAGAAAAGAATTGGATATTTCAGTATTGAGTATGGCTAAAATGCTGAATATCACGAGTTATAAATTAATTCAAAAAGAAAAAATAGATGAAGAAGATAACATTTATCAAAACGTTATTTTAAATGAAACAGATAAAATGCTGTCTCTCTTGCCTCTTTTAAGAGAATTAAAAAAATTGGCATTTGGAAAGATAAGATGGTCAAAAATAAAGTCAGTTGAATTAATAAAAAATGATTCAAAATGGGTATATGATATTACGATAGAGCCAACACACAGTTTTATTTCTAATAATATGGTTTTACATAATTCAGTAACTATCAGCAAGGCAAATATTCAAGCTACTCTTCGTGCAGAAACAACGGTCTTAGCAGCGGGCAATCCAAAACTCGGCAGATTCGATCCCTACACGCCAATCCCACAACAAATAGATATTTCTCCAGCATTATTAAGCAGGTTCGACTTAATCTTCACTATCCGAGACATCCCAAACAAATCTCAGGATGAAGCAATCGCAGCCCATGTCCTAGAAGAGCACCAGCAGCAAGTCATAAGAGATGTAATGGAGCCGAAACTTTTCCGCAAATATATAGCCTATGCAAAGCAAAAAGTCAAGCCCAAATTAACAGATGAAGCAGTTGAAGAAATCAAGAACTTTTATGTCAAAATTAGGAATCAGTCCATAAAAACAGAATCAGACATAAAACCAATACCGATTACAGCAAGGCAGCTCGAGGGAATAATCAGGCTGGCAGAAGCTCATGCAAAATTGCATTTGAGGGGAACAGTAACAGCTCACGATGCAAAAATGGCAATAGATCTCTTAAAAGTCTCGCTCTCCCAGGTAGGCTACGACGAGGAAACACAATCATTTGATATTGACAGAATGACAACAGGCATCACTTCCTCAAAGCGCGGAAAAATCCTGCTTTTGAAAGATACAATTTTAAAACTAGAATCGCGTCTTGGAAAGCTCCTTCCATTGGAAGAACTCCAAAAAGCCCTCGAAGACAAACTAACTCCTATAGAAATAGAAGAAGCAATTGAGCAATTAGCAAAAGCAGGCGAGGTTTTCAAGCCAAAAAAAGGATTTATACAAAAAATATAATTTCTCAACAATTAATCTCCCAACCTCCCAATATCATTATCATTAATCCTTCTATTATGTCAAGATGCTTGACACAAATCACACACTTTAGTGTGTGGTAGCATCTTGAGCACGTCAAGAATCCTTACAAGTTCGGATTCTTGAGCGCCTCTAAAGTTTCTATTTCAAGGAAACTTTAGGGTCCAAAAGCCCTAAAACAAACCACAGCTTTTAAGCCGTGGTACACGAAAGGGCTTTTTGATATTAATCCCCCTCATTATTTTACATTTAACTTTATTATATCGTATCCAGATAATTATTTCTTATCAATTTTACTATTTTTTAGAATTATCCACTAATCAAATAAAAGCTTAAAAGCCTATGAATATATCCAATAAAATGGAAAATCCACAGTCAACTCCAGGCACAGCAGAACTTTCTGCAGCCCCATTAAAAAGAAATATTGCCTATAAATTCAGGATTGGCTCTATTCTCTCTGGAAAGCCAATAATAGAAAATGAGCGTCTTAAATTCGTTGAAATAAATGCCAAAAACATTGTCAGGATAAACATAATCGCAAATGTAATCGATAAAT
>Ga0209542_10014372_pt1 | contig 13485 bp, 15 predicted proteins | sample RifCSPhighO2_01_FD_184028 | JGI IMG/M metagenome (GOLD analysis project Ga0209542, IMG submission 184028) | Soil microbial communities from Rifle, Colorado - Rifle CSP2_plank highO2_0.1 (SPAdes) (version 2) | ecosystem: Environmental > Terrestrial > Deep subsurface > Rock core/Sediment ... | reverse complement strand
CCTGGGTAGCTCAGTTAGTTAGAGCGCTGCTCTGAAGAAGCAGAGGTCCCCGGCGCACTTCCGGGCCCAGGCACAATAATCAAGGGTGGTCAGTGCAAGTCTGACCCTGGGCACTAGAATCCAAGCGTAAACGTCATCGGTTTACCGCTCGCCACGAGCCATTTCGAGGTGTTCAGTTTTATCTCCTTTAGCATACCGAGGTCGCGATACTTGAGCCCGTTGTTCTTGAGCGCATAGTCAAAAATGCGCTTCGTCAGTTCAACGTCCTTTTGACAGTACTGCCTCACTTTCTCAGTCTCGCCCTGCTTCCACCATTTCAGGGACTGCAGTCCGTCCGCGCTCTTGCGCTCTCCGAGCGTCGCTTCGGAAATAGTGTCAAGCTTCAGACGCCTCCCGAGGCTTTGGTATATCTCTTGCATCAAGTCGAGGCTCCGGATGCTCTTCAGGTCTCCTGGATAGTATTTATTCAAAAGCGGTATATCAAAATGGTCGGAGTTGTATCCGACGAGAAGGTCGGTGCGTTCCAATATATTCCACAGTTGTGGTAGTTCGTTCTCGAGGTAACAAGAATAAAGGCCTGTCTCGGAATCGTGGATTCCGACAACAGCGATGGTGAGGTCTCTCGGATCATTCGAGCCGATATCGGTCATCCAATTCGCCGTTTCGATGTCGAAAACAATCGTTCTCATACTTGGGTCAACATTTACCCAAGCGAGCTAAAAAGGTGTTCGGAGATACGATCTGCCGGGAGCGTGATCTCGGCGCCGGTCGCCAGATTTTTCACCATGTATCGGCCGCTCTCGCGTTCTTTTGCTCCGACGGCAATGACGAACGGGACCTTCATCTTGTCCGCCTGGCGGATCTGGTCGCCTATACGTTTGCCGGAGAAGTTCACAGCGACGGTCACGTCTTCGCGGCGGAGGTCTTGCGCAAGCTTTATCGCGTGCGGCGTCGCGTCTTTTTCAACTACCGCTATCATTAGCTCGGTAGCGGGAGCATACGTGGGAAGAAGATTGTGCGTTTCAAGAAAGTCACGGGCCGTTACATCGCCCATTGCGAAACCAACGGCAGGGATCTTTTCTCCGCCGAAGAGGGACAGAAGATTGTCGTATCGCCCTCCTCCGAACATCGAACGACGGTTGCTCTCATCGGTGTCGTAGACCTCGAACACCATGCCCGTGTAATAATCAAAACCTCGCGTTATCTTGGTATCTACTATCATATTGCGCACGCCCATGTATTCCAGCTGCGTGCGAAGCTCCTCAAGGTATGCCGTGGAGACCGTCTGGTCCAAGTGCTCGATGAGGGCCTCCGCCTCCTTTTTGCCCACATGTTTCGTGAGTTCTTCTGCGAAATTATCCATCTTTGCCCGCCGGTCAAGGAGCCGGGTGGTCTTCTCCCGAAGGTCGGGGGGTATATCAACCTTGTCATACGCCGCGTCCAAGAGACGCCTGTCGGAAACGCGTATCTCGAAGTTGTGTTCATCGGCGCCGAGAGAGCGCATGATGCCGTGGGCTATCGCAATCACCTCGGCATCGGCTTCAACGCCCGCGGCCCCGACGATGTCGGCGTTCAACTGCCAGTGCTCTCGCACTCGTCCTCGTTGCGGACGTTCGTAACGAAAAACATTGGCTATGGTGTACCAACGCGCGGGGAAGGGGATCTCTCGGGCCCGAGCGGCTATCATGCGAGCGAAGGTCGGCGTCATCTCCGGTCGGAGCGTCACCTCGCGGTCCCCTCGGTCGGTGAACGTGTAGGTCTGTTCGTTGACTATCTCTTCCGAGGTCTTGCCGCGGTAGAGTTCGGCGGGCTCCAGAATAGAGGCATTATATTCCTCGTAGCCGAAAAGCTCGCAGACGCGCTCCATGTGTTCGAAGATGTACTTCTGAAGGAATTGCTCCTCGGGATAAAAATCCCGTACACCTTTGTAACTTTCGGTCGAAAGCTTTTTATCTCGAGCCATAGTCCACTACTATACATCGTCCGCGAAGGCGATGGAACTTCAGGAAGCGGGAAAGCATGCGTAAAATTGCGAGCCCGAACCTGAGCCCGGCGATTGCGCCCAGATCGAGCCGCCGTGCGCCTCGACTACCGACTTCGCAATAAAGAGTCCGTACCCGGTGCTCGACGGGTTCACCACGGTCGACTGGTCGCCCCTGCCGCCTTCGGTAAAAAGCTTCGGGAGATCGCGCTCGGTGAGACCGACCCCCGTGTCGGCGACCATGAGGACTGCGAACGTGTCGACGCGCGAGAGCGCCACGTGTATGGATCCTTTTGGCGTGTAGCGAATAGCGTTTTCGATAAGATTCTTGACGACATGGTCGCGTATCTTCTTCTCGTCCCCGATTATGAAACACGTGGTGTCCGGGGCCGTAAAATCAAGCGCAAGATTCTTGCGCTCGGCTTCGAGCTTTAATTCGGCGATGACACTGCTAACCGCCGCCTTCAGGTCGAAGGCGCGTTTTTCATACGTGACGGAGCCCGTTTTAAAATCCGATGTCTTCAGAAGGTCCGTCACCATGCTGACGCCCTTACGTGTCTCGGCGAGCGCCTCTCCCGCCATCTTCTTCAACGACTCTGACGCTTGCCCGAAATCCCCCTCGACTATCGAGGCGAGTGCCGCGGCGTTTTTTGCCAAATGCGCCTTGACCTCGTGACTTATCGTGTGTAGGAGCTGCTCTTGGCTCACGTTTGCCGCGGAAAGCGTCGTAATGGAACTGGCGCCCTTGAAGATCGCCTCTCGCAGTTGCTCCGGCTTCGGCACGCCCTCAATGATGTCCGGGGTCATGCTCCCCGCCGTCCGCATCACGAGCGACCCATAGTCCAAAGCCACTTGAAAGGGGCCGTGTTTATCCACGGATATCTCCTCGATGCGGTCGAGACGCCAGGTTCTTGACTCGCGGGAAAAGAGGGCCGATTGGGCCAAGTACACGACACGCCTGTCGGTCACAACAAGGCGATTGAGCAGGTGGTGTGTCCACGTGGTGCCGAGCGCTATCCACGCGACAAGAACCCACAAAAAGCCCATCACCTGAATGAGCGTCACATAGCGCGCCCCCCACGGGACCACGAAACCGCTGGTGAAAAGGAAGTACATCAAGAACGGACCGAGGGCAAGAAGGAGAACCAACCCTCCCTCGCGCGCGAAGACGATCCAGTGGAAGCGCGTACTCGCGACCTCATTCTCGTTCTGCTTGATGAGGGTAGGATCGCTCATAGTCCGATGTTCGTCGTGGAGAGTGCGAAGAGCAGGATGAGAATACATCCCATGGCGTAGACGAAGAGGCTCACGAGTGCGACAGTGCGACTTTCTCCCGCACGTAGCCAGTAGTATCCGAATACAATACCAAAGGTGATACATGCCGCGAGTGCGAGAAAAAACGCTGCGTCGGCGATCGTCAGAATGAACGGTGCCGCATCAGGCATAGCGCAATTATACCGCGCCATCAAGCGTCGGCAGGCCATGATGCACCCACGCGCGCAATTGCCGCTCCTTTTGCTTAAGAATGATGTCGGTATGTGGTAGACTCCTCTCGTTTATGAACGCAGTATCATACACCGTTCAGGCGCGCCCAGGCATCGGCGATGGACTCTTTGCCGCACGAAAATTCCGCAAGGGGGAGTTCGTTATCGAATACACCGGCGAGCGCATCTCTTCTTCATACGCAGACACGCTCCCGTCTCGATACTTGTTCGAGGTCGACAGCAAATGGACTATCGACGCGAGCGCCAAGCACAATACCGGAAGATTTGTGAACCACTCCTGCGAACCCAACTGCGAGGCGGAGATCGAAGGCGGATGCGTCCTTTTTTATGCGCTACGCACGATACAAGAAGGGGAGGAGCTCACCATCGATTACGGCGAGGAGTATTTCGATGAATTCATCCGTCCGACGAGCTGCAAATGCATTCGCTGCGCGAGGGCGGTTGGCGTCAAGTGAGAAGAGCTATTCGTTGCCACTGGGCGGCACTTCTCGGGAACACATGGGTTGTGGTATAGTTTCCACATGTCTAAAGGCGCACTCATATTTTGGGGATTAATTGTGATCATTATCGTTCTTGGCCTAAGTGCGGCATTCTTCGTCAAGACAGGGCCGGGGAACCTGGATAGCTTCACGCAGTGTCTCAAAGACAAGGGCGCTATTTTCTACGGAGCATTCTGGTGCCCGCATTGCCAGCGGACGAAGGCGCTCTTCGGAAGCTCGGCAAAGCTTCTGCCGTACGTGGAATGCTCAACGCCCGACGGGAAGTCACAGCTTCAAGTGTGCAAAGATAAAGAAATTAAAACGTATCCAACATGGATATTTGCTGATGAAAGTATCCTGACCGGCGAACGCACTCTTCAGGAACTTGCCGAAAAGACGGCATGTGCGCTTCCGCAGAGTTAGAATGTCTCTCGAAACCCTCAACTTTTGGCTCTCCCTCGGCACCCTCGCGATGCAGGGTGCCGTATTGGTGTTGATCGCGGTGCTCTTTCTTGATAAAAAAGTTCCCGAACTGGGAAAGATATCGGCCCTGCTTGGTTCATGGGCCTTGTGGCTCGGATTCGTTTTCGCTCTCACTGCGAGTGCGATGACCCTTTACTACTCCGACGTGCTCGGCATCGAACCATGCTCGCTCTGCTGGTGGCAGCGTATTTTCCTCTATCCGCAGGTCATCATGTTCGGTATCGCGCTCTACAAGCGCGACCTCTCCGTTATCACATATTCGATCGCATTATCGCTTCTCGGTGTCGCATTCGCCATATATAACCATGCGCTCCAGGTCTTGCCTTCAGGCACTCTGCCGTGCCCAGCCCAAGGCGTGAGCTGCGCGCAGCGTTTCGTCTTCGAATTCGGCTACATCACCTTCCCGATGATGTCCCTGTCGCTTTTTGCGTTCCTTATCGTTCTCATGCTTTTTGCGCGGAAGGCGGCCGCGAAATAGCTATCATACTCCGGTTGATATCCTCGACGGTACCACCCGTCTTTTTTCCCGGATTGAGGATGTTCAGTGGATCGAATATCTTTTTCACCTCGGCAAAAAGCTCCAGCATTTTCGGGGAGAACATGAGGTATAGGTATGGCGTGCGGATGATGCCGTCGTTGTGCTCGCCGGATATCGAACCCTTGTAACGTGCAACAAGCTCATATACCTTCGGCGTCAGCTCCAGAATAGTTTTGTGATGCTCCGGACGCTTCAAGTCAACGAGCGGTATGATATGAAAATTACCGTCCCCGATATGGCCGGCGATGGTATACATGATGTTGTAGTGCGATAGCAGTTCGTTTAATTGCGGGAGAAAACGCGGATAGTCGTCGGGATGCACCACGATGTCGTCGATGAACGGAGCCGCGTGCAATCCGTGAATATGCTTGCGCAAGAGCGCGAAACTTTCGCGGCGGATCTTCCAGTACTTCTCCTCCATCATGCCATAGGCGAGCCGCGTTTTGACAGGGATGTCCTGCAGGGCGAGCTGTGCTTGCTCCGCTTTCTCGCGCGCCTCCACGTTGGATTTCTCGGCGAATTCCGCAAGAAGGACCAATTTTGGAACGCCGCCCGTAACAGCCATCCAGATCTCCGGCAAGAACGCCAAGCCGAGGCGGATACTGTCGAGGAATCCCATTTTTCGTATAAAGTCCCACTCGTAGCGTGTTGCAAGCTTAAACGTGTTGTCGTCGTAACTTTCGAACGACTCTGGCTCAAATTTGCGCACACGGCGCACTATCTCCGGCAATACACTAAGGTCGGAGAGGAAAACGACCAGCATGCCGCGGTGCGTCTCTTGTTTCTCAAGCCCGAGCCTCGTGCTCATGATGAGAGCGAGGGTTCCTTGCGAGCCGGTGATGAGTTTCGTGATATCAAATACGTCGCGTTTTTTATCCCATACGCTCCAGAGAGGGTAGCCGGAAGAATTCTTCGATACACTTGGCTGTGCGGAAGCTATCTCATCCGCATTCTTCTCAATGAGCGCGTGTATGTCCCGGTATATCTTGCCCTCAAGGTCTTGTTGAGCTTCTTTCCCGGCAAGCTCTTGCATGCTCATCGGTCGCAGTCGCGCCCGCGAGCCGTCTGAAAGCACGACGTCGAGCTCACGAACATAGCGGTCCATCTTGCCGAAGCGCAGAGTGAGCTCACCCCCCGCATTGTTTGCTATCAGGCCGCCGAGCGCGGCGAGCTCGCGCGAGGCAGGGTAGGGGGGGAGCAGTTTGCCCGTTTTAGCAAGCGTTTCCTTCTCAAAATCGCGATAGTAGACCCCCGACTCTGCATTTGCCTCGTCGCCCTCCACCCCGAACATATGGTTCATATACTTCGTGAAAACCAGCACGATGGAGTCGGTCAGAGGCCCTCCGCTCATGTCGGTACCTGCAGCACGCGCGGCTATTGAAATATTCTCTCCTCTCGCGCGCACCTCGGCCACATACTTCACAATTTCCACGACATCGTATACGTTTTTGGGAAAAACCACGAGCGCAGGCTTACGTTCGAAGATGCTCGTGTCGCGACTGTACTTCGCAAGCGTTTCGGCATCATCCATTGCATCACCCTCGATGAGACGGGCAATATCGTCGCGCAAACTCATCGGTAAAGTATATCAGTGAAAATCAGACGAGTGCCGCGATTAACCGCTAACAAACAACCCCCGGGCACATCTCCTCCTGTATAATTTACGGCTTAACGGAAAGATCCATATCGGACGTTCTTAAGAAAAGCCGATGTCCGATAAGTCCATTTCTAATGGACATTCGGACAGCGTTTCTTATGGACGTGGTTCTATAAGGCAACAGTATCACACCCGTGTCCATTGACTGTGAGTACCGTGAGGCATACCCTGGAGCCGGAAACCAGCGTTACCGGAATATATTCGAACGCTATGATTTTGCGATACACAATGCGCGTAGGGAGCGTCCTAGCGCTTTTGGCTTTCGCAACACTCCTCGTTTTCTTTGCAGGGAATCAGCGTTTCGCGTTCGCTGAACCCCTGGGCAGTGACATAGTCTGCCGTGTTTTCAGTGAGTTGACCGGCCTGGGAAGTCCCATTCCGACTTTAAACGGTGGTAATTGTCCTCCGGACGGTGGCGGAGAGGAACCCCCGCCGCCGCCACCTCCTCCACCCGCTGCGTGTGCAGATGGGATAGACAACGACGGCGATGGTCTTACGGACGGCGCGGACTCAGGGTGTTCCGGTACGTCCGACACGGACGAAACGAACGCACCGCCTCCCCCGTCGCAGGCGAATCTAGTCGTCGTTAAGGTCGTCATCAATGACAACGGCGGCATAAGCATGGTACCGGACTTTTCGCTCCATATCGCGACATCGTCGATAGGTATGGCAGAAACAATAGGAGTTTCCTCGGGGGCGACCACGACCATTGCCGTTGGTACATGGACGGTTGGTGAGGTGCAGAGATCGGGCTACACGGCTACCTTCGGCGGTGACTGCAATTCGAGCGGGCAGGTTACGCTTGCCTCGGGAGAGACCAAGACCTGCATCATAACGAACAACGACACTCCGGCAGCAGGGGGCGCGATGGCGTGTGCCGACGGGGTAGACAATGACGCCGACGGCAAAGTGGACAGCGCCGACCCAGGCTGTCACACTGATTTTAATGCGAGCAATTCGGCCTCGTACGATCAAAACCTCAACAACGAGGCCGCGACCGCGCCACCCACGCCTCAATGCGCGGATGGTACGGACAACGACGGAGACGGCAAGACAGATATGGCTGACCCGGGATGTTCGAGCACTGCGGATAACGACGAGACCGACCCTTCGGGGGGCGGGAATAATAATGAAGGCGGCGGTACTTCTAATTTCGGCTCTTCCGGGGGAGGGAGTAGTGGAGGTGGGGGAAGCAGTGCGGGAGGGACTGGGTTATCGCCGGGGACGGAGCTTTTCACTAGTACCGGGACAAGTACCGGCGCGATTGCTACAAGCACCGGTCTAGTTCTTGGTTTTTCGACGACGACGGAATCATGTGACCTGTATCTGACGGCCTTTATCCGAGAGGGACAGGACAATGATACCGATCAGGTGAAGCGGCTGCAGAGATTTTTGCGCGACTACGAAAGCGCAAAGGTGGATGAGAACGGACTCTATGATGCGCCGACACTTGCCGCAGTGCATGCGTTCCAGACTAAGTATGCCGCTGATATTTTGACGCCGTGGGGGATCGGCAAGTCAACTGGCTACGTATACCTCACGACGCGCAAGAAGGTCAACGAAATATTCTGCAATTACACGCGGACATTCCTTCTGACCACCGACGAACTGCAAAAGATAGAAAAAGCCCGTACGGCAAACATACAGGCACCGTCTCTGTCAGCGTCTCCTTCACAACCCGCAACGCCGAAAGCCCCCGTCCAGCCAAAGGCTCCGGCGCTAAGCACAGGAACACCAGCGGTAGGAACGACTAGTCCACCGGGTACGCGGTTCGATTTGCAAGGAGCCTGGCAATTCTTCAGAGGTGTACTCGACCGACTTCGCTGACCGCAGAGCCTAAACGATAAGCACGAAGATTAGCGCTTTGTGTTGCGCGTGCGGTATGCACTCCCGACCATCTGCCAACTAACCACAATCCTCACGGTCGTGATACATTGTGGTCATGGGGGTAGTTGAGAGAGAAGCAAAGAGAAAACGCGTCAGGGGATACATCCAGAATGCTCTTCTCGCGACCGTCGCGACAGCAGGCGTTTTGCTGGTCGCGATGGCCGCTCCAAACACCCTGCAACTTCTTGGGAAATTGTCGGGGATGCGTCGTTCTCGATTCAATGCACAAGCAAAAACGGCACTGGGGCGCCTTGCCCAAAAAGGGTGGGTAGTGTTTGAGCGCAAAGATGGCAAGCACTTCGCGCGCATCACAGAAGCAGGGAAGCGTGCGTTTGCTTTTGAGGCGCAGAAAACAGGAATGTATCCAAGACGCCGATGGGATAAGCGTTGGCGCATCGTCATATTCGATGTGCCGGAGCGGCGTAGGGCAGTGCGGGACAAACTGCGCACCACCATGAGGTCTCTCGGCTTCGTTCGTCTCCAAGACAGCGCGTGGGTATACCCGTATGACTGTGAGGATCTCATAGCGCTTCTCAAGGCAGAGCTTAAGATCGGATTCTCGGCACTATACCTTGTCGTGGAACACATCGAGAATGATAAACATCTCCGTGAGGAATTTGGCTTTAAGAGCTAAAACCACAAACCCTCACGACCGTGAGGGTTTGTGGTTAGGTGGGCGGGGCATGGAGGGGCCGGCACGATCCGAGAAAACTCATACACATCGTGCGCTTGCCTATCAATGTCGTGAGGATGATACTGGCGGAATGACGGTCGAGTCGCGTGTCGGCGCACTGGCGCTCTTTCTTTTTTCGGCACCATTTGCAGTGCATGCGGATGTCTCCTCGCTCGTGTGGGGCGGGGCGCCGGACGGGCCGGCGCAGATCGTGATGGTCGAAGGTGGTACGTACGAGGTGCCGCTCAATACATCCGCTCCGGCATATGTCACAGGACCGGACAAGACTCCCGACGAAGAGTGGGTCTTTTGGCTTTTCGGGGATCTGTATAAAATCACCGGCTCGGGACGCGAGTATGTGCAAAAGTTGGAGTGGCACAACTTTGACGACCCAGACAATCCCAATGATGGCGATCCGCCGCTCGCATGGACTTCCGCGGGTTCGTACGAACTCGACCTGTTTTCGTTTCCGCCACCGCAACCGTTCTTTCTATTTGAGAATCATTTCATCAACTGGCTCGCGAAGTTGGTATTGGGAGAGACGGCGTACGCGCAGTTCGGGGAGCCGATTTTCCTTGGAACTATTCACTTCACAATCGAGGACGTCGCGGATAGCGTGCCGGATCCCGTCGTTATCATTCCGGGGATCCTTGGCTCCGCACAACACAATGGCGTATGGCTTATCGACCCGATCACTCATGCGTACGACAATCTGATCGATACACTGGCCGCAAATGGATACGAGAGAGGAATAACACTGTTCTCATTTCCATATGAATGGCGTCAATCAAATCGGACGACCGCAGTCCTGCTCGATGCAAAAATCGACGAGATCAAGACCACCTGCGGATGTGACAAAGTTGATATCGTTGCTCACTCTATGGGAGGCCTCGTCGCGCGGCAGTACATCCAATCCGATGCCTACGACCACGATGTCGACCAGCTTATCTTCCTCGGCACGCCGCACCTCGGCGCCCCGAAGGCGTATTTGATGTGGGAGGGAGGGGAAGAAGATGTTGACCGCGAAGGTCAGCTGTTGAAATTTTTCCTAAAGATTGAGGCGGGTAAGCACGGCTTCACGAGCCTTTTCGACTACATAAGGGCCGTGCCGATACCATCCGTCCAAGAACTGCTTCCTGTCTACGGATACATCAAGCATGCCGGTTCATCCGACGTTCCCTCATTCCCGAATTCAGAATGGTATCCCAACAACCTCTTCCTCTCCGATTTGAATAACAATATTATCGACCTCTATAATTCTGGCGTAACAATTACGAACTTCGTTGGACAGACCGCCGACGACAACACTATTACAACAATCCGGGTCATCCCTCCGCCAGTAATTAGCCCGACGGCGTTGTGGGGATTTGGCATTCCCGATGGATTTTTTAACAGCGCCGGAGACCACGGGCTCGAACGAGGAGCCGGCGACGGAACGGTGCCCCTCCCTTCCGCGGCGTTAGTTATCAGCAATCTACAAATTATTGATTCCGAGCACACCGAATTTCCCACGAAAACAGAGGGGGCTGTGTTCAAGACACTCACCGACCGAGATCCCACATCTCTCGTTAACAACAGCCATGGATGGTTTGAGACTGCAAAGAATGTATTGATCTTCCAAATCCTATCTCCCGCGGACTTTGTCGTCGTTGCACCGAATGGATTGAAGGTCGGAAAAGATTTTGTGACTGGTGAAGAGTTCGACCAGGTCCCCGACGCTTTCTATTCTGGTTTCGGCACCGAGGAGGAATACGTGACCATTCCAAACCCACTCGATGGCGAATACAAAATTATAACGCAGGGTACCGGGGCAGGCGGCACGTACACGATTGCCGTTGGTGTGATTGGCGAGGCAACATCAGGCGAAACGTTCTTTACCGGACAAACATTGCCGAATTTGATAACGGAACTTAACGTCGACGTAAACTCGGACCAACCAGAGCAAACGACGATTACGCCTGCCGATCAAACTCCGCCCCTCATCACAATATCTGCTCCACTATCCGCAGACTACGTGCATTCTGCAAAACTGCCAGTAAACGTCAGTGCCACCGACAGCGAGTCGGGCGTCTACAAGCTCGAAACGTTTCTCGATGACACTCCCGTCGCGAATGTCGGCTCGGTAGATTTGTTTTTCAAGTCTCTCGATATTCACACATTGCTTGCATCATCGACAGACAACGTGGGGAATGCGGCCACGTCTACCCGCACCTTCCGTGTCATTGCGACTATCGACAGCACACTTTCCGATATCGAGCGTGTCTACAAGCTCGGCTGGATAAACAAAAAAGTTTATCGCAATATTAAAGATGACTTTAAGGATGCCATCGAGACGAAAAAGGGGAAAAGGGTAGTTGATAAAGGGGATTTAAAGGATATCCTTGAGGACATGAGGGACTATCGGGGAAAGGGTCTAAGTGAGCAGGGGTATCGAATATTAAAAGCGGATTTCGAGTGGTTAATTAATCACTGATATGACTATTTTGCTTAACATTATTAAATATTTCACCTCCTTCGCGTTTGTCGTTTTATTGTCGGGTTTATTTGCCCAACAGAGCTGGGGGTTGTACCAGTTAGTTTTTCACGAGCCAAGTGGCTCTTGGCTCGATTTAAGTGATCTGGTTGGTTTTATGCTGAATTACACGCTTCTCGTACCATTTGTCTTGGTTCTACTAGGCGAAAGGAGAAAGTATTGGTTGACAACTATATTCCTTATACCAATTTTATTATTTGAACTCAGTAGCGATTTTCGCTTCGTGATGGTGGACGTTTCACTAATAGCTGCGGGTCTCGCAACCGGTTTTCTGATTCGTTATGTTGTCACCCGTACTCTCGGTAAAATACCTTCGCTTGAGCCGATGAAAAAGTATTTCTAATAACGTGGCAAGAACTGCCTAGCCACAATCGTCACGGTCGTGAGGGATTGTGGCTGGTAGAACGGATGAGAATAGATAGGGTAAGAGAAAAAGGTGGTTGATAAAGGCGACGTACGCGATATCCTTGAGGATATGCGGGATGATCGTGGTAGGGGATTGAGCGAGCAGGCGTACAGATTATTAAAAGCAGATTTTGAGTGGTTGGTGAATCATTAAATATGTTAATTCTCCTGAATATTCTAAGGTATGTATTCCTGTTCGGAATTGTTCTGTTCGTAAGCGGGCTCTTTGCCCATCAGAGTTGGATTTTGTATGCCTCAATCTTTAACGATGGGGGCAGCTCCTGGATTGATTTAAGTGACATTGCAGGTTTCGCATTTAATTATGCCCTGCTCGCCGGTATTATGATATGGGGCTTAGGAGAGCATTACAGGCAGTGGATTTTGGTGCTCGTTTATATACCGCTGCTTATCTATGAATACGGCGTCGATTTCGATGATGTCAAAATTATACTACCCTTATCTATTCTTGGGATAGTGATTGGTTTTCTGATTCGGTATATTGCCGATCGTACTCTCGGCAAAATCCCCTCGTTTGAACCGCTAAAAAAGTATTTCTAATAACGTGGCAAGAACTGCCTAGCCACAATCCCTCACGGCCGTGAGGGATTGTGGCTGGTAGAACGGTTGAGAATAGATAGGGTAAGAGAAAAAAGATGGTTGATAAAGGCGATGTACGCGATATCCTTGAGGACATGAGGGATTATAGAAACGATGGACTCAATGAACAGGGGTATCGAATATTAAAAGCGGATTTCGAGTGGTTAATCAATAACTAGTATATGCTTGACAGTATCGGACTTGGTCAATTTTTGTTCAGCTTTGGAATCATCTCGGGAGTGGTCTTTTCTGTCCTGGTTTTTGTTTGTTTAAAGATGTTCTTTAAAATGAGTCTGCTGTGGGCAAGTGTACTAGGTGTTTGTTCTGGGATACTAGGATTTCTTGCTTCTCCGTATATTTTCTACATCTTTTTAAGAGTGATGGGCTATTCTTTGTAATTAAGTAAATAGGGCCTAGCCACAATCCCTCACGGTCGTGAGGGATTGTGGCTGGGGGAGATGGGATGGGTGGGGAAGGGGGAGGGAAAAAGTAGAGGCATAGAAAGACAAGATGTGGGAAGGGGAGGGGGATGTGGGGATAAGAAAGAAGGGTGTCGGGTGATGGGGAAGATTGGCTAGGGACGTATCAAGGACGGTACTTGGTACGATAAATAATTGGGGATGTCCGTTAGGGGTTTGGTGTAACGGACAGAAAAAATGGATTCGCGCGGATGCGAATTTTTTGGAGTTGACATAAGGGACAGCACGTATGTACTATGCCCGACGGTGTTCCGGCAGTTATGTGCGG
>Ga0209542_10014371_pt1 | contig 13486 bp, 18 predicted proteins | sample RifCSPhighO2_01_FD_184028 | JGI IMG/M metagenome (GOLD analysis project Ga0209542, IMG submission 184028) | Soil microbial communities from Rifle, Colorado - Rifle CSP2_plank highO2_0.1 (SPAdes) (version 2) | ecosystem: Environmental > Terrestrial > Deep subsurface > Rock core/Sediment ... | reverse complement strand
GCGCCCGTAAAGGGGGCATGGTCTCATTAATTGAAGAAGCATTTATCAAAGCCAAGCAAGGCCTTACTACCATCTCTGAAATTATGCGCGTAACCCGCGAGTAACAAAATTTATGCAGATTTTAAAGCCGCGCGTGCCGCTTAAGGAAAAAATGTTCTTTGTGGAACATTTGTATGTAATGCTCAAGGCATCGATCTCGCTTGATCGAGCGCTTTTGACAATTGGCACACAAACGCGAAACAAAGCATTTGCAAAAATAATAGCATCAATTGAACAAACTGTGCGCTCAGGGGCGACGCTGTCTGAAGGATTGCTCCGTTATGAATCAGTTTTCGGCGCTTTTTTTATTAACATGGTAAAAGCTGGAGAATTTTCCGGCAAACTTGAAGAAGCGCTCCATCGCTTGCATATTCAGCTTAAAAAAGATTACGACTTGAAAAGCAAAGTAAAAGGGGCGCTGAGTTATCCCACATTCGTGGTCGTGGCCATGATTGTAATTGGAGCCGCAATGATGGCGTATGTGATGCCTAAGATCATTCCGTTGTTCCAGAGCTTTGGCGCGCAGCTTCCTTTAGCCACGCGTATTTTGATTGCGGTAAGCAATTTTGTTTCCGCCTATATTATCTGGATTGTCATTTTTGGAATTGTCGCGGTGGTGGGACTTATGCGCCTTTTGCGCGGGCGGGCCATGGCATGCCGCACTTCTTCATATTCCCGTAATCAAGCGCTTTGTTCAGGAAGTAAATCTTGCGCGTTTCGCGCGCACATTTTCTACGCTTCTTTCAACCGATATTCTCGTAACTGAGGCGCTGCAAATGACCTCCCGCGTTGTGGAAAACGAACAGTATCGCAGAGCGCTAAGCGCTGCGTCAAATAAAATTAAAACTGGGGTTCCTATTGCATCGGTATTTAAAGAATATTCTTCACTATTTCCTCCCACTGTGCACACCATGATCGCGGTTGGCGAAGAATCCGGAACACTTACAACTCTTCTTGACGAGGTTGCGGAGTTTTATGAAGAAAGCGTTGACGAGATGTCAAAAAGCCTTTCCTCTATACTTGAACCAATTCTAATCGTGATTTTAGGCGCGGCTGTTGGCGGCATTGCGATTGCGATTCTTATGCCAATGTACAGCTTAGTGGAGCAAATTTAGACTATGCGCAAAGCATTTACGGCGGTTGAAATTCTTGTGGTTATAGGAATCTCAACGCTTTTTGTAAGCGCAGGCGCATTTTCCCTGCGCGCATATCAACCGACCGCGGCCCTGCGCTCCGCAAGCCGCGAACTTGTTGTAAATCTTCGATTTACTTCCGCGCAAGCAGTGGCGACCCAGCTTACCCACACGCTACAATTGTACAATGCGCAGTCACGTTATGATATTGTGGGTGGAGATGGCCAGATTATCCGTACAATTTCTCTTCCCTCCGGTATAACTATCGCGCAGACATCACTTCCTCAAAATCAAGCAACATTTAATGTACTTGGCGCCGCGCAAGATCCGGGTACTATAACCTTGCAAAATATCAATAGCTTAACTTCCATAATTGATATCCGTCCTTCCGGTTATGTCAAAATTATTCAGTAAAAATCGTCCCGGTATTTCTATTTTAGAAGTGATCATCTCGCTTGCTTTAATTTCAATCATTGTTTTAAGCGTAGCGGAACTTTTTCCGCGCGGAATTATTACGGGAAAATATGGAGAAAATCTTACAATTGCAACAAATCTCGCGCAAGGAAAGATTGAAAGCCTTCTTGCGGATGAATACAATGCCATCGGTATTGGAACAGTCGAACCAAAATCTCCAGTCGCTACCGATTCGTCTGATCCTTTAAGCGCATTTGAACGTGAGACACGCATCGCATACGTTGACGATAATCTGAATGAGACAATGAGTGACACGGGACTTAAAAAAATCGTTGTTATCATATATATACCATCACAATTTGGAGAAAAATCAATGACATTTTCCACATTAATCGCGAAAAAATGAAAAAAGGGATTGCCCGACTGATCCCGACCGCGGTCGGGATGGGCGGGTTTACTATTATTGAAGTGTTTATTTCAGTTGCCGCCGCAACGCTTATATTTGCCGCGCTTCTTAATATTGTTCTTATCAGCCAAAAAACATTCACTCGCCTATCAGACCGCGCGGAAATTGTTCAAAACGGCCGGGTGGCACTTGAACGCATATCCCGCGAACTTAGGCAGGCAGACGCACTGGTGACAACTCTCCCCTCTTTTGAAATTAAATTTCAAGATGGCCATGAACCGCTTACACTCAATTACATCCGCTATTATCTGCAAGACGGCGCGCTCTATCGCGAATTGTCTTATTACTCATTTCCCAACGCGCCTTCTGTGCATGTGCGCGCAGCCGATACGGATCCCGACGGCAATCCCCCTCAAATAAATATATTGGACAACGAGATAATGGCCGAATATATAACGACCATGCAATTTTCCGAAACGCCGATTATCACTATTGAGCTGACGCTTATAAAGGGCGCCGTAACCAGTTCAATAGAAACCGCGATATACGCGCGCAATGTTCACGCATTATGAGCTGTCCAAATACTGCGTTAAAAATTTCCGGCGGCCAAAACCATGGCTTTGTGCTTGTCTCAACTTTGATTGTTTTGTCACTGCTCATGCTTTTGGGAAGTTATTTTATCACCTCTTCACTGACTGATTTGCGAATCGCGCGCTCATCAAGCGCGGTAACATATGCATACCACCTTGCGCAAGCGGCCGCGGAGGAAATGATTTCCAAATTAAAAAATGATCCCGTGTTTGAACAAAATTTTATAAATGGCACGCTAAGTGAGGCCAACGCGCGTATCACGCGCACCGCGATATTTGACAATGGTTCCTATGAGGTAGCCGCGCAAAGTACTGATCCGGGGGTAGCCGATATTGTCGCTACCGGCCGAAAAAGCATTGAAAACAATACTGCCAAGCGGGTGATTAAAGAAACCGTAGGCCGAGCAACCGGTACTCCGCCAAGCTGGGCGCTTCCACTTGCCGCCGGCGGACGCGGAACAAAAGAAAACGGAAACATTACAATTTCTTTGCCCATGCAAATTTCCGGCGGCGATATTCGCGCAAACCAAAACTTTAAAATAAAAGGGAATCAAACAATCGTCACGGTGCAAAATGGCAATGTGAAAGCCGCCAATAATATTATTGTGGAATCCGGGGCCGAGCTTATAATAACCGGAGGGAATGAACAGGAGGGCGTGCCGCCACTTGATATGCCCCAAGTTGATTTTGATTCCAATCTTTCAACTTCCTTTAAAAACCGCGCCACCCAGACTTTAACGCCTGCGCAATTCAAGGCCTTGCCGGATGGTAGCACGCTAAACGGCATTATTTTTGTTACTGGCGAGCTTGAGATAAAAAACCAAGCTCTTACCATAAACGGCATGCTGGCGGTGAATGACAATCTTGAAATTGACAATTACGGCAAATCATTTACCGTCAATGCGAACACGGGCGGATCCGGGATTCTTGCCAAAAATGATATTACAATCAAATCTGATGTGACTATTGCCGGCATTGTCTATGCCGCAGATACATTACACATAGAACTTGGCGCGCATCCCACTGAACGCGTTAACATCACTGGCGGAATGGTCGCCTGGAGTGCTATACTAGAGGGCAAGGGCGACAGTTTGGTCACAATTGCCTACGATCCTGCCCTGGTGTCAGTTCCGCTTGATCCTACCTATAACCAAAGCACCCCGCTTTTGCAAATCAATCATTGGGAAGAAGAATACTAAAACAAATATAAAAACATGGATTATTACACTGAACCGTATTTCGGACTTGACATTTGCGATGCATCGTTAAAAGTCCTGCAAATCAAACCAAAAAAACACCGGATGGAAATTGCCCATTGGCTGATCAAACCAATTCAGCCCGGTTTAATAATTTCCGGAGTTATTCAAGATCATGACAAAGTCGCACATTTGATTAGAGAAGCACTTAAAGAATCTCATGTAAAAACGGCGTATGTCGTTGCTAGTATTCCGGAGACGAAAACATTTTCAAAACTGCTCACAATTTCCAAACCATTTCTAAACGGACTTAAGACAAAGGTGCAAGAGGAGATGCTTAAACATGTCCCTTTTGATGCGAATGAAATTGAATGGGATTTCGGGCTTGTGCGTCAGGACGCAGCAGCTGAGGTATTTGTTGTCGCAGCGCCAAAGATACTCATTGACTCATATATTCAACTTCTTAAAAAAGCAAAACTGATTCCGCTTGCCCTTGCATCCGAGACAATGTCGCTTATGCGAGCGCTGATTCCCGTAAACACTCATCCATCTCTTGGTACTCTAATTGTTGACATAGGTGAGATGCGTACGACCATCCTCATATGGAATGGATACGCTATTGCTCATAGCGGTGATTCCGAAACTTCCGGATCACATCTTACAAGCGCGCTTAAGGAAGCTCTCAAAATGGACGATGGATCCGCAGAAGAGATGAAATATACCTACGGCCTTCAAAGCGGTCCAGAACCTTATAAAAAAATAATTGCCGCGTACACTGCGCGTCTTGCATCCCACATAACACGCGATATTGCGCACTATTTAGATCAATCCTCACATAATCCCGCGGTTACCGAAATAATTCTTACCGGAGGAGGCGCAGACCTCAAAGGACTTTCTTACGCGCTTGCGGATACCTTAAAAATTAGAGTGTCAATTGGAAATCCGTGGGTAAATTTCTTAGGAGATCCGCCGCGCGGCATTCCCAGTTCAGTGCATGCACGATTGGCAACGGTTATAGGCCTCGCGCTTTACCAATACGTATGATTCGCCTGAATCTTTTGTCAGCCAAAGAAAAAAAATATTTCACCATTTCGCGTTTCATGAATATTTGGCGGGAAATACTTTGGATTATCCTGATATTTATGCTGGTCAATTCCATTGTGCTTGTCGGCGGACGCAAACTTTTGCAAAATCAACTTGGACAATACGCCAATGATATTCCGGGGGCGCGTGAAATTGAAAAAGTCAACATTGATATACGGATGGCCAATGAGTGGATAGCTTTTCATCTGGGATGGCACCGCTACTATATTTCATGGCTGGTTCCGCTTTTGGAAATTGCGAAAATAACGCCTTCCTCCATAACCTTGGTATCCTTAAATATGTCCTCGGATGGAACGGTTGCCATTACCGGGACTGCCGATTTTCGCAACGATCTTATAGTTTTTCGCGACAATCTTAAAAATTCCGATTTTTTGACCGAGGTGGATCTGCCCTTGCAAAATCTGACAGCGAGCAAAAATATTATATTTTCCATGCGCGCTAAACTGAAACTGGACAATTTAAAATTAAAGCTATGAATGCCACAACTCGTTTTATCATCATAAACGTCTTGATTTTGTTGGCCGTTGCCGCGCTTTTGGTCATTATAATTTTGCCAAACATATATGGCATTATCTCGCTTTCCAACGGGCTTTCTTCAGTCAGCGCGCGGCTTATTGAAATCACCAAAAGCACCTCCGCCTTCAAGCAAACCGCGCAAAATCTTGCCGAAGTTCACCAAGCCATTGCGGAACACGAAATTTCCTCGAAAGATGACGGCAACGAAGTTGGATTGTTTGCTGCTCTTGACGGATTTGCTAAAGAAGCGCGTGTTGAGCAAACTATAAATCTCAAGGATGGCAAGAGAGTTGTTGGCGATATTTGGGAATATACGTTGGACATCAAAATTCGCGGAACATTTCCCGGACTTTTGGAATATCTTAAAAAAATTGACGAGTTCAACGCGCTGTTAACCTTTGATAATATCGCGATTTCCAGCATTAAATCCGATAATTCCGCCTTTACAATTGATGCGCTGCTTGGCGGAACTGTGCGTTTGATGCGCTAACCATGCTATGAAAACCAAAAATGTTTTACAATCATTGCGGAACTACCATTTCATTATTGTAATTTCACTGATGATTATTTTCGCCGGATTGGAAGTTATGTTTTTGTATAATTATGTTTATTTACAATTGGACGTTCCAAAAATCACAACTTCCGACACTAAAGCAGTCTCGGGACAAGTCAATGTGAGCGATTTTAAACTACTGGATATCCTGCATAACGCAAAACAAAAATCCCGCCCGATTCCAGGCGATGTGCGCGATCCTTTCGTGTCACTCAGTGCTGTCGAACGCGACAACACTGAGTGACGGATTCCGTCACTGAGAGATGTCAATTCTGACAGCTCTCAGTGACTCTATTTTTTCCCCACCATCGCCGCGGCGATAAAGTCGCGAAACAAAGGATGAGGCGCAAGGGGACGACTCTTAAATTCCGGATGGAATTGCGTACCAACAAAGAAAGGATGTTTGGAAACTTCTATAATCTCCACGAGTTTGCCATCAGGAGAGGTGCCGGCAATCATAAGACCGGCTTTTTGCAATATCTCGCGGTAAGAATTATTTACTTCAAAGCGATGGCGATGGCGCTCGGAAACCAGCTCTTTGCCATATGCCTTATACGCGCGCGATTGCCGGTTTAGCAAGCACGGATACGCGCCAAGCCGCATTGTTCCGCCATATTTCCCGCCAAAGGCGGGCAGGTGCGCAAGCATGAGTTTTTCCTGCTCCGGCATAATATGAATAACCTGATGCCTTGCTTTTGGCTCTACCTCCCCGGTATGCACGGATCCTTTGAGGCGTGCCACATTGCGCGCAAATTCAACAGTAGCTAATTGCATGCCATAGCAAAGCCCAAGAAAAGGAATTTTATTTGTACGCGCATACCCAATGGCGGCAATTTTTCCTTCCACTCCCCTGCCTCCAAATCCGCCTGGCACAATCACGCCATCGAACTTTTTCAACTCTGAGAGTTTCCGTGGATTTTTTTCATATTCTTCAGCGTCAATCCAAGTTAAAATCGGCTTGCGTTTATGATGCCATGCGGCATGCTTAATCGCTTCAATAACCGAGATATAGGCGTCTGAAAGAATAAATCCACCGGTAGTAAAATATTTGCCCACAATTCCAACGCGCACGCCGCGGCGCGCGGTACGCGTAATATCCACAAGCTTTTGCCATTCCTTCATATCGCGCCCTCGTGATTTCAAACCCAATTTTTTCAAAATCTTTTCACCAAGCTTATCATGTTCAAAATTTAAAGGCACTTCATAGGTGGAGGCGGCATCTGGAGCGGAAATTACATCTTCGGCCTGTACATTGCAAAATATGGCAAGCTTGCGCCGGCGCGGCTCATCTATTGCCTGCGGCGCGCGAGCAAGCACAAAATCCGGCTGAATTCCGGCTGAATTCAAAAGCCGCGCGGCAGTTTGCGTTGGCTTAGTTTTCATCTCACCAAGCGCGCCGGGAACCGGCAAATATGATACCAAAACAAAAAGCACATCTTTTGGATGCGCCAATTTCATCATGCGCCCGGCTTCAAGAAATAAAACATTTTGATACTCGCCAACCGTACCGCCGATTTCCACAATCGTAATATCTGCTTTGGCTTTTTTCGTCGCCCGTTCAATGCGGCGAATCACTTCGTTAGGGATGTCCGGCACAACTTCAACGCATCGTCCGCCATATTCCAGATTGCGCTCGCGCTCAATAACCGTTTGATATACGCGCCCGGTGGTCATGTAATTATCACTACTGATTGAACGATCCAAAAAGCGCTCGTAATTTCCAATATCTTGATCTGTTTCATCGCCATCATCAGTTACAAAAACCTCGCCATGCTCAACCGGATTCATAGTCCCGGCATCAACATTGATGTAAGGATCAATTTTGATTGCCGTAACTTCAAACCCCTTGCTTTGCAAAATTTTTCCAATAGAGGCCGCGGCAGTCCCTTTCCCCACCCCGGACATCACCCCGCCAACTACAAAAATAAATTTACTCATAATGTTATCCACACATTATAACAAACCTATACCTTACTTACAAATGCGCGTATGCGCTGCGCTTCGCGCTCCACTGCTCCACCTTCATACTCACCGCTATGCATGGTTTCATTGCCATAGCTTGGCCGCTTTTGATCAAGATGAAGGTCAAACACTGCCTCATCGCCATGTTCTGCCACATAGACATGATAGCGCGGAAACATATTTGTCATACGCGCCCGCTTCATATAACTGACTTTTTGCATGCGGCGATCATAATATTCGCCATAACCGCAACGGCGAATAAACGTAACCGGATTGCCAATAGTTACTTTTGAAAATTTTAATTTCATGCGCCTGGTGTAATCATTTCGGCATTATTCCACCGGCCGGAGGCAGAGTTGGCGGATGTTTGTGCCGGCCTAAAAAGTGCATTAGCCGATGCCAAAAAGGTTTAATGCCTTGGGGATTTACCAATCGCAAATCATCATAAAACAGCGCGAGGCCAAGCGTGGTAAAAAATCCCAAAAATGTCAAAGTGCCCACACCCAGCAAAAGCATGCGAAAGCCATATTGTTCACCGACAAATCCGCCAATGCTTGCCGCGGCGGCCGCGGAAAGAAGCGTGACCGTGCTGTAAAATGACCAGGAAAATCCGGCGCGCTTATGATCGGCAAACTTGGTAAATATCGCCATAAATCCGGGAAAAGCGAGCGCCGCGCCCAAACCGTAAAAGGCCTGCACGGCGTACAGACCCAATACCGTATTAATCATTAAATATAAAAATGGGGTGGCGGCAATTATCAAATATCCAAAAATCAGGGTCCAAAACTCACGCACACTGGCCTGCTCACGATCGGTAAACTGGGAGATCGGAATTTGGAGCACTGCTTTTACAATCAGATAAACAGCAGTGGCAATACCCACGGTTGAAAGCGATCCGCCAACAAGACTATCCTTAATAAAGACGGCAAAAATAGGATTGATTAGACCCAGCCCAGAAAATATGAAAAAATCCGCCAAAATAAGAATTTTAATGATTGGGTTCATGGCCTCCTATTTAGTTTCCTTATGCAGAGTGTGCTTTTTGCAGTGCTTGCACAGTTTCTTGAGTTCCAGGCGCGTCTTGATCGTTTTTTTATTCTTCGTTGAATAATAATTCACTCTCTTGCACGCCACGCACTCAAACTTGATAAGATTGTCTTGGGACATAGTATCGTTCATTAAAGCATTAAAGCATAAAAACAAATTGCTTTCATGTTCTAGTGTTCTAGTGTTTTCACTGGAGCCTCCTGTCAGAATCGAACTGACGTTTGCGGTTTACAAAACCGCTGTTCTGCCATTTAACTAAGGAGGCAGAAAGTACCGCTGAGTCCCGACGCCCTTCGGGGTCGGGAGGCCGACCGAAGCGTCGGCCCTAAGGTGGCAATGGGCAGGCTAGGATTCTGCGCCCAAGGCGCACTCGCCTTTGGCGAGGAACCTAGCCACAGGGGCGTCCCGATAGAAATGGGCAGGCAAGGATTTGCACCTTGGAAGGCATAGAGCCAGCAGATTTACAGTCTGCCCCGTTTGACTACTTCGGTACCTGCCCATTTCTATGCGGGATGCATTTGTCCGCTCTGCCACCTGCCCACAAGCCCGAGGCCGGGATTGAACCCCGCACTTGCTTGCATAGTGCGGGACACAGCCGGCGACTTTCACAAAGCCGACGCGCGGATTTGCACCGCGGACCTTTTCCTTACCATGGAAATGCTCTACTAGCTGAGCTACGTCGGCGTATTGTACTGAGAGCCGACGCTTCGGTCGGCTCCCCGATCTCCGACCTTGCGTCGGAGCGTCGGGGCTACCCAGGCATTACAATTCTTGCAATCGCTTTTCAAAATCCTCAAGTTTGGCATTTTCCGAATTTACCTCGCTCAAGGTTTCAAGATACTTCTCCCCTTCTCTTCTGCGCTTCTCCAGTATAGCAAGTTCAATTAAAAAATCAAGATATTTAGGGCTTTGTGGTTCAAATGTGAGGGCTTGCGCTGCATAATGCCATGCGCCTTTGCGATCGCCGTTTTCAAGAAGTGCTCCTGCCACATCAAACAAGTAACGGCCTGCAAGAGCCGGATTTAATTTGACCAAGAATTCTAACAATTCAATAGCCTCGGGTAAACTCTTTTTACTTAAGTAGATGTGTAATAATGCTTCGTAGGATTCAAGATGTTTGGGATCAAGCGTAATTACATCAAGAAAACACTGCTCGGCAAGTTCAAGATCATCACTTAACGCTACGCGGCCACGCTTAAGAAGTAATTGAATTTTTGCTTCTGCGGTATGCGCTTTATACTTTTCTTCCAGCAATTTTAACTTTTTATATGACCCCGAAAGAAGATATTTAACACGCGCCCAATTTTCAGGAGTAATGACTTTATGCTGCAGCTCATGCGCTTTGCGCATCATACGCATCGCGACAATATTTTGCTTCAAGCGTTTAAGTTTGGCGCCCGGCGATTCCTCTATATTCATGGCAGAAAGCTGAGGAAATTTTCGTATCACAATAAATACAATAATGCCAAGCGCCGCAAGAATAAGAACCGTGATGATAAGCGTAATCATAAAATCTAAGCGCTCCTGATAATGTGCGCAAACTCTGTGGCCTGCGTTGAAGCGCGGCCAATAAGTAAACCATCCACTCCGGGCGCGCGCAAAAACGTTCCAGCATTTTTGGCATTCACGCTTCCGCCGTAGAGTATAGGGACGTCTCTATTTTTGTTCGCAAAAATAGAAATGTCCCTTATTATTTTTTGAATCCACATATGCATCTCACTTGCGTCTTTTGGAGTATCTGGCCGGCCAGTTCCAATTGCCCAGATTGGTTCATAGGCAACTACCACACGCTTTAGATCTTTCTGTGTAACACTCTTAAGTCCTGCACGCAATTGATCTGCCACATATCCTCTTGCCTTTCCTGACCTTCTGATTTTCCATGATTCACCCACGCAAAGTATTGGCCGCATTCCGGACTTCAGCACAGCTTTGAGCTTCTGATTAACAAGCTTATCTGTTTCTCCCATGCGTCTCCTTTCAGAGTGCCCAACAAGCACGTATTCTACCCCTAATTCACGCAAATCGTCAAGCCCCACCTCTCCGGTATACGCACCCCGTTTTTCCGGCTCCACATCCTGCGCCCCAAGCTTGATTTGCGTGCCTTTAATCACCTTGGCCACTTCCTCCATCGCCACAAATGATGGGCAAAGTACAATTGTGTAACGTGTAACGTGTAACGTGTAACGTGTAACTTTATTCGCAAGAGCAATACTCTCGCGAAGAGTGAGATACATTTTCCAATTAGCAACAATAAGTTTCATATTCAATCACCTCTCCCCGAGGGAGAGGGCAGGGTGAGGGTTATCAATCGATTTTCCTCCCCTTAAGATAAGGGGAGGATAGGAGGGGTTATGACCAATAACCTTCCAACTTGCTCCAGTATATCACACCCTTCCCCACTTTTCCACACCAAAAAATCCCCGATCATGATCGGGGATTTTAGGAATTCTTGCAGATTATTTTTTGATCTGGATTCCCGCTTGCGCGGGAACGCCAATTTTCGTTCTCCAATTCGCGCGCCTGCCCGCCTCTGGAGGGAATTGGAGAACGCACTATTTGCCAAACAAATACCCTCTCACTGGAATCTTATGATAACACTATAAGCGTGATCCCTACAAGAATAATAATTGCACCCAGCAAACGTTCCCGTATATGTTCTTCTTTGAACAAAATTTTTCCCCACAAAACTCCGAGTACGGTAGAAAGGTGTTTTACCGCCACTACATATGCGGCAAACGTAAAAGGAAGTGCACTCATTTGTAAAATAACGGAGATGCCTTGAGTAATTCCAAGAGGTGTTAGTATTTTTGTGTTATGCACTACAGCCGCAATTCGCGACTTCTTGAATGCCACGAATGGTAAAAGCAAACAGGTATATATGCTATAAGAAATACCAAGATAGAAAAAAGGATTTGAGTTTTGTACTGCAACTTTATCATATGTTGAAGTAATACCCCAAAAAATCGCCACAAGTAACATCAGTCGCGGACCGCGATCTCGTACAAGACTCGTGATTGGTATCAAAAATCCCTCACGGCGTCGACTCGCTTGCAATAGGTAAGTCCCAACAACAGTGAAACATACGCCAACAACCCCCAGTATTCCGGGTGATTCCCGGTTTACAAATGGAGCGACAAGAAGAATAAATAATGGAGTCAACGCAGTAATCGGCGCTACGAGTGAAAGAGGTGCGTATGCCAAGGCTTTCATATACAGTACAGAATTTAGCGTATTCAAAACACCTACTACTGCAATTGCCTTCCAGAAATGAACTCCAACAGTTGCAGGACGAAATACTATCGCGAGCGGGATAAGCAAGAAAAGAGCAAAAAAACGAAATGCCCATGCACGCACATAAGGATCAACTAATTTCGCAGTATGCTTTGCAAATATATCTGATATTGAAGCAAAAAGTGCAGAGCCAAATGAAAGAAAAATCCACATATATGAATTGCGCAATGCTACTATCTAAATAAATACCCTCTCACTTTTTCCTCATCTTTAAATGGTCCAATCACTGCCGCGGCCATTTTAGAAGGGTGGATTACTTCACGCGCCACGCGCAAAACATCTTCGCGCGTAACCGCATCCAATTTTTTAAAACGCTCCTCCGGCGTTTCCATTTTGTTAAGAAATAATTCTTGTTTCGCAAACCAAGCTGCAAGATCATTTGATTCTTCAAGACTCAAAACCACACGGCCTTTAATGGTATTCTTTGCGTCTTCCAGTTCGCGTACAGTTACTCCGCTTTTCACCATGCGCGCAAGCTCTGCGCGAATTACTTTAATTGCCTCTGGCACGCGGCCGGCGTCCAAGCCAGCATGCACTCCAAACGCGCCTGTATCTTCATATGATCCCATATCAGTGCGCACAGAATAAGCTAATCCCCGTCGCTCGCGCACGGCCACAAATAATCGCGAAGACATAGTTCCGCCAAGAATTACATGCAAAAGGGAAAGCGCTGGCAAACGATCATCGCCATATTTGTACGCAGGAAATCCTAGCATAAGTTGCGTTTGCTCAAGTTCTTTAAACTGCACCCTCACCCGACCTGCGGTTTCCCTCTCCCCGCCCCTCACCCTACCCTCTCCTTTAGGGAGAGGGGTTGGGGAGAGGGTTTGGGCCGGTTTCCACGGTTTCCATATATGTTCCCTGTGTTTTGGCTCTTTCATCTCATGTAATCCTTTTTCCACATCCTTAAAAATATGTTCATCCACATTTCCGCAAACCACAACTAAAGTACGACTTGGCCGGTAATAATCATGCACAAAATCCGCGATATTTTGCCGCGTAATTTTGGACATGCTTTCTTTGGTGCCGGCAATATCCCAGCCCAAAGTTGATCCTTGAAAAAGCACGCTTTCAAACATATCCTCAATATGCATGAGCGGATTTTCATCATGCATTTTAATTTCCTCAAAAATAACTTTGCGCTCGCGATCAACTTCTTTTGGATCAATTTTGGAGTGCAAAACCATATCAAACAAAATATCCATGGCCTCGCCTAATTTATCGCGATCAATTTC
>Ga0209542_10014370_pt1 | contig 13486 bp, 13 predicted proteins | sample RifCSPhighO2_01_FD_184028 | JGI IMG/M metagenome (GOLD analysis project Ga0209542, IMG submission 184028) | Soil microbial communities from Rifle, Colorado - Rifle CSP2_plank highO2_0.1 (SPAdes) (version 2) | ecosystem: Environmental > Terrestrial > Deep subsurface > Rock core/Sediment ... | reverse complement strand
CCAGCCGAGACTTGGGTTAAATTTCCACAAAGCAAAATCGGCGTTATTTCGCTTGTTTTTGTTCGCGGCAATCCGCGCCCCTTCGGCTTGGTTTTCCGAGTGTATGCCTCCGAGGACGCCATAGGCGGGGTATCGGGAAGTATCAAAATACACTCCATCAGGCGCTGAATACGCGAATCCTTTCTCTATGAGAGTCGCTATCATCGCGATTTGCGCACGAATATATCCGCTGGCGCGCGGAAAGATGATTTCTCCGGTCTTGATATTGAGATTGTCCAGGTCTCGCAGAAATATCCCTGTGTATTTCTCTCCGAGGTTCAGCATATTCTCCAGTGTCGGCTCAAGCCCCTCGCGTTCAAGTCCCTTCGTCATTTTGTCTTCGCCTTCGTCGCTGTCCGAAGTCAGGTGCCCGACGTCGGTGATGTTGATGACCTGTTTTACTTTAAAATTATTGTACTCAAGAACTTTGCGGAGCGTATCGGTAAAAACGAACATTGAAAGATTCCCGATATGCTGGGTGTCGTACACGGTCGGCCCGCAGTTGTACATCCGCACGGTTTTCGCCGGTGCGGGCAATGTAAATTTCTGTTTCTCCGTTCCCAACGTGTTGTATAGAAACACCGGAGACCTGCGCGCGAAACTATTCCGCAATGTCTGCAAAAAGGGGATGCGCATATACTAAAACCAGTTTTTATGCTTGAAATAGGCGACCATGCATGTACCGAGTACGATGACGATGCCGATAATTATCCAAAAATCATAGGGTTGTCCGTGTATGGGATTGTAAGGACTGTCAATTCCCAGAATTGCCACAACTAATGCAAGAGGGAAGGTTAGGAGCGCCATTATTGTGAGAACCCGCATGGTCTCATTTTCTTTCGTTGAAAGAAGCGAATTGTTTGTTTCCCGCAGTTCATGGAGCGATTCCGTGTTGCGCATTACGTGGTTGTGAACCCGGTAGTATTCATTGGAAAGAGCCCGCAGATAGGGGGCAAAGTTGTCGCCGAACAATTTTGCACCCTCCGATTCAACAGTATGAAGGACCTCACGGTGCGGCTCAATCGTTTGCCGGAGGTTCAAAAGGTCGCGCGAGGTATTGGATATGGCTTCAACCATGCCGACCTCGTGGCCGGAGAAGATGTCGCCTTCTATCGTACTCAAGTGATGCCGGACGCGCTCCACTTCGTACTCAACTCCTTTATACAGCCTCTTGAGCATGTAAAAGAAGAAAAATCCCGCATGGTTGCCCATGTTGCTCTTATCCAGTATAGAGTTAACCTCAAAGACCTTTGAGAATTTATGCAGCGGATCAATAACGTCATAGTGAGTGGTGATGATGAAGTTACGCCCCACAATGAAATCAACTTCCTGCTCTATTGATTTATGTGCACGCCGTAGAGCGGGAAAATGAAGAACGACATACATATACGTCTCATAAAACTCTCCTCGCGGCTTAATCGAAGGAATAAGCAATTCTTCTGCGACCATGGGGATAATGCCGAATTGTTCCACTACTACCTTTACCTCATCTTGTGTCGGTGACTCAAGGTCTATCCAGAGTACCCCGTTGTGCTCGTAGCTGGTACGCATACCCGTACACTAAGCGTGCCGTAATTTCCGCCGCGGTAAATCCAGCGACCACTGGAGTTTGTTGATGAAAGGAAATGTTTCTTGAATGTAATGATGTGTATTCTTCATAGCAAGGCAGCACGCTTAGTGTCTGGGCATGCCCGCATTATAGCGTATATGCAAGTCGGTAGCATATATTCAAAAATTATTCCCCAAATCTTGAAAGACACGATAAGCCAAATATAATGCTAGAAAAAGAAAAACGACCCAAGTTATACGAGTCAAAATATTTTGAAATCTCAGGTTAAATATTTTTGCTAATATGGTTGTGGCAGAATTCGGTCTGTATTCTTTAAATGAATTAGATATATTTGCATAAGTAGGGTTTATAACTTCAACTTGAGAACGATACTGCGCCCAGTAACGAAGAACCATATAAAAAACGATAAGGAGAACTATGGGAACTAATGCATACAGCACGTTTCTTTCTGTGGCACCTTTGCTAAACAATAAATATAAAGTGGATATGATAGATAAAATGACAAGTGTTAATAATAAAACTTTAGATTTTTTGAAAAGAAAGATATTTAGTTTGAGTTTTCCAACTATTATATTAAGAAAAGGCGCAAAAGTATGCTTCCATGTCTTTGGAATAATTTTGCCTTCCCTTTGGTCCTTTGTTCCTGGCAAAATAGCGTCTTGAACATGCTCTATTTTCTGAAATAACTTGCTTGGACTGGGTTCTTCCATGCCTTTAATTGTAGCAACTTCCCAATTTTGCGCACGGGTATAACTGCAATTTTGGCTTCTATCCCTCTTATGCGATAATTCCACGAATGAATCCCGTTAGAAGCCCTCTTTTGGAGGTTCAGACAAGAGACGAAGTGGCGTAATAAAAATCAACATTACTTATGATGGAAAAAGCTTCTAACGGGATGAATCCCGACGAGAACAAAATGGTCACTGTTCGCAATGCCGTCATTGGAGCTATAGCGTTGGGGGTTCTTGGCCTGATCGGCGGATATGCCATTGGCGGCCGCGGAATGGTTTCCGGCCAAAACACCGTCATTTCCGGAATAACGGGTGCAAACGGAATACAGCCGGCCGATGTGGATTTCTCGCCCGTTTGGAAAGCGTGGAACGTCATAGACGAGAAATTTGTTCCGGCAGCGGTAGCTACGAGCACACCAATGGCAACAAGCACGGCTGTAGTAAATCAGGAGCGCGTTTGGGGGATGATAACCGGCCTCGCAGGCGCCCTCAACGATCCGTACTCGTACTTTCTCCCGCCGAGCGACAACAAGCTTTTTTCCGAAGATATGAGCGGAAGTTTTGAGGGTGTCGGAATGGAAATCGCCGTGCGCGAAAAAGTGCTCACCGTGGTCTCGCCGCTCAAAGGTTCTCCCGCCGAAAAAGCCGGCATTAGAAGCGGAGATAAGATACTGAAAATAGACGGTATGGATACGCGCGACATTGATATCACGACTGCGGTAAAGAAAATCCGCGGGCCAGGAGGAAGCGCGGTCACGTTATTGGTTCTTCGCGAGGGCTGGACCGCTTCAAAAGAAATAAAGGTAACGCGGGGCGTGATAGATGTTCCGACCATTACAACAAAATCACTTCCCGGGAATGTGTTTCTGATATCGTTGATGAATTTCACGTCAAATTCTCCTGATCTTTTCAGAAGCGGCCTGCGCGAATTCATCCAATCCGGAAACGACAAACTTATTATAGATTTACGAGGGAATCCGGGAGGATATCTTGAGGCGGCGGTGGATATGGCGAGCTGGTTTTTGCCCACGGGAAGGATAGTGGTTACCGAAGACTACGCGGGTCATGCGCAAAACATCGTCCACCGCTCGCGCGGATATGATATTTTCAATCAGAATTTGAAAATGGTTGTTCTTGTTGACCGCGGCTCGGCCTCGGCTTCCGAGATTCTTGCGGATGCGCTCCGGCACTATGGCAAGGCAAAACTTATCGGAGAAACTACGTTTGGAAAAGGCTCTGTGCAGGAACTTATAGAGATAACCCCCGACACGGCCTTGAAGCTTACGATTGCACGCTGGCTGGGGCCTGATGGCGAACAAATACCGAATACCGGCATAGTGCCCGATGTTGAGGTTGAACTGACGGAGGCAGATGTTAAGGCAGAAAAAGACCCGCAGATGGATAAAGCAACAGAGCTAGTGCGTAGTTTGTAGAACGTAGTACGTAGTAACAATGAACGCACACGAAGTGATTTGCATTTCTACGGACTACGGACTACGATCTATGAACTATGCGAATTATTTTGCTTAAGGACGTGGCTGGGGTAGGGAAGCGGGGTACTGTAAAAGAGGTCAAGGACGGGTACGCCCTTAATTTTCTTATTCCGCGTGGCTTGGCGCAGGAGGCGTCAGCTAGAAATCTTGCCGAGCATGCCAAACGTCAGAAAACTTCTGAAGCGGAGGCGCAGATTCAGGATGCTCAATTTGAAAAGCTAGCCCAAGCGCTTTCTGCCGACAAGATAACGCTCCAAGTCAGGGTGAACGAATCGGGGCACCCGTATGAAAGCATTTCAGCTAAAAGAATCGCCGGTGAAATCGCGAAGAAATATGAACAGGACATCGGCGAAAGAGCCGTCATTTTAGACGAGCCGATAAAGAAGTCCGGAATCTTTAAAGTTGAAGTAAAACTCGGGCGCCGCCAAGCCGTTGCAACCGTTGAGGTAAAGACAATTTAGGAATGTCTACACAATTACACTATGGTGTAATTGTGTAGACATCAATTTACAGACGCAACAAATGCGACTTTGTTAAACCACGTCCACGACACGGCGGAGATTGGAACGGCCGTCAAAATCCATCTTTCTCTTGGAGCGAAAGCGCACAATTCCTTCAGACATTGCAAAAAGTGTGTGGTCTGTACCAACGCCGATGTTCTTGCCGGGCAGGATTTTTGTACCGCGCTGGCGGACAATAATTTCGCCAACTCCAACCTTTTGACCGTCGGAACGCTTAACTCCGAGGTACTTAGGATTTGAATCGTTTAGGTTATGCGCTGTTCCTCCTGCTTTTGTATGAGCCATGTTAGTTTTTCTTAATGAGCGTAAGCGAGTTTAGAAACAACTTACACCCTGTTAAATACAACTTGATATGCTATAAAATGTAATCGTATCAGCATTCACGCTCAAGTTCCCAGCAATATACATGATATGTTTACATAATTCAAGTTGTCCCGCCTGCAGAATGCAGAGCGGGATTTAACAGGGTATAGTAAAATCTACTACGCTATGCTTCATGATTTTACTAATAAAATCAAGAATTGGGCTGATATTGCGATAGGAGAGTGGGGACTGCTCCTCATCGTGCTCTTGGTCGCTCTGGGCTCGTTCGGGCTTGGGCGTTTGTCGGTATTGGAGAGCGTTCGCGCCCCTGTATCCGTCACGAATGCGCCTACAATCGCAGAGCCGCGGGGAATGAACATCGGGGGCCTCATGGTGGCATCCCGCACGGGGAGCGCATACTATTTCCCCTGGTGCGCTTCAGCTTCTAAAATTGCCCCGCAAAACCAGGTCTGGTTCGCGAGCGAGGAAAAAGCCCGTGCCGCCGGATATTCGCCTGCGAAGAATTGCAAGGGGCTAAAATAGTACGTAGAACGTAGTTCGTAGTACGTAGTGGTATTTTTCCTTGCTTTTTTCTACGTACTACGTTCTACTTACTACGAACTATCCGTATGATTGTCGTAGACGTAGAAGCATCGGGAACGGAACCAAAGAAACATTCCATTGTTTCTGTTGGCGCGTTGGATTTCGCGAATCCGACCAACAGATTTTATGAAGAATGCCACGTATGGGACGGCGCGCACATCATGGATGAAGCGCTCGCGGTCAATGGCTTTACAAAAGAGCAAATTACGAACGCGAAAAAGCAGAGCGAGGGCGATCTCATACACGCATTCCTCCACTGGAGCGAAGGAGTAGAGGAGAGGACATTGGCGGGACAAAATGTTTCGTTTGACCGCGATTTCCTGAAAGCGGCCGCGGAGCGCGCGGGCCACACTGATTGGCAATTCGCGTACCGAACGATAGATACGCACACCCTTTGCTACATGCACATGATAGAAAGGGGGATTCAACCGCCCGTCATGCATCGCCGCTCCGCGCTTGATTTGGACGCGGTTCTCAACTACTGCGGGATTCCGGAAGAGCCCGCTCCGCACAACGCACTCACCGGCGCTTTGTCGCACGCGGAAGTAATCGCGCGGCTTTTGTACGGGCGAAAACTTTTGCCAGAATTTGAAGAATTTAAAATTCCTTGGAAATAGGGGAGGCAGGCGTGTATCTTGTATCGAGTATGGCGTGTCGAGGTGCGTTATCCACAGCGTCCCTCTAGGACTAAGGGATTATGTTATAATAACTGAGTATTAGAGTTATTATACTCAGTTAACTATGTCCACAAATCAACCAAAGTCCAGACTCCCCTTTCTTGAGGATTTTCTCTTGCATATTCAGGCTAATAATTATTCGAAGGAGACTTTGTATAACTACGAGAGAGATTTGGAGACTTTTGAACGCTTCCTCTCTCAAGAAATGGATAACATTCCTTTTTCAGACATTACGAAACGCACAATCGAACAATTTAAAGCATACTTGCATTCTCGTGACCGCAAAACGGCCAAGGGTGCGGTCGCACAGAAAGAGCTCAAGAGCGGGTCTATAAACCGCACGCTGACCTCTCTAAGGCGCTTCCTGTCGTACTTGATTGACATGGATACGGTGACACCGATTGCGCCTGAATCTATTAAGTTGCTCCGTATGGGAAAAAATCATCCTCAAGTGTCGGAATTGGAAGAGTTAAAAAGGTTAATTGAAGCGCCAATGAAATTTGAGGAAAATAAAATGGTCGCTTTACGTAATCGCGCTGCGCTGGAGATGCTGTTTGCGTCCGGTATGCGTATCTCGGAACTCATTAGTATTAAAAGAACTCAGATAGATAAAACGGGCAGGATTTTTATACTGGGTAAGGGTAAGAAACAACGCTTTGTGTATCTCACAGAGCGTGCTAAAGGCCACATAGACAATTATATTAAAGAACGCGTGGATGACTCCCCTTTTCTCTTTATTCCAAAACGAGGAAGCAATGCTAGAGATAAGAGCAAACATATTTCGCCCAACTATCTTCAAATGAAAATTAAGAAATACCGTGAACTTCTCGGCATCAATGTGCCAACGAGTGCTCACTCTCTGCGACACGGCTTTGCCACGTATCTGGCCGAACAGGGCGCCAATCCGGCCGCTATTCAGATTCTCCTCGGCCATGAGTCGCTGGAAACGACCACCAGGTACGTTCATGCATCGGATAAATACGCAGAAACGACTCATAAAAAATATCATCCGCTTAAATAGTATAAAAAGAGTAACCATTGAAATATGCGTATTAGGGAAATTTGGACAATTGAAAAGATTAAAGAAGGTTTTGAGCGGTTTAAAAATGAACATGGGCGGCTACCGCGCGCCCCAGAAATTGATCAGCTTGATTATCTTCCCTCTTCTCGTAATATTCAAAAGAGATTTGGCGGTCTTGCTAAATTGCGTAGCCAACTAGGATATGAACATAATCATTTTGGGAGAGGTATATTTAGAAGTGAAATAGCAAACCGTGTAAATAAACGGGGTCGTGATGTAGAGCTGGCCTTAGAAAAAATCTTGCGTAATAAATTTGGCGAGGTCTTTGTTCATACGGAGAAGTTTTTTGAATCCTCAAAGAATCGAGTTGATTTCTATGTCTATTCGCCTGATGGAAATTTCGGCATTGATGTTTTCTATACAGATACAATGAAATATCTGAAGTCGAATATCAATATAAAGATGGGCAAATACCGCAATTTTCCGGTCGAATTATTTCTGGTCGTGGCAAACGAGACCCTCAATCAAGATGATATTGACTGTTTTGCGAATGCTAAGCTCAATCCCCTCCCAAAGACTACTAAAATCGTAACGCTGGAAACCTTATTTGCTTTGTTCAAAAGGAAGAAATCCTATCCAGACCCTCTCGTGCGATTGACCGACAGCGACGTTCATGAAAGATTCCATGGTGGAAAGGATATTGATAATAAATGATGCCTTTGGCTGACTGAAATACTATGAATATTATGGCGTACGCGGATAAGTTAAAGGCGGTGCTATCCCCTATTGAGCGCAAGATTTTTGCCAGATTAAACTCTCCAAAAAAGATACAGGATTATTTGGATACGCTCCCGATAAATTTTGAAACAAGGGGCGAGACATACATGTCGCCGAGGCGCGTTTTGCGCGAAAGAACGGCTCATTGTTTTGAAGGCGCGCTCTTGGCGGCCGCGGCGCTTGCTTATCATGGCCGTAAACCGCTTTTGCTGGACCTCGTCACTATTGAGCGCGACGAAGACCATGTCGTCGCGCTATTTTCCTCCGAAGGAGGATACGCCTCCGGCGGGAAAAAGTTATGGGGTGCCTTAAGCAAAACAAATCATCCGATACTGCGGTATCGCGACCCCGTGTACAAAAGCATCCGCGAACTCGCTATGTCATATTTTCACGAGTACATGATGGATGACGGAACGAAATCCCTGCGCAGGTTTTCCACGGCCTTTGACCTGCGCCGGTACTCCCCCGCCCTGTGGGTTACTGCGGAAGAAGATTTGTTTTGGCTCGTAGAGGCGCTTGATGACAGCAGGCACTATGATGTCGCGCCAAGAAAAGTAATCGCACAACTCCGCAAAGCATCACGTGTGGAAGTACAGGCAATCAATAACACGGAGTGGACGGACCCGAGGGGGAAATCATAAGCTCCAAAGATCAATTTGCAAAGAAATCAAAAATACCAAACCCCAAATGAATTCCGTTTCGGGAAATTGAGATTTGAGATTTTATTTGCAAATTGCAAATTGAGAATTGCAAATTTTGCATTTCCTAGAGATAGTTCTCCGGATTCAGATAAGCGGACAAAGGCGCAATCGGCATCATGGCGCTTGAACACGGTGATTTCTTGTTAGTCGCATCTCCCAGTTTCATAACCTGCGTCGCGGATGATACATACACGCCGAAGTGCAGGTGCGGACCGGTGGCGTATCCTGTTTGTCCGCTGTAGCCGATGACCTGCCCCGTGCCAACCGATTGCCTGGGAGAAACCCCGATCTGCGAAAGATGGGCGTAAATCGTGTCAAGACCGTTCCCGTGCCTGATAAGCACCCATTTACCGAATGAATAACAGCCCCTGACAGAGTCCGTATTGCCGGTATCCACAACGACTCCGGACAGCGACGCCTTGATAGGCGTTCCGATGGGCGCCCTGAAATCAATGCCGTTGTGGCCCTTGCCATTGTAAGCGCCGGCCATCGCAAAGGCGGTATTTCCGAAATGCTGGGTTATCTTCACGGCATCCAGCGGCCACTTGAGGATTCCCTTGCCCGCCTTCAAGATGTCCGCCGGATTAACGGTGTACTGCAATTGAGCCTGCAGGTCGCTCAATGCCTGTTCAAACGCCTCCTCCTGGGCCTTTTTTTGGGCGATGATGCTCTGGAACGTTCCCTCCTGCGCTTTCGTCTGGGCAAGGAGCTCTTTTTGCGTCTTGACCGTCGCATCAAGAGAACCCTGCTGTACAACAAGCGTTCGCTGCTGCTTCTCTAACTGCGCTTGTTTTTGCTCGGCAGAAGTCTTTGTTTTAGAAAGGGACTCTTTCTCGCCCGCAAGGCGAACAATATCATCCCGTACGGCCGATTGAAGCCGCGCGATGGCATCCGCATCAGCCCATGCGCTGGAAATTGATTCCGACGAAAGCAGCGATTCAGCGAACGGTACGATCTCCCCCCGATTAAGCTCCCTCAACGATTCCCCGAGAGACGCATGGTATCCGCTGATGGAAGATTCCTTGCTGCGAATCCCCTTGGCCAGCTGTTGGATCTGGAGCTTTGTGGAACTAATTTGATTTTTCGTCACGGTGATTGACGCGGTGATTTTCTTCCGCGAGATATTCAATTGGTCCAGCACATTTTGGAGGGTCTGCTTTCTCTCGGACGTCGCATCCAATTGCTTTTGGTACTGCTCTATCTCCTTATTGAGCGCGGTGATTTGCGAATTGTGCTCGTCTATCTGCTGCTGCAATTCTTCAGCGGTCTGGGCAAAGACAAGACCGGGCACAATAACCGCCGCAACACAGAGCGCAGCACATTTCCGCGAAACGCTCCTCATACGTCAAGCGCGGAGAGTGCCGAGGCGATGCGTTTAAGAACCCGTTGCTTTCCGAGAACGGAGGCGACAAAAAACGGATCAGGAGAACGTTCCAATCCCGTAAGCGCGTAGCGGAACGGCCACAATACCGCGCCCGTCCCCTCTCTGGCTGCGTAACCCCAGACCGACGCCTTTATCGTTTCCGGTTTTTTGAACCCGTTATCGGGGACATCCGTTAGAATTTTCCGCACGGCATTCAGATGTTTTACCGCCGATTCCCGCGTACCATTTTTCCCCGGTATTAGCGCGAAATCATATGCCGGTTCTCTGAAAAAGTAATCCAACTCCCCTTTCTCAATTAACAGCCGAATGTCTTCCCATACGGAAATCCTCTCGCGAACAATGCCGAGAAGCCGCGCGCCCGTATCGGCGTCCCATCTCAACCCGCGCACAAGGGTCGCCTCTTTCATGACGCCGAGCGCCGGCCCCGCAAACTCGTCTTCCGAAACCTTCTGAAGATACTGGCGGTTGAACCAGCGCAATTTCTCAATGTCAAACACAGCCCCGCTTTTGTGCAAATCTTTAATATCAAACTCGCTCACCATTTCGGGAAGCGACAGGATTTCCTTTTCTGATTTGGGCGTCCAGCCGAGCATCGCAATGTAATTTACGAATGCTTCGGGGAGATACCCCTCCTCACGATAACCTCTCACCGCCGTATCTCCCGTTCGCTTGGAAAGCTTTGACTTATTCGCGCCGAGAAGCAAGGGATAATGTATATACGTAGGACGTTCGTATCCGAGCGCTTCCTGGATGAGTATCTGGCGCGGCGTATTTGAGATGTGGTCGTCGCCGCGGATGATGTGCGTAATGTTCATTTCCGCGTCGTCAACAACGACCGCGAAATGATAGAGCGGGTCGTCTATGCTTCGCGCAATCACCAGATCGCCGAGTTCCGTGGTATCAAACGTTATTTCTCCGCGTATGACGTCAGTGAATGTAATCTTTCGCCCCGGATTCTTCAGGCGGACCACATGCACGATTTTCCCCGCCTCTTTTTTGCTTTCTTCTTCGGAAATATACGCCTTGCCCGAATCTATCAGAGTGTGGAGCGCTGGGCGGTATATTTCGGTTCGTTCCGACTGCCGGTAAAATTCATCCCAGTCAAGCCCGAGCCACTGCAGGGAATCCTTAATTTCATCCTCAAATTCCCGCTTGCTCCGCTCTTTATCTGTATCCTCGCTCCGGAATACGATTGCTCCGTTATTCTTCCTCGCAAACAGAAAATTTAGTATCGCCATTCGTGCGGTTCCGACGTGGCAGTACCCGGTCGGACTGGGCGGACAGCGAACTCTAACTTCTCTTTCAGTCATAACGAGAATCTCCGGGGGTTCCTCCGTTAGAAGTCAGGCGTAAAAGATAATTTGAGAAATTATCTTTTACATGCCCAACACACAAGCGATATGTCATTGGCGTTTCTATTGTTTCGTAGGATTTTTGCATATGTCCGGACTTCTAACGGGGTTCATGCTCCAGCGCGGTTTCGATAATTATAATCGCTAGTTTCCTGGCGCTTTCTGGCCGCGCGAATTCAAGCGCCGCCGCGGACATCTTTTTCTCCAATTCGGGATTTCCCGCTATGCGGTCAATCTCGGCGATAAGGAGATGCGGCGTCACGTTGCGTTGTTCCAGTACGATGGCAGCCCCTTCGCGCGCGTATGAGTACGCGTTTTCTTTTTGGTCGTGCGAAATATCTTCCGGGATAGGAATAAGTATTGCGGGTTTTCCCCATGAAGCGATTTCAAAAATTGAGCCGCTGCCGGCACGGGATACTATGACCGAGGCGATTCCCGCCGTCATCCGGAGAGCGAGAGTGTTCAGGAGACCGAACGCGCGATACCGCTTGTCAAAAAAGGAATCCCGCAAGACCAGTGCGGATACTTTGCCAATCTCCTCCAGATTTGCGGTACCAACCTGATGAACGATGTTGTACTTTTTTACCAATTCCGACAAAGCGCTCAAAACAACGTTGTTGATGGCGACGGAACCTTGAGAGCCTCCCATGATGAATATTGTGGGGACGGACGGCTCCAGCTTCAGAAACTCATGCCCGCCCTCGTTGGTCGGCTTCTCAATTTCCTTGCGGATGGGGTGGCCGGTCCGCGCGATCCTATCCCGCACTCTTTCGGGGAATTGCGATACGGCGTCGGGATGCGCGAGCCCTATCCAGCGCGCAAATTTTGCCGACCACAGAGAAACACGCCCCGGGGCGGCATCCGCGTCGTAGATGATAACGGGAATGGCAAGCACCCGCGCCGCGCACAGCGCGGGATATGCGGCGAATCCGCCCGTTGAAAATACAACGTCGGGATAAATCCTGAACAGGTTTATGGTGATGGTTATGATTCCCCATAGTGTTTTGAAAATGTCCAGAACGTTCAGGATGCTCCCGTACCGCCGCATCCGTCCTGCGGAGGTTCGGACGTGGATGATGTCATGCTCGCGCAGGGCCTCAACGTCAAAGGCGGCGGGACCGATGTAGTACAGCTCCGGTTCTATCAGCGTCCGTTCTTTGCATATGTCCTCAATGGCCTCCGCAATTGCGATGAGGGGATAGAAATGCCCCCCCGTCCCTCCGCCTGTGAGCGCAATACGCATAGACGGTATTTTACCATGTGATTTTGCCGAAATTACCAAGTCTCGAATTTACTAACTAATTCGCATGCCGCGCAATCGTCCTTTAAAACGCGGCCATTCCGGTTAACGGACGGTGGAATGTTTGGAGATATTCAGGAGAATTCCGGCGCTCAAAAGTGAGAAGAGCATCGCGCTTCCCCCTTGGCTTATAAACGTGAGCGGTATGCCCGTCAAGGGTGCCATACCCAGCATTGATGCGATGTTTATGAATGCTTCGCTTGCGAGATATGCGGATATCCCTACGCCCAAAAGCACCCCGAACATATCGGGGGCGCGGGAGGCAACCGTGAATCCGCGGAGCGCGAATGCGAGAAAGAGCGCGACAATGGACACACTGCCGATAAACCCCAGTTCTTCTGCGGCAACGGCGAATATTGAATCCCCCATCGGCTCCGGCAGGTACGTGAATTTCTGCACGCCTTGTCCGAATCCGCGTCCTGCAAAACCGCCGGATCCTATCGCGATAAGAGATTGGCGTATCTGATACCCTTCGGCCTGCTGGTTTTGCGCCGGATAAAAAAACGTCACAACCCTGTCGCGGACATACGGCTTTGTCATTATGATGGTCCCGAGAACTAAGGGAACGATGCAGAATATTATCGCGACATGCTTCCACGGCACGCCGGCAGTTAAGAAAATCGCAAGCGCGCCCAGGGTCACAATGCCGAGCGTTCCTATATCCGGCTGAAGCACCAAGAGCACCGAAGGAAGCGCGAGGATAGTTACAAGCCCCCCAACGGTATGCGCAATGGACTGTATGCGCGCGCGGATAGCGGAGAAATACGCCGCGGCCATAATCACGGTTCCGAGCTTCATGGCTTCCGCCGGCTGGAACGAGATTCCCGCAAGCTCTATCCAGCGCCTTCCGCCGCCGTGCGTCACGCCTATCTGGGGCAAAAAGACCAGCGCGGTTGCGATAAGTGAGAGCACAAAAAGGAACGGCGCAAAACGCCGCCACACGCGGTAATCCACGATGCTCGTAATAATGAGCGCGACAACTCCGATGCCGGCTCCCAATACCAGATGGTTGAA
>Ga0209542_10014369_pt1 | contig 13486 bp, 8 predicted proteins | sample RifCSPhighO2_01_FD_184028 | JGI IMG/M metagenome (GOLD analysis project Ga0209542, IMG submission 184028) | Soil microbial communities from Rifle, Colorado - Rifle CSP2_plank highO2_0.1 (SPAdes) (version 2) | ecosystem: Environmental > Terrestrial > Deep subsurface > Rock core/Sediment ... | reverse complement strand
GCAACTCTTCGAGCACGAAGCCCTGCGTAGTGAGATGCTCGAGGAGAAGACGCCATGCGTCTTCGGCGGCGCCGAGCCGCCAACTCTTGATCGTCTCGGGGGTCAAGCCGCGAGAGCGGGCGTAGCGATAGGCCTCGCTGTCGGGAGTCAAGCGCTCCGTGTAAAAAGCCTCGGCGCGTGCGGCTGCCTCACGCAGGTGCTCAAGGCGCGAGGAGGTCTCGCGCGCCTTCGGGTCATACACGATCTCGACCCCAGCTTTTTCAGCAAGGAGAGCGAGCGCACCCTTGAAATCGACCCCCTCGATCTTCTCAATGAAGGTGAACATATCGCCTCCGACCCCGCACCCAAAGCAGTGAAAGGTGCCTCGATCGACTGACACATGAAATGAAGGCGTTTTCTCCTTATGAAACGGGCAAAGCCCCTTTTGTGAGCGGCCGGCCTTCGTGAGCTTTACATAGGGTGCGACGACCTCTTGTATAGAGAGCCGATGCTTTATTTCCGCGACAGTATCGCGCGGCATGGCACACTACGAGAAACGCTTCCCGGCAAGCGGCTTACCTGCATACGGGAGTGCACGCTCAAGCGGGAGGGGCGCGGGGCGCTCTGCCTGCAGTTTCTTTATCGACGCATGCTTGCCGCTCCCCGAAAAACCGGTGCCGGCCGGGATGAGGCGCCCCAAAATCACGTTCTCTTTGAGGCCGCGCAAACGGTCGAGAGAGCCCTTGAGGGCCGCCGAAATGAGGATCTTCGTCGTCTGCTCGAATGACGCTGCAGAGAGGAAGGAACGGCGAGAGAGCGCTGACTCCTTGATACCAAGCACGATCTCGCGCGCCTTGGGCGGCAACGTGCTCTTCTCCTCCGCTTCTTGAGTAGCGGCGGTAAACTCCCACCCCTCAATGATGTCTCCCACCGAGTACTCGGTGTCTCCCGTCTCGGTGATGCGCACGCGCGAGAACATCTGCTTGACGATGACCTCCAAGTGCTTGCGAGAGACGGAGGCGCCTTGAAGTTCGTAAATCTTTGAGGCCTCGGCGATAATGTACTCTTGCACGATGGTGCGGCCGGCGTATTCGAAGAGCTCATCGAGATCAGCCGAGCCGTCAGTGAGGATCTGCCCGCGCGCTACTGTATCGCCCGTTTTGATCAAAGGCACGCGCGGGTACGGCGCGACATACTCGACGAGCGCGTCCCCCTTCTTCCCTTGTCCGGCGGCAGGGGCAACGACGACCACCTTCTCGCGACCGAGCTCCTTGATTTCGCTCACGATGCCGTCGACTTTTGCGACGACTGCTGGATTTTTCGGCGAACGCTTCTCAAACACCTCTTCAACGCGCGGCAGACCTTGCGTGATATCGCCTCCGATTGAAGCGACGCCTCCTGCGTGGAAGGTGCGCATCGTGAGCTGGGTTCCGGGCTCCCCGATCGCCTGCGCCGCTACGGTCCCCACTGCCTCTCCGAGATCGATGATCCTTTTCGTCGTGAGATCCATGCCGTAGCATTTTTGACAGATGCCATAACGGGTCTCGCACGACATCGGGGAGCGTACCACCACGTTGTCGACAAGAGAGGCCGCGAGCGTCTTAGCGTTTTCGGCAGAGAGGTACTGATTCTTCTTGAATTCACCGGCAGGTTCTGCAAGGACTCGGCCCGTGATCGTCTCGGCATAATCGATCTCGATGCCAGAGGCCGAGATGCGACGGATCGCAACCCCACGCTTTGTCTTGCAATCCTCCTCGGTGATAATCGAGTCTTGCGCCACATCAAATAGGCGGCGGGTGAGGTACCCGGCTTTCGCGGTGCCGAGCGCGGTATCGGTGAGACCCTTGCGCGCACCGTGGGTCGACATGAAGTACTCGATCGGGTTCAAGCCCTCGCTGTAGGAGGAGGCGATGGGCACCTCGATCGTCTCGCCTTGGGTATTCTGGATAAGGCCCTTCATGCCGGCCATCTGGGTGAGATTCCCCATACTGCCGCGTGCGCCCGAGGTCACCATGTCGGCAACCGACCCGAGGGGATCGAGATTCTTTGCGACCATTTTCTCGACTTCTGATTTCGCGCCTTGCCAAATCTCGACGACCATGCGCCGCTTCTCCTCTTCAGCGAGAAGGCCGTTCTTGTAGTCGGCTTCGATGTGCGCGACCTTCGCGCGCGCCTCGTTCACGACGGCGCCTTTTTTCTCCGGCACCGAAACATCGTCAAGCGACCAGGTTATTCCTGATTTGGTCGCGTACTCGAAGCCGAAACGCTTCACCTTATTGACGATCCCCGGGATCGCATCGAGGCCGTAGCGGTTCATGCAATCGTTTGCGATCCGTGAGAGGACCTTCTTGGTGATCATGTCGTTCACGAATGGGTAATCAGAGGGCAAGACGGTATTGAAGAGGAGTCGCCCCACGGTTGTCTCGAACGGTTTGCCTGCAAAGTGCGCGTATTTCACTTTATCGACCGTCGGCATGACATTGACTGCGGCGCGGAGATCAGTCGCGCCATACTCATAGGCAAGAATGGCCGCGTTCGTGGACGGATAGTAGCTTCCCTCACCTTTTGCTCCCTTGATCGCGCGCGTGAGCCAGTAGACGCCGAGCACGATGTCAAGCGGTTTTGCGGTAAGCACAATCATCTCGCCGTTCCCGGGCTTGAGGATGTTCTTCGCGGCGCTCATGATCTCTTTGGCCTCCCACTGCGCCTCTTCGGAGAGCGGCACATGCACGGCCATCTGGTCGCCGTCGAAGTCGGCATTGAATGCCGGGCAGACAAGTGGGTGGAGCTGGATCGCATCACCCTCGATGAGGCGGGGACGAAACGCCTGGATGCCCTGCCGGTGCAAAGTCGGCGCACGATTAAGAAGGACATATTTGCCCTTAATCGCCTCTTCAAGTATCTCCCAGACCTCCGCGACGCCGTCTTCAATGAGACGCCCGGCACCTCGGATATTGAACGCGAGCTCCCGTTTCAAGAGCCCGGCGATCACGAACGGGCGAAAGAGCTCGAGCGCCATGTGCTTGGGGAGCCCGCACGCATCGAGCTCGAGGTCGGGGCCGACGACAATGACGGAGCGGCCGGAGTAATCGACACGCTTCCCGAGCAAGTTCTGACGAAAATATCCTTGCTTGCCCTTGAGATAATCGGCGAGCGACTTCAAAGGCCGGCGCTGTGCCGGCGTCAAGGCGCCCGCAGACGAACTCCCCTTACGGATCGAGTTGTCGAGGAGAGCGTCGACGGCCTCTTGGAGGATGCGCTTCTCATTGCGCTGGATCACCTCGGGAGCGTGGATATCGAGGAGTTTCTTCAAACGATTGTTGCGATTGATGACGCGACGGTAGAGATCGTTGACATCTGAAGTCGCGTGGCGGCCGCCCTCAAGCGCGACCATGGGGCGAAGCGCCGGCGGGATCACCGGGATACGGGTGAGGAACATCCATTCGGGCCGGACCCCGGCCGCGATCATGCCTGAAATCAAGGAGAGGCGCTTCGCGAGCTTCTCGCGCTCTGCGACACCGGCCTTTTGGTATTTGGCAAGGAGGGTCTTCTCGAGCTCTTTGAGATCGAGGGCGCGAAAGATGTCATAAATCGCCTCGGCGCCGATCCTGGCTTCGAACAAACCGCCGTATTTGACAGAAAAACGGTGGTACTCGAGCTCGTCGAGGACGCGGCCGACCTCAATGCTGTCGATCTCACTCTTCGCGAGCGTCATCTTCTCTTTTAAAGCATCCCTCTCCTTGTCGTCTTTAGCCGCTTTATGTTTCGCCTTGTACTCGCCCTCAAGTTCTCCCAGGAGACGCTTTTTACCCTCTCTATTGATTGCCGTCACGATATAGCCCGCAAAGTAGACGACCTTCTCAATATCGGCGGCAGAGGCGCCGAGGAGAAGCGCCATGCGCGACGGGACAGACCGTAAGAACCAGATGTGCGCCACTGGCGAGCAGAGTTCGATGTGACCCATTCGCTCACGACGGACGATGGAGCGCGTGATCTCGACGCCGCACTTGTCGCATACGATGCCCTTGTAGCGGATGCCTTTGTATTTGCCGCAGTAGCATTCGTAATCCTTCTCCGGACCGAAGATCTTTTCGTCGAAAAGGCCGTGCTTCTCGCTCCTCTGGGTGCGGTAGTTGATGGTCTCGGGTTTCGTGATCTCGCCGTGCGACCACTCGAGGATGCGCTCTGGCGAAGCGACGCCGAGTCGCAAGGCGTTCCAGGTGTCGCGGAGACCCATGAATTTGCGTGGGGGGTATGCCATAAAAAATAGTGGTTAGTCGGCAGTGGACAGTTATTCTTTCTCGGGCGGCAGATCCATGGGCTCGAGGTTGAGCGCGAGGCCTCTGATCTGATTCGTAAGGACAGAGAAGGAGGCGGGAGTACCGGTGTGAGCGATCGGCTCGCCTTTCACGATCGCGTCGAAGGCGGCTGAACGGCCCGTGATGTCATCTGATTTGATGGTGAGCATCTCGCGCAAGGTGTAGGCCGAGCCATAGCCGAGCAAGGCCCACACCTCCATCTCGCCGAAGCGCTGGCCGCCGTTTTGCGCCTTGCCGCCAAGGGGCTGTTGGGTGATGAGGGAGTAAGGTCCGATCGAGCGCATGTGGATCTTGTCCTCCACCATGTGGTGAAGCTTCAAGATATACATGTAGCCGACCGAGATTGGTTGAGCGAAGCTCTCGCCCGTGCGGCCGTCGTAGAGAGTCATCTTGCCCGAGCGGCTCACGCCGGCGGCCTCAAGCTCATCCCTGATCTCATCGGCAGAGGCGCCCGCAAAGGGCGGGACGATGGCTTGGTAGCCAAGCGTGTGCGCGGCAAGTCCGAGATGCATCTCGAGGATCTGCCCCAAGTTCATGCGCGAGGGCACTCCCAAAGGCGTCAAGATGATGTCCACGGGGTTGCCGTCCCGGTCATAGGGCATGTCCTCGACCGGGAGGACGCGCGAGATGACACCCTTGTTGCCGTGACGGCCGGCGAGCTTGTCCCCGACTGAGACATTGCGAACCTGTGCAACCATCACAACGATCTTTTTAATGATGCCGCTCTCGAGCTGGTCGCCCTTCTCGCGAGAGAAAACGCGTACGCCGATCACGCGACCGCGCTTGCCTCCCTCCATCCGGAGCGAGGTGTCCTTCACATCTTTGGCTTTATCGCCGAAGATGGAGCGGAGGAGCCGCTCTTCGGGAGTGAGCTGGGTCTCCCCCTTCGGCGTCACCTTCCCGACCAAAATATCGCCCGGCCGAACTTCAGCGCCGATCCGTATCACCCCCTCCTCATCGAGGTTCTTGAGACGAAGCTCGCCCACATTTGGGATATCGTGCGTTGTCACTTCGGGCCCGAGCTTCGTATCGCGCACGACGCACTCGAAATCTTCGATATGCACGGTCGTAAACTTCGCGTCCTCAACGAGCCGCTCGGAGATGATGATGGCATCTTCGTAGTTAGCGCCGCTCCAACTCATGAAGGCAACACGCACGTTTTGCCCCAAGGCCATCTGGCCGTTCGCCGACGAAGAGGCGTCGGCGAGGATATCACCCTTCTTCACCTTGTCGCCCACGGCGACCGAGGGTCGCTGATAAAATGCCGAGTTCTGGTTCGTTTGCGTGAGTCCCTGCAAGTGGTACTCCTTTTTCTTGCCCTCGCGATTGACGAGGACGATCCGACGCGCATCGACATAGCTCACCTCGCCCGCCTCGTTCGCAATGATGAGCCGGCCGGTGTTGCGAGCGGCGTGCGCCTCAATACCCGTCGCGACGAGCGGAATCTCGGGCAGGAGAACGGGCGTCGCCTGTTTTTGCATGTTCGAACCCATAAGCGCGCGGTTCGCGTCGTCATGGTCGACGAAGGGGATCATGGCGGTCGCGACCGAAAACATCTGATAGGTCGAAGCGTCGATGAGGGTCACCTCTTCGCGGGGGACGATGACGGGTTCTCCTCTGCGGCGCGCCTCGACCGCCTCATCGACGATACGGAGGGAGGCGCCGAGCTCGGTCGCCGCATGCGCGATCGTCTCACCCTCCTCTTCAAGCGCGTTAAGATAGACCACCTCGTCGGTCACCTTGCCCCCCTTGACCCTGACATACGGGGTTTCGATAACACCGTAGTTGTTGGTACGCGCGTGGGTTGCCATGCGGAGAATAAGCCCGATGTTCTGTCCTTCAGGCGTGTGGATGGGGCAGAGGCGGCCGTAGTGCGAGGCGTGCACATCGCGCACCTCAAAGCCCGCGCGCTCTCTCGTGAGGCCGCCGGGGCCGAGTGCTGACAAGGTACGCATATTCTCGAGCTCGGCGAGGATGTTCTGCTGATCCATGAACTGCGAGAGTTGGTTGGCGGTGAAAAACTCGCGCACCGAGGCCGCGAAGGGGCGCGGATTAATCAAGGACATCGGCAAGGTGGTCTCGCTCTCGATGGTCGACATGCGGTCTTGGATATTGCGCTTCATGCGCGACATGCCGACACGCATCCTCGCCTGGAGGAGCTCTCCCACAAAGCGCACGCGACGAAATCCGAGGTGGTCGATATCGTCGGGGCGGGCATTGGGGTCTGCATTGAGACGCGCGATCTCGGCGATGATGCGGACGAAATCAGAGAGGGAAAGTGCGCGCTTCTCAAGCTGCTTTTCAGTCGTAGGGAGGTTAAAACGCGCGTTTAAGCGGTGACGGCCGACCTTCGAGAGATCGTAACGCTCGGGAGAAAAAAGGGCTTGCACGAAGTTTTTGGCGTTCTCGGGTGTCGCAAGATCGCCGTCTCTCATGCGGCGGTGTATCTCGATGTAGGCCTCTTCGATCGAAGAGGCCGTGTCGTGCGCCAAGGTCGCCCTGATCGCCGAGAGGGCGGTTTCGTCATCTGCGAACTTCTCTGCGATCTTGTCGCGAAGCCCTGCCCCAAAGACGGTGAGAAGGTTCGTCACCGGGAACTTGCGTTTGCGATCTATCTTTACAAAAATCGCGCCATCGGCCTCTGAATCAATCTCGATCCACACACCGCGGCTAGGGATGATCTTCGCGCCGAAAAACTGCTTACCGCGGATAAGCTCGGATACGAAAAAGGCCCCAAATGAACGGGCGAGCTGGGGCACGATGGCGCGCTCGACTCCCGAAACGATAAAGGAGCCATGCGGCGTCATGATGGGGAGATCAGCGAGAAAGATCTCTTGCGTCTTCTCGGTGCCGAGGGTCTTATTACGCAAGCGCACATTGACCTTGAGGGATGCCTCGTAGGTGCGCATATTCTCGCGCGCGAACTCCTCACCATACTTAAACTCACCGATCTCAAACTCCTCGAACTTAAGTTCGAACTTTTTCCCCGAGTAGTCGGATATCGGCGAGAACTCCTTAAAGAGCTCTTTGAGTCCCTCTTTAATGAGCCACTCGAATGAAGAACGCTGATGGCCGACAAGGTCGGGGAATGGCACAAAGGGCGCCCGATAGGCGCCGAAGGTCTTTTGCGGTAAGGGCTTATTGTGCATGCGCCGTAGAGATTAATGGCTGGTTAATCTTTGGACCTTGGCCTGTCGGCAGGGTCGGGAAATAAACGAAACATAAACGCATGGCGAAAGACGCCTCCGCGTTTCAGAACGGTTCTCTATTAAAATTTCGCGCCCACCAGATATCAAAACTCAATCTCTCTGGTTCTCTCTACCCTACCGCGTTACCCCTCCCGTCGTCAAGGTGTGCTGGGGATAAGAGCAAGAGGGACGATGAGGCAGTCGAGTTCGTGACGAAATGAGGCAGGGGCGTCACGAGTGAGTTCGAGGCCCTGCAACATGAGCTCGCCCTCTGCAAAAGCAGATGGGCTCTCACGCAGGCGCTCGAGGGTCCTGCGGGCGGTAGCGAGAAGTTTTTGGTAGCGCTTCTCGTCATGGCGCTCGAGTGCCTGTGCACAGCGGGCGACATCGGCGCCAAGATTCGCGAAATAGAAGCGAGCATCGCGGGTCATAATCCAAGAAAGGGTAGCACACGTGCAGCCGCCCTACGAATAGCCGTGCGAATGCCCTTATCAGTAATCTCCATGCTCCGATTCCCTGCCGTCGGTCGGATATTGATAAGCGAGATGAACTCAAGGGCGTCGGCACCTGTCTTGTCAGGGTAAATGTTAAATCCCCAAAGATGCTCCTGGCGAGAACCCTCGGCAATGAGGCAATTGTTCGCGTCCATATGCCACTCGCCGCCGAGCGCGATGACATTCTGCTCGATATCGGCAACCCCTTTGACGAGGACCTTATGCCAAGCATCCGCGAGTTCCTGAAGCGTCTTCGGGTCGATCGGCTCTCGAATGACGAGAATCTCCATACTCGCTTATCGTACCACTCCTCACTTTTTCATTCTCCAGGTGTCTATCTTGGCGTGATGGCCGGTTTTTAAGACTGAAGGGACTTTATAATTCTTGCCTTTCCATTTGATTACCTCGGGACGGGTGTAGACCGCAGAAGAAGCGACACGGCGCTCCTCTACCGAGGCATCTTTACCGAGGACGCCCGGGAGACGGCGCGTGACGGCATCAACGATGACGAGCGCCGGCACTTCGCCGCCAGTCAAGGTCGCCTCGCCTACGGCAAATTTTTTCACGGGCGCAAGCGTTTTTAAGATCTTCACGGCACGTTCATCAATGCCCTCGTAACGGCCACACACGAGCACGATATCGCTATATTTTGCGAGCGCATCGGCGCTCTTGTTTGTAAACTGCTTTGCGCTTGGGCTAAACCAAACGATGAGCGGTCGCCTCTTCCCCCTTATCGCTTCCTGTACAGCTCGAACTACAGGGAGAGCGGACATCACCATGCCGGGCCCACCGCCGTAGGGGCGTTCATCAACCTTGCCCCACTTATTACTTACAAAATCGCGCGGGTTTTGGTATGAAATGCGTATCTTCTTTTCTTTACGGGCGCGCCCAATAATCGAAGCGTTCAAATATGCCTCGCACGCTTCAGGAAACAGTGTGATGAGATGAAATCTCACTATCCTGGGAGTTCGTCGACCACTTGATCGACGGTTTTCATTTCAAGCGAACGCTTGCCGCCCGGCGGCTCATTGATCTTCAAGTTCACGCGCGCATTGTGCTTCATTCCGACAACGCGGAGGAGGATACGCAATGATTCGGCCGTTTTGCCGCTCTTGCCGATGATCTTGCCCATGTCGTCGGGATGCACCGTGAGGGTGAGGAGGACTCCCATCTCGTCGACCGTGCGGGTGATGGCGACCGCATCAGGGTTGTCAACGAGCGCCTTAACGACAAATTCTAAAAATGCGTGGTCGTTCTCCATAGTTACTGGCCCGCCGGTACGGCCTCTGTCGTCGGAGTCTCGACAGCCGGCGTAGCCTTCGCCTCCTCCATCTTCGGCTTACGACTCGGGAGCATATCTACTTTCTTGCCCTCGATGATGCCTTTTTTGATAAGGAGATTCCAGACCGAGCCGGTCGGCTCCGCGCCTTTTGAGATCCATCCCTTTGTCTTTTCCGCATCGAGAGTGAGGGCCTTGCTATGTGGGTTGTAGGTGCCGAGATTTTCTACGATACGGCTCGATTTTGCCGCGCGCGCCTTTTCAAGTACCGCAATGCGAAATGCCGGATCGTTCGTCCGGCCAATCCTTTGAAGGCGGATCATCAACATGTGGCGGGCACTATAGCAGAACGAGGCCGTTATTGCTAGAGTGAAGAAAAATGAAAGAAAAGATGGTATACGAAGGCCCGATCACGATGACCCGCAAGGGCATCGGCTTTTTTAGCCACGACGAAAAAAAGGATGACCTCATCATCCCGCCCGAGGCGACGCTCCATGCTCTCCACGGCGATATCGTCAAAGTTGAATCCACGGGCACCTATCGCGACCCCGTGGGGAGGCAGCCGCCGCGAGAGGCGGGGAGAGTGGTCGAGATCATCTCACGCGCCCGCGAGACTTTCGTCGGTACGCTTGTCGAGGAAAACGGCGCTATTCTCCTTGCTCCCGATCACAAGAAGATGCATGTGCCGCTTGTGGTACACGGCAATGCACGCCCCTACCTCCACAACAAAGCGCTCGTCAGGATGAAGGGCTGGGAGGAGGGGGCTCCGTACCCTTTCGGAGAGATCGAAGAAGTCATCGGCAGGGCGGGTGTACACGAGGTCGAGATGCGGGCTCTTGTCTTAGGGCAAGGGTTTCGCACCTCCTTCCCTCCTGGCGCTGAAAAAGATGCGGCATACCTCGAGGCAAATGGCCGCACCATGCTCGCAGATGAAATAGCGGGTGGGCGGAGACGCGACTTCCGCGCCACCACGACTTTCACCATCGACCCTTTCGATGCGAAAGATTTTGACGACGCGCTCTCGGTGCGTATGCTTGAGGGCGGCACGTTCGAGGTGGGCATCCACATCGCCGATGTCTCTTTTTTCGTCAAACCTGGCAGCAACCTCGACAATGAAGCCCAGGAGCGCGCGACTTCGGTCTACCTTGTCGATCGCACGATCCCCATGCTCCCCGAAGTGCTCTCGAATGACCTCTGCTCTTTGCGCCCCAACGAAGACCGCCTCGCGGTCTCGGCGGTCTTCGTGCTTGATAGCGACGCGAACATCCTCGAACGCTGGTTCGGTGAGACCGCCATTCATTCAAACAAGCGCTTTACCTACGAAGAGGCGCAAGAGGTGCTCGACAAGGGAGAAGGCGTGATGCACGAGGAGCTCTCGATTCTGCTCGCACTCTCAAAAAAGATACGCGCGCGGCGCCAAGCGAAAGGCGCCATAGAGTTTGATACGCCCGAAGTGAAGATTGAGCTCAATGAAGCCGGGAAACCGATCGCTATTCGCCTCAAAGAGCGTAAAGCAACGAACCTCCTCATCGAGGACTTCATGCTCATTGCGAACGAGGCGGTGGCCGAACACATCGCGAAGCTCTCGACCTCAAACGGCCACAAGCATAACTACCTCTATCGCGTGCACGATACGCCAGACGCCAACCGCATCGAGAATTTGGCGCAGTTCTTGCGAATCCTCGGCTACGACCTCAAGACACACGCCGGCCGTGTGAAGGGCACTGACATCAACACTCTGCTCGAAGAGGTGAAAGGCAAGCCCGAGGAGTATCTCATTAAAACAGCGACCTTGCGCTCGATGGCCAAAGCCGTCTACGCGACGAAAAACATCGGCCACTACGGGCTCGCGTTCACGCACTACACGCACTTCACTTCCCCGATCCGTCGCTACCCCGACCTCTTGGTGCACCGCATCGTGAAGCATCACGCGGGGGGTACCACCGTCACGCATGAAGAGCTTACTGAATTTGAGGTGCTCGCTATTCACTCATCAGAGCGCGAAGTGGCGGCGGCGGAGGCCGAGCGCGACTCGATCAAGATGAAACAAGTCGAGTTTATGGCTGACAAGCTCGGGCAAGAGTTCGACGCGGTGATCTCGGGCGTCACCGAGCGAGGCCTTTATGTTGAAGAAAAGACGATACATGCCGACGGCATGATCCAAATCCGCATCCTCGGCGACGACTACTTTGACTACGATGAAAAGCACTATCGCCTTGTCGGCCGCCGCACGGGGGCGAGCTTTCAGCTTGGCGACCCCATCAAGGTGAAATTAACTGCGGCACGTATAGCAGAGAAAGAGTTAGACTTTGTTCCTATGTAACCGCCGCTCGCTCCGCCAGCTGGCGGAGCCGAAAAGGAACTTGATTTTGTACCTGTAGGTTAGTATCGTTGTCTCAGACTAGCAGTACCAAACCACGGAGGAATCAATTGAAAGCGATGTGAGAGACTTGGCCAACTCAATTCGCGAAAAAGGCCAGCGTGTGCCGATAGAGGTCAAGTGTCTTCCTGCAGGTTTCGAACATCAGTATGAAATAATCGCAGGAGAGACAAAGACGAACGACTGAGTGTGACCGTTGCCATCGCGCTCGTTAAATTAAACGGCAAGGAGGACCAAATTCCGATTGCACGACGGGCAATTGCTGAAGGTCTTTCACTCACTTCTTTTTATTTCGCCACCGCGAGGGCTTCGTCGAACTTGACGGAGAGGAGTTTTGAGACGCCGTCGCCGCCCATAGTGACGCCGTAGAGGACCGAGGCCCGGCTCATGGTCTCGCGGTTGTGGGTGATTACGATAAGTTGTGATTTTTCCGCCAAGTTTTCAATGATGTCGCCATAGCGGCGGCTGTTCGCTTCGTCGAGCGCTGCGTCAGTCTCGTCAAGTATCAAAAAGGGCGGCGGGTTGACTTGGCTCATCGCAAAAATAAGGGCAATCGAGGTCAAGGCCCGCTCGCCGCCCGAAAGTTGCATCAAGGATTGTACGCGCTTTTTCGGGATCGTGACCGCGATCTCAATGCCCGGCTTCTCTTCTCTCAAAGCTTCATCATCGTCAAGCTCCCCGCCCCTCAAAGTTTCAGCGTCAGAGGGTTCAACAATGAGGCGCGCGCCGCCCCCGCCAAAAAGGAGACCGAAAAATTCGCCGAAGGCGGCATTAACCTTTGCAAGCCCGTCGGCAAAGTGCTTGGCAAGTTCGCTGTCAAGGTCGCCAATCAGGGAACGAAGGCCTGCCGCCGATTTATCAAGGTCATCGAGCTCACGCGTGAGAAACGCTTCGCGCTCACTCACCTCCTTGTGCTCGGTGCGGATCTCCTCGCCCGCGCCCCCCGCCTCTTCAAGGCGAATCTTAAGGCGCTCAAGCCCCTTTTTACGCTCCTCTTGCACTTTACGCTCCTCTTTAGGCGGGGTGACAAGCGGCGTGTATGAGACCGCGGCCGTACCCGCAAGCGCCACTGCTTCGGCCTTTGCGGCGTCGAGCTCGCCTGCGAGGAGGATGAGCTCGCGGAGTCGCGCTTCAAGGCGTGTCGCCTCTCCCTCGGCTTTCGTCTTGTTCTCCGCAAAGGTCACGATGCGACGGCGGAGCTCCCTCCCCTCTTCGTCGTGCGCGACGAGGGCGCTCCGCCCACGCGCGAGCGCCGACTTCGCATTTTCGTGCTCCTTTTCGAGCTTCGTCTCCTTCGCGGTAAGTTCTGTTTTTTCACGTTCGAGGGTGTAGGCGGCCTTCTCCTCTTCAGCAAGCACGTCGTCGGCAGGCGAGGCAAAACGCTCCATAAAGGCGCGCACGGTCGCAACAATCGAACGAAGGGCCGCGGCGATAGCGTCGGGGGCCTTGTCTCCCTCGGCTTGCCGCTCAACCTCTCTCCAGAGAATTTCAAGATCTTCGCGCGGCACTTTCGCATAGGGCTCGCGCGCCACTTCAGCCGAGCGGCGCTTCGCGGCCGCCAAAGCCCCCTCAACCCGCCCAAGCTCTCGCGAAAGCGTCGCGCGCTCGCCCCCGAGGCGCTCGGTCTCTCGCTCGAGCTTGCGTACCTCGTCAAGGCGCTTCGCGCCCTCGGCGTCAGTCGTCGCGCCCTCTTCAATCTTGGTCAGCTCTGCGGTGAGTTCTGCGACGCGCTTCGTGGTCGCGATACGCTCTGCGTCGGAACGCTTTTTCTCGCTTACAAGATACACGTCTTCGATCGCGAAGTAGGTTTGACACGAGCGGACAAGCTCGCCCCGCATCTGGTCAGC
>Ga0209542_10014368_pt1 | contig 13487 bp, 14 predicted proteins | sample RifCSPhighO2_01_FD_184028 | JGI IMG/M metagenome (GOLD analysis project Ga0209542, IMG submission 184028) | Soil microbial communities from Rifle, Colorado - Rifle CSP2_plank highO2_0.1 (SPAdes) (version 2) | ecosystem: Environmental > Terrestrial > Deep subsurface > Rock core/Sediment ... | reverse complement strand
CCCGTTGGTCAGCGTTGGCTTCGTCGTACCCGAAGCAGAGCTCGGGTCGACGCTGTCTGCTGTTGATGGAAAGGCGCGAGCTCAGGGTTGGCGGTCGGTTTCAGCGAAGACTCTTTCCAGTTGCCTTCAAGGCTTCGAAGACCGGAAGTACTGGCCTACTGGATGTGAACGTGTGTATAAGCGCGAGAACCTTCACCTAGAACTGACGCCGAACGCGAGCGCAGAGCCGTCGGATGTGGAGGTGACGATAATCACGCGCCTCGGCCAGTGAGCACTTGTGCGGCGTTTCCTCGAAGGTGCTACGTTCCCGCCGTCGCCGGGCGTGAAACTTGGGGGTCGTCATGCGTCGTCACCGATACACGCTTTCTGTGTTGCTTGGATTCGCCGTCCTCGCGAGTGGCGTCGTGGCTGTCGGTAGTCGCACGAGCCAAGCGGAAGCAACAATTTCCTGCCATGATGTATTGCTCTATTGGGCGCGAGGCGTCACGCAGTCGCCAGACGCAACAGAGGCTCGGACCTTCTTCAAGTCCATCACGGATCGCCTCGACACCTCGCAGATGACGGTGGATCCCGTCGAGGCCGGGGGAGACGCGGATCTTACTGGGTACAAGGGAAATCGCTATACCGCGCTTGACGGACTTGGCGGGAGCGTCAAGGGGGGCAAGTTTGATCTCGCACTTGCGTACACGCTGGTCAATGACTTTGGTGACGAAACTACTGGAGCGTATTGGGAAAGCTTGAACAAGGGCGTCGCAGAGATCCTGCCGTACCTCAATGATCGAGCCATTGCTTGTCCGAACGAGCAATGGATCCTCGGTGGCTACTCGATGGGCGCCAATACGCTTGGGAACGTGCTCAACAATAGCGCTCTCTCAAGTGCTGCTAAGCAGCACATCGCTTTTATCGAACTGTTTGGCGATCCGAAGTTGCAGCTCAACGGTCGAGGCACGCTGTTGACGGCTCCCGGTTGTCGAGGTGCCCAGTATCAATGGGTACGCGGCAACGTACACTGCTATGCCGACGGTGGAGTATTGGTTGCGCGTAATCCCTATATACCTGCCGATCTACAAGATCGCATTGGCAGTTGGTGCGACAAACAAGACGGTATCTGTTCCGGCAACGAGCTAACCGCGTCTGCTGGTAACTGGCTCAGTGGGGCTCACGGTGAGTGTAACTAAACCTCAATTTTAGAATTCTGATAACAGATACGAACTAAATTAGTATTTATATAATAACAGAGGTCAGTAAATTTCTAGTTTTGAGGTTTAGTTACAGGTTTAGTTACACACTTAGCTATATCTTGGATCTCTAGCGCGGTTCGGAGTCTTTAGGTTTAATTACAGTTACAGCTATTTAAAGTCGGAGAGATTTTAAGACCGCTCAGCTTGTTTTTCCTTTGAAACTATTAATACTGGCACATCATGGCTGTACGCATACCAGACGGCGTTATATAAAAGCTCAGGCTCATCTAAAAAAGCATCTAGTGTGGTAATTAGATAATCAATCTTGTCTTTTTTAGCACGTTCAACTGCTTTTATCCAACTTGGCACTTTTGTTCGAAGTCCGACTTCCGTGTCTTCATCAATAGTTCGCATACTACCCTCCTTAAAAAACATAATTACACCCACATACTAGTCCAAATATATAAAAAGGACAAGAATCAATTTAAGGGACATCCTTTTTATTATAATCTTCATTTGTGTGTATCACACCGCACCCATCATCTCAAACCGCTTATCGTTGCCTTGCCTCTCGTAAAAGCGTAGGCTAGGGCTTATTGAGTCGGAGCCACGCACTTGTATCAGGATCTAGTTGATCAACTCCACACTGGTAGGCGGAGCAAAGTAAAATGGGTAAGATTTACGGCTGTTATAAATTGCTTGTCTCCTCAGGAAACGTGCCACTGCATCTTTGAAATGCTCGCTACTGAGCCTGATGACTATATGTCAGATAAATACATCAGAGACGCTTTTATTCAGAAGCTGGTAATAGATATTTCCAGTAATGGCTGGCAACAATGCCACGAAACACTCTCGCGACAACTACTAGGTACATTCGAAAACTTGGAGTCCTATCAACAACGGCGTCACGGCTTGGTACTTAGTGGGCTTGCTGGTGTGCCAGTCATCCCCGAGAAACAGAAACAAACGATCATCTACTTATTACTAAATTCTGAACATGTCAGACTAAGAGAAAGTGCCTGTAAGGTGCTCCGTGAGAACTGGGCGACAAATTATATCGATGAAATCGAGCAAACTTGGATAAGGTATCAAGACAAGTCATGTGCTCAGGTGATCGTAAGACATTGCCCTATAGAAATTCAAGAACGGCAATTTACTCGTTTATGGGCACTTGATGATGGATGGATCACCATTACCTTGTTTATGAACGTTGATCTGACTACTAAACGTCTAGCTAAGTTGCGAAAGCTAGACGGTATCACCTATGCTTATATCTGCGCTAAGCGAAAGGTCATCCTATCCGATAAAGAAGCGACTGAGCTATGGGATAAACACGGCAAAGACAAAAAGGCCGGTCTACTACTGTGGAGTTTTGGGCAGATGAAACTGAAAGACTTTTTGGTAAACTTGCAACTGGGAACTCCTAAAAAGAGAACTGCTCACGCTACAGCGACGAAAGAGGCTTTAGGGCAACTCCCTGACGTTATTCCGGCATAAGATAATAAGAACTGCATCATGCCTCTTCCCAAATCTTCCCCCTAACCCCAAGTTCTTTCAACTTGTCTATGGTTGAAAAGCGAATATGTGGCCTGTCTTCGTCATCATGTTCCCATATCTCAGCTATCAATCTTCTGGTTCCACGCTTAGCGTAGATAAGATCAGTTAAACGAGCACAAGCTAACAGGATGATTGGTTCTGGGTCATCTCCTTCCCATTCTCTATTGTCTAGATACTCCACATAGTCCTTGAGTCGCTTCTTTAGCCTGTACCTAGGTAGGGTAGCGTCAAATATTTCCAGCAGATAATTAGTTATAACCGGATCATCTGATTCAACTGTCTTTTTGTCGTTTTTCTTGCGCTCCTGCCTTACGAAGCACAGCTGTGGGTTTACGAGCTCACTTTCAGACAAGAAGTTGTAGTCATTCTCAGGATCAATATAGTCAGCCTCGGTGACGTAGGTGTAGCTTTTAGTAGTGCCTCTAGCGCTACTATCACGACTACTGTTCTTGCTGTTCTTATTGTGCTGCTCTAAATTGATACAACAATCAGCTATAAGTTGACAACGGTCAATGAAGGTCTGGCTGCGAGATGATTCCCTATAGCGTTTACGTAGTTCTTCGATTGGATAGATGAGCGTGTCATCGTCCCATTCAAGGGTCTTGAGATGCCGGATACCGTTTAAAGCGATATAATAAATCGCTGGCTTGGTCTTGGCAGCAAAGTCGTTAGGGCTATATATCCACTGTACATATTGTTTAGCTCTAAGATCTCTCAGCCACATATTTATGGTCTTACGGTCTTTATGATTCATTAAGGTTTGTATCTGTATTCTATCTAAGAATCTATATCTATACAGTAGTTCTAGTATCTCTTCTTGCTTATTGGTTATCTTAGGTAGTTTCATTGATATTGTTAGATGTACGATTATTGATAGCTTATTTAGTAGTATTAGTTGTTATAGGTTAGTAAGTTAGAGTTATAGATTTAATTGTTTATATTCATTGAGTTTATGTTTTTAGGTTTATAATTAGTTTTGATTAGCAATTACTTTTCTTTGCCAAACCCTCCTACACCGTATACTTGTAAGGGTAGGTACCACGAATTATTCCACACTATATTCGGTAAACCAAGAGGGTATTTGCCCTCGCCCATGAGGGCAATTAAATAGCGGAGGTTATTATGCTATTTAATGTCTTGGAGCAGTTCTTCTGGCTTTATATTTAGAGCTTTAGCAATCTTTATAATGACTTCAAGACTAGGATTACGTTCGCCACGTTCTAAAAAGCCCATGTAGCTCCGGTCTAAGCCGACTTTAGCAGCTAACATTTCCTGGGTCATACCTAAATCACCACGAAGTTCTCTAATTCGTTTTCCAAATTTAACATGATCAACTGAAACCGGTTTCATCACATAATATAATACACTACCTGTGGATAAATAGCGACTGACAGTAGCATTCATTTGTAAAGCCTGATACAATGGGACTATGAGTAGTCATGAGGGTGACAACAAAACTGTAGAAACAGAGAGAATCGAGCAACTTCGTAAGATTCTTGAAGGCGAACAACATCGGCAGGTTGCCTACGAGGAGGCTTTCGAAGTTGCTCGACTTCTCGTTAGTTTTTATGACAAGCTAGCCGATAACTCACTTGGGATAGGACAAATAGCGATTACTGAGGACGGAAACTAGTTATTATGGAAAATAGAAAGCTGGCCATAAAACAAACTGATTGTGTCTTGATGGCTCGAGTTTCTAGTCGTGAGCAGGAGGTCGAAGGATATTCACTACCCGCCCAGATCAGATTACTCAAAGACTACTGTCTTAGAAAGGATCTGAATGCGGTTAAAATCTTTGAAATATCTGAGTCGGCTTAGGGACGAAAACAACGTGAGTTATTTAATGAGGTTATAGCTTACATCGCTAAAAATAAGATCAAAGTTTTAGTTTGTGAGAAGGTAGATCGTCTAACTCGTAACTTTAAAGATGCTGTCTTGATTGATGACTGGCTGGAGTCTAATGAGAAGCATCAAGTTCACCTAGTTAAAAATGCCCTAGTGCTACACAAGTACTCGCGTTCTACTGAAAAACTAAATTGGGGTTTGCATGTCCTTTTTGCCAAGAACCAAATCGACAACCTGCGCGAAGAAGTGGATAAAGGTATGCGTGAGAAACTTGAGCAAGGCTGGCTACCCGGGAAACCTCATATTGGTTACAAGACGGTTGGGGACTCAGGACACAAGATTCATGTCCAAGACCCCGATATGGCTCCGCTCATACTATTGATGTTCCAACTCTACGCATCAGGTAATTATTCACTAAAATCCCTGGTTGAAACTATGAGCGAAAAGGGTCTACGGACTCACTATGGTCGACCTGTCGTGAAAAGTCAGCTACATAGGATGTTAGGCAATCACTTCTATATCGGTAAAATCCCCTGGAAAGGTAAACTGTACGGTGGTAAACACGAGCCAATCGTAAGCGTAGAGCTATTTGAAAAAGTTCAAAAGCTGCTAACACGGAAAACACCGTCTAAATACAGTAAGCACAACCCATTATTTAAAGGGCTAGTGAATTGTGCCGAATGCACCGGTACTGTTACTTGGGAAGTCCAAAAAGGATATTGGTATGGTCATTGTAATCACTACCGCCAATGTTCCCAAAAAGCCTACATACGGTCTGAAGAGATTGAAAAACAGCTTCTCGAGCAGTTCAAATATCTAGTTTCTCCGTCACCATCTGTAATCGCTTGGGTAAAAAAGTCACTACGATCCAAACATCAAGCCGAAATGGAGATGCAGGAGAGTCTCAAGAAGCAATTAGAAGACCGTTCTAAGCAACTTACCCGTCGAGATGATATTTTGTATGAAGATCGTTTAGACGGACGAATTAGCGCCTTTCAGTACGACCAAAAGCATAGGGAAATAAATAATGAGCAAGAGGTCCTATCTAAGAAGCTTGAAACTATAGATAACGACTTTCTTACCATCCTCGAACGAGGCATAAATATCTTAGATCTTTCCCAGAATGCCACTAAAATTTACCAATCTAAAGGAGACCAAGAGAAAAGGTCGCTACTGCGTGATTTATTTTCGAACTTGCACTTAAAAGACAAATTTCTAGAGGTGGAATGTACTCCACTTGTATCTGCTATAGCTAAAAAGGTCAAAATAGAAAAAGAGCTCATAAAGAATTTCGAACGGCCTAAAAACAGCAAATTAACAGACGGAGAGTTATTAAATGGGACTCTCAGTCCCTTATGGCTGGGGAGGAGGGATTCGAACCCCCGAATGCCAGTACCAAAAACTGGTGCCTTACCGCTTGGCCACTCCCCATCGCTGTTCTATTCTCCCAGATTATACATAAATTCTCTACCCCGATCTAACATATGGCTGTAAGCTAAGCGTATGCGTATTCTTGAGCCAAAGGATTTTTATAGGCAAAGTACAAAGCGCAAAAGGCGTGCTCCAAAACACTGGCGCGTATTAATAGTATCGTTGGTTTTGGTGGCCGTAACTTCATACTCTGTACATTTATATCGGCGACCTTTGCCCACTCTTATCCCCAAGACCACTACAATTAGTGTGCAACCAGGCAAAATTAAACTTGATTGGCCAGAAGCCGGTCAAGCCGCAATTGGTGCACTCGATTACGGCGTTTTAGCCTCTAACGGCGAACAAAAAGCTGCGCCGATGGCCAGTACTGCCAAAGTTATGACGGCGCTAGCAGTTTTGCGAAAAAAGCCACTCGCAGCCGGCCAACAAGGGCCTATTCTTACGCTTACAGCTGATGATGTTAGCTTGTTTGAGGATTATGTAGCTCGTGGCGGGTCATATGTCACGGTAAACGAGGGCGAAGAAATTAGCGAATATCAAGCCTTGCAGGCGCTAATGTTACCATCGGCCAATAACATCGCCGATACTTTAGCAATTTGGACTTTTGGATCTATGGACAACTATCTAGGTTATGCTAACGATCTTGCAGCCAAACTCGGGCTTAGTAACACTCATTTAGCAGACGCCAGTGGGTTTTCTCCAGAAACTGTAAGCAGCGCATCCGACCTGGTTTTGCTTGGTCAGGCGGCCATGCGTGAGCCGGCGCTGGCCGAAATTGTCGGACAGGCATCGGCTGATCTGCCGGTGGCAGGCAACGTCGACAATGTCAACAAATTGCTTGGTCAAGACGGCATAATTGGTATTAAAACCGGCAATACCGATGAAGCTGGGGGTTGCTATATATTTGCTGCCAAACACACCTATGACGACAAGCAGGCCGTGACAGTAATTGGAGCATTTATGGGCGCTTCAAGCTTGAAAGAAGCTTTTATAGCCACTAAACCACTGTTGGCCAGCAGTGTTCAAAATTTTGTTAAAACTACAGTGATTAAAAGAGGTCAGCTGATTGGGCAATATCATCTGCCTTGGGGTGGCACGGTTGCTGCTGTGGCCGAGCGAGATATAAGTATGTTTGGCTGGAATGGTGACGGGACTAAGGTAACCTCAAAGCTGAATACTCTTGCCAGACCTCAAAATTCAAAAAGTATTGTTGGTGCTGTTATCGTGCAAACCCGTGAAGGCCCCAAAAAGGTGTCTGCGGTTCTAAATAATGACGCACCTAGCCCGGGACTACGTTGGCGGCTTTGGAGAGATTAGCAGTATTTGGTTGTGCAATTTGCAATTAGTTCCCAGATTATTGCGCTAGGCGTAATTTTATCGTACATTTGCATGGACCATGCCTGCGCGAAAACTCAAAAATATGACTGAATACCTAGAGCCATTAAACATTAATGGTTTGCAGGGCAGAATGTTACATGTCCCTGCTCCTAAGTACAAAAAGCGTGAGATTCTATTTATATATGGTCATCACGCCAGCCTGGAGCGCATGTTTGGCTTTGCCGAGGCGTTAACTAGCTATGGCAGTGTTACCATGCCGGATCTACCGGGTTTTGGCGGCATGGAAAGCTTTTATAAGATTGGCATGAAGCCAACAATAGATAATCTTGCTGATTATCTGGCAGCATTTATAAAACTGCGATATAAGAATAGGCACATTACGTTGCTCGGTATCTCATTCGGGTTTGTTGTAGTAACGCGAATGTTACAAAAATATCCGGAGATTGCGGATCGATCAGACTTAGTAGTAAGCATTGTGGGCTTTGTGCATAAGGACGACTTTGTGTTTAAAAAACGTAACTATTACCTTTTGCGCATTGGCAGCAGCATTTTCTCTAACCGCTTGCCGGCTTGGCTCTTTAAGAATGTTGCGCTTAGACCCTCAATTATCAGAGCAACTTACAAAACAGTGGCCGACAAACACGTTAAGTTTAAGGACACCGACAACGAAGAGCGCAACAAGCGAATAGATTTTGAGGTTAACCTATGGCACATTAACGACGTTAGAACCTATATGGACGTAAGCGTCAGTATGCTCAAGCTTGATTTATGCAAAGAAAGGGTTGATTTGCCGGTTTACCAGATAACTGTCACTCCGGATCATTTTTTTGATCATAAAATTGTCGAGCAGCACCTAAAAGTTATTTATAGAGAATCTAGTGAAATCAAATCAAAAATGAGCGGCCATTCACAGACTGTCTTGGCCACCGCCGATGATGTAGCACCTTTCTTCCCGCCCAAATTTCGTCGTCTCTTAGCATCTAAGTGATTTTTGCCTTATACTACAGGGTAAATGAAAGTCGGCTTGGTTTGTCCTTACAATATCTTTCGTGGAGGTGGCGTTCAGGAAGTTGTGCTGGCATTGCAGAGTGAGCTGAGTGCAAGAGGGCACAATGTCAAAATCATTACTCCCCTGCACCGCAACCACAAAGATTCTAAAGCCGAAAACACAATATTTATCGGCATCTCTGCAGATTTTAAATCACTTTTTAATACAACCGCACAAGTATCAGTTAGCTTGAATACTGACGGTATCGAAGATATGCTGGCTCAAGAAAAGTTTGATATATTAAATTTTCACGAACCGTGGGTGCCAATAATGAGTCGCCAACTTTTGGTTAGATCTCAAGCTAAAAATATAGCTACCTTTCACGCCAAGCTTCCTGAAACAGCTGTAACTCACACTATTGAACGGGTTATAACGCCCTATACAAAATCGATTATGAAATATTTGGATGAGCTTACGGCTGTTTCGGATGCTGCAGCAGAATATGTGCAATCATTGACAACTAGAAATATCAATATAGTCCCAAATGGTATAGATCTAAATAAATATAAAAAAACAGCCCATAAGGATCAATCAGAAACTAGATCAATCCTATTTATTGGTCGACTCGAAAAACGTAAAGGGGTCAAATATTTAATTAAGGCATTTGCGCTTTTACAAGAAAAGTCACCCGGCGTTGAACTTACAATTGCTGGTGATGGTCCGGACAGAATAAAACTAGAAACATACGTTTTAAATCACGGTATTAATAATGTTAATTTTGTCGGTTTTGTGAGTGAATCAGAAAAACTGCACCTACTATCCCGGGCCGATTTATTCTGCTCACCGGCCTTATACGGTGAAAGTTTTGGCATAGTGCTACTCGAAGCACTGGCCAGTGGCGTGGTGACGGTTGCAGGTGACAATCCAGGCTATAGCTCCGTAATGAAGGACATAGGGACCATATCACTTGTAAACCCTAAAGACGGCAAAGAGTTTGCGCGACGCTTGGATTTGCTAATTGGCAATCAGGCCTTGCGACAGGAATGGCGTAAATGGGCCGCAGATTATGTTAAGCAATTTGACTACAAGATTGTGGCCAAGCAGTATGAAGAAGTGTATAAAAAGACACTGCTGAAAAAGTGATATTGATGTGAAAATTGGATTTGTACTTGATGATAGCCTAGATAAATCCGATGGTGTGCAGCAGTATGTAACAACTCTGGGGCAATGGCTAACCAAGACTGGGCACGAAGTTCACTATTTAGTCGGTGAAACGCACCGGACAGACCTGGCACATATTCACAGTTTGTGCCGCAATGTTAATGTTAGTTTTAACGGCAATCGTGTATCTGTGCCCTTGCCCGTGAATAAAAAACGCCTGCGTAGATTGCTATCGCACGAACAGTTTGATGTTTTGCACGTCCAGATGCCGTATAGCCCGATGCTTGGAGCTCGAGTTGTTAAGTTAGCTCCACCACATACAGCTATATTTGGCACTTTTCACATCATACCTTTCTCGAGTCGCGAAAAGGTAGCAACAAGAGTGTTACGCATTTTTATCCGCCGTAGTCTGAAAAAGTTTCACGTAATTGTAAGTGTTTCGCGCCCTGCTGCCGGATTTGCTAGCAAGACACTAAAACTTAAAAGTAGTGTATTACCAAATGTGGTCGATGCTCAGGTTATGCGAGCCGGTCACAAAATAACTAAGTATCAAGATGGCAAAATAAACATAGTTTTTTTGGGCAGGCTAGTAGAGCGTAAAGGCTGCATGCAACTACTTAGAGCGCTTGAACTACTTCATAAGAAATATCAACTGGATAACGTACGAGTGCTAATATGCGGCAAAGGTCCGCTGGAAGCAAAGCTCAAATCATATGCTGCGTCACATCGTCTTGGCAATATTGTTCACTTTATGGGCTATGTTAGCGAAGCCGATAAGCGTAATTACCTGACATCTGCGCATATTGCCGTTTTTCCAAGTATTTCCGGTGAGAGCTTTGGTATTGTCTTAATCGAGGCCATGGCGGCTGGTTCTGAAACGATTATTGCCGGCAACAATAGTGGTTACCGATCTGTTATGGCAAATCGATCCGAACAGTTAGTTAATCCGCTCGACGCCAAAGCTTTCGCCAAAACCCTTAGGCACTACCTCCGAAACGCCAAGGCACGTCAGCAAACCTATAAATGGCAGCAGAGTCAGATTAATGACTATGACGTGCGAACAGTTGGGAAAACTATTGCTAATCAGTATCAGGTTGCCATCAACAAGGCCCGCGTGAGATAATGTTGTTATGCTTAGTATTTTCTCGAACAAAAAGCATTCAGTGGTTGAGATTACAATAGCTAGCCGAACAGTTGTAAAAGTACTAATTCTTATTTTGGTCTCGGTAGTGATGCTGGCAGCTCTCAGAAAGGCCACGCACGCACTGACACTTATTTTTACGGCCTTTTTCCTGGCTTTAGCACTAAACGCACCTGTGCTTTGGATAGCCGAGCGATTACCGGGTAGCAATCGTGGTAATCGAACTCTTGCCACAGCCACTGCCTTTATTGCTATAGTGCTACTACTTGGTGGATTCATAGCCAGCATGGCTCCACCGCTTATCAAACAGACCGGTAACTTTATAAGAGAAGCACCTAACTTGGTAGAGAATCTCCACAATCAGGACACCACTTTAGGAGCATTTGTTCGTGACCATAATCTAACGCCCCAAGTGGATAAGCTTGGAGGACAGCTATCTGAAAGGCTTAAAGGTCTAAGTGGTTCGGCTTTTAGCACAGTTACGCGAATTACTAGCAGCGTATTTTCTGTGCTTACTGTACTAGTGTTAACGTTTATGATGTTGATTGAGGGGCCCCGTTGGTTAGGACTTACTGAAAGATTAGTGCCTGATGGTAAAGAAGCTCATCTTAAAAAACTAGGCGTAGACATGTATAAGGTAATTAAGGGTTATGTTAACGGACAAGTGTTTTTGGCAGCGCTGGCAGCTGGTTTTATTGTTATACCTCTGTTAATTTTGGATGTTAGTTATCCAATTGCGCTGATGGTTGTTATTTTTATATGCGGTTTGATACCTCTGGTTGGCCACACAATTGGAGCGGTTATAGTCAGCACCATTGCACTATTCCACTCTATACCAGCTGCAATTATAGTCTTCTTCTACTACGTGACGTACCAGCAGCTAGAAAATTACTTGGTACAGCCTCGAATACAGGCCACTGCCACCAACATGTCACCTTTGCTAGTGTTTATGTCGGTCATCGTTGGTGTTAGCTTTACGGGACTCTTAGGCGGGCTTGTTGCTATCCCTGTAACCGGTTGCCTGAGAATTCTTGTTATTGACTATCTTAAGAACAACCAAATCCTAGCTCCACTGCCAGGGAGTACTAAAGACGATACCAAATAGTGTCGTGTTGGGTGTCTCGTAAACCTATACCATCTTCTTTGAGTGAGTCTCTGATTTCGTCCGACTTTTGCCAGTCTTCAGCTTCTCGTGCCTTCCAGCGTTCATGTATTAAGTCTTTCTGTTGAGCGGAAATGTCTTTTGAACGCGAGAGCTGAAATCCCAGTACATCGTCTAGAAAGGTGATGTACTCTTCGAATTCTTTTAACTGTGTAGTGGTTAGCCCTGTGCCAAAAGTAGCAATATAATCTATTGTCTCACTAATGGCTTTGAGTACGCTAGGAGTGTCAAGATCGTTACCTAGTAGCGTGATTATCTCTTGACGCTTGTTTGCAAAAAAATCACTGCCTAGTGTGCCTGAGTCGGGAGTAACCTGAAAACGCAAGTCAGCTGTCGCTTGTAGGTTCTTCAGCCTGTTGTTAGCGGCTTCCAATGTTTCCCAGCTGAACTCCGCCTGGGTACGATAATGCGATTCCAGCACAAGCAAGCGCAGTGTCACTAGGCTGTAGCCCTTTTTCTCTATGTACTCGAGCGTAATGCCATTGCCATCACTTTTGGCAATTTTTCGGCCACCAATCATTATGTGGTTCATGTGCACCCAAATTTTGGCGAATGGTTTGCCGGTAGCGGCTTCGCTTTGAGCAATTTCATTGGTGTGGTGAACCGGAATATGTTCTATGCCGCCAGCATGAACATCAAGCGTCTTTCCTAAATATTTCATGCTCATGGCCGAGCATTCCAGATGCCATCCCGGGAAACCCTTGCCCCAAGGACTTTGCCACTCCATGTCTCGTTTCTGATCTTTAGGTGAAAGCTTCCAAAGAGCAAAGTCAGTTGGATTTCGTTTCTCTGGGTTTACTTCAACGCGTGCGCCTTCCCTCAGGTTTTCAAGATCAAGTCTGGCCATTTTTCCGTAAGTCGCGAATTTTGTCGTGTCGTAATAGACACCGTCAGTTGTCGTGTACGTATAGCCTGACTTTTCCAGATCTTTGATTAGATCTATCTGTTCCTCAATGTGCTCAGTGGCGCGTGGTAGATGGTTTGGTGGCGTAATATTCAGTAGCTCTAGTCCCTTTTCAAAGTTCTTTGTATAGAATTCGGCAATCTGCCACGCATTTTTACCTTCGCGTTTGGCGCCTTTTTCGAGTTTGTCTTCTCCCTCATCAGCATCGCTAACTAAATGGCCGACATCTGTAATATTCATCACCCAATCAGGCTTATAGCCGGCGGCTTTTAAAGCGCGTACTAAGATGTCATAACGCAAAAAGGTAAACCAATTGCCAACATGCGGGTAATCATAGACAGTTGGCCCACAGGTATATACTGTCACTTTCGGAGGACGCTGCGGCTTAAGTTCTTCAACTTTCCGGGTAAGTGTATTGTATAGCTTCATACGCCTAGTTTATTACTAATTTTACTTTGCACGAAGTATGCAAAATAACCGCTGTACTTTTGTTGTAATTCCAGATCACGCCAGTCGACACTTGGCTTAATATGCTTACGACATGTTGGCTTACCGCAAAGACAGTTGAACTCCTGAGTATCACTCGTATAACAGGTTGTGTAGTCAACCGTCACTTCCTCTTGCGCGGCAATATCACGCATCGCAAGAAGCAAAACCTGACCCTGCACATAGGCGTTGGGTTCGCAGGAGTGGTTAAAGCCAATAAGGGTGTCTTCATGCTCTTGCGCGGTAGTGGGGCCAATAAAAAAATTATCAGATAATTGCATGTGTGAACCCTG
>Ga0209542_10014367_pt1 | contig 13488 bp, 15 predicted proteins | sample RifCSPhighO2_01_FD_184028 | JGI IMG/M metagenome (GOLD analysis project Ga0209542, IMG submission 184028) | Soil microbial communities from Rifle, Colorado - Rifle CSP2_plank highO2_0.1 (SPAdes) (version 2) | ecosystem: Environmental > Terrestrial > Deep subsurface > Rock core/Sediment ... | reverse complement strand
TTGCACTGATTTAATTGACAATGACTGTAATGGTTTAATTGACAAAAGTGATCCTTTGTGTGGGATTTCACAATGCATAAGCGGAGATTCAAGAGCTTGTGGAAAAGGAATTTGCAAAGGTACTCAAATATGTACTAGTGGATCTTGGGGAGCTTGTGCTGGGGGACGACAATCAATAAATGAGATGTGTTCAAATTCATTAGATGATGATTGTGATGGATTTACAGATTCAAGTGATTCAGATTGTGGTGTAAGTGGAGATTCAGATAATGACGGATTACCTGATTCTTGGGAATCGAGTAACTTTGGAAGTACTTTCTTATATGATGGAGGAGACGATCCTGATGACGACGGTAAAACCAATTTAGAAGAATACGAATTAGGGACAGATCCTAATAAAAGTGATAAAGGAACTTCATTATTTACAACAGTTTTAATCGTTATGGGGGTAATTGTAGTTGCTTTATTTGCGGTATGGTTTTTTGCATTAAGACCAAAGAAACCAAAATTCAACTACCAACCTAGTAAACCAAATATACAGCAAACTAGCATTAAAAAGCCATTTTTTCATCAAAAAGAAGAAGTAAATCCAGTATTAAGAGATTACATCAAAAACTCTTTAAGAAAAAGTTATACTAAAGAACAGATTAAAAAAGCTTTATTAATGAAAGGTTGGAAGGAACACGAGATAGAACAAGCTTTCAAAAAGTAATAAAAAGCTTTAAATATTAATCTAATTTCTTTTATTATTGATGAAGAAGTCACAAACAAGTGCAGGAAGCATAGCTGTTTTTGTAATACTTTTAGCTTTATTTATGGTTTTATATTTATTGTTTCTTCCACCCAAAGATCGTGCAAACCTTTTAGGGGAAAATAAAACATCAGAAGATACTAATGGAAATAATGGAGGAACAACAGCTTCTGGAAATGTTTTATTGACACAAAGCTTAGGTTTATTAAAGCCTTTTGAAAAAGAAACAAGCACACATGAAATTGATTCTGTTCAATTGTTTTTGAAAGATGAACCCATGACAGAAGATTTAGCAACATCAATAAGTGTTAGCAAATCAATGTTTAGCACAGAAACAAAACAATTAAGATTTAATATTGATGATTTAACCAATTTAAATAAAGTTACACTATTCTTTTTAGTTACTCAAGCAAAAGGAGAATTAATAATTGAGTTAAACAATATAGAAATATTTAATGGAAAAGCAAGCGGATTGCAAGACGTTACATTACCTCTGGGAGTTTTGAAAGAAAGTAACACCTTAACTTTTAGGGTTTCAAGTGCATCATTCTTCAGCAAAAATGTTTATTCCTTAAATAATATTAAACTTAGAGAAAGTTTTGAATTAACAAATACTAAGGAATTAAGAAGTTTCGTTTTAACAGCATCTGAAACCGGAGACGCAGACTTAAACTTCTTCGTGTTCTGTAATAGTGCCCCGATTGGATCCAGATTAAGAATATTTGCAAATGATGAGGAAGTCTTTAACAATGTTATAAGCTGTATAAGTACCGAGAAAACAGTAGAGATAAATGCAGATGATTTAAAAGAAGGAACAAACTCATTATTATTTGAAATTGATAAAGGGGACTTTTTATTAAATGACATTGAGTTAAAAGTTAAATTAGAAGAAGGTGGTGGAAAAACATACAAGTTTTCATTGACTGAAAAACAACTTAATGCCCTTTTAGATGGTGGGGATGAGATAAAACTTTTAATGAATTTCAATGATGATAAACAAAAAAGCGCAACAATTAATATTAATGGAAATGAATTTACTTTAGACACAAAAGATTTAGATTATGAGAGATTTATTACGAGTTTGGTGAAAGAAGGAAATAATTTTATTAGAATTACCCCTAGCAATGAGTTTACAGTGGACCTTCTTGAAATTAGAATAGTTAGTTAATTAAATTAGAGGTGATTATCATTAGTAAATTTAGAGAATCTTATGATAGAGAAGGTGTTTTAGGTCCAATAAAATCAATATTCAGAATTTTATTTTATTTTGTTGGTCTGGGCATAGCACTTGTTGTTTTTTTACTTTTTATCGGCGTGATTTTTTTTGTTATACAAGGAACAGCTAATGCACAAGAAACAGGATTATTGCAGGTTGCTTATACAAAAACAGACGTTGCATTGAATAATATCCCTTTAGTAAATAATGTTTATGCAAGTGCAAAGAATTTAGTTAAAGTTCAGCAAGATCCTTCTTTGCTAATAAGGGATTATGGGTGGAGGACAGACATCGAAAAAAACCAGGATAACCAAGAACTTGGATTAGTATTTATAAGAAAGTTCTCCCCATTAAAAGAGACTTATTTAAAAAATGAAGAAATAGTTTTAACAACATCTGCAGAAATAAAATCTCTAAAAAAAGATTCCAGTATAAGGTTTTATTGTGAATCAAAAGAATTAGAACAAGGAGTTATTACCGTAAATCCAAATGAACCAATTCCAATAAGGAAAGATGAAAGAATTAGAATTCCAGTAACTTGCAGAATTCCAGGGGGCTCTTTTGGAGAACTATCAAATGATTTACAAGTTTCAGCCAAAAAAATTAAATTAAATGCAGTTTATGATTTTAAAACAGACTCTTATTTAGATGTTTATACAATGCAGAAATCTTATCTCGATGATTTCATTAATAAGGGCATAGATCCCTTTGAAAATGAGATAAATCCGAGATTAAATAAAGCTACTGGAGAGGTTACACCAACTACAACTTATGGCCCAATGAAGTTGATATTAAGACTAGACTATACCCAACCTTTAAACGAACAAGGTCCATTTTCTAATGAGAACACATACTTACTTGGATTAAAATTGGAAAAAACAAACTCACTTTGGTTTGGAAAAATAAATAAGATAAACAATATTTTTATTAATCTGCCGTCTAATTTTGAATTAGTTGATGATAATTTTGAATCATTTTTCGATTTTAGTGAAACAAGTTCTCAAGATTCTGGGACCTTTAATAGATATAAGGCGAAACAAGAAAAAATAAATGAACTTAATAACCAATGTGATAATTATGGCGGAAAGGATACAATAGAATGTGCAGACCTTTTTGAACGTGGATTTATTTTGGCTTTAACAAGCTTTAGAATAAATAGTATAGACTCTCCAACATTAACAAAAGATTATATTGGGGCAGAAATAGACTATGATTTTCAAGCAGAAACACAAACCTCTGTAACCTTAATTAAAGCCATAGCATAGGAACATTTTTAAATAATCCAATTATTATAATGCTATGAAAAAATACTTAGTATTTTTATTAATTTTATCAATATTTTTATCTGGGTGTTCTGGATTAAATTTATCTACAAGGTCTAATGATAGGTCTAATGATGGACCTTTAACTGGTTCTCCAAATGGAATCAAAATTAATTTTTTAGAACAACCGCCTAAAATAATTAGCGGAAATAAATTACAAATCCCAATTGAACTTGTTAATAATGCAGCATGCGATGCTGTTGGAAAGTTATGTGTTAGTGATTCTGCACCAGATTCTGTTGGTGGTTTATCTCAGCCATTATGCCAAGACTTTACTTTAGATGGTGCTGAAAAAATAAGTGGAAAACAAGTTATACCTAAGGGCAAATTTTACTTTGAAACATCTCCGTATAATTTAGAAAATAGCAACTTTAAAGAAAGAGATTATACCTTATTTGCAACAGTTACATATCGCTGTGGTGTTGTAGCAGAACCTACTTTTTGTGTTGCAGCTTATTCACAAGGTAGCTCATGTAAATCTTCTGAAGTTATTAGCGGAAGTAATTTAGGGGCAGCTGTTGCTCCAATAACTGTTACAAAAGTTGAAAAGTTTACGAATTCAGCTTCGGGCGGAGCAACTGTCTTAACAACAATTACTTTATCAAAAATGTCTAAAGGTTATATTATTAATGAATTAGATGCTACAGAACAATCAAATACAATACAAGGAGAACCTATAAGTATTTATGTTGATATAGACGGAAATCCTATGGAATGCTCTGGTTTAGATTCAAGCGGAAAACTTTATTGGAAAACAGATGACCAATCTAAGGAAATAAACTGTAAGTCTACATTAAATTTTGCAGATACACTAGACGCCCATCTTAAAATTGGCATAGACTTTTTTTATAAAACAACAGAATCAAAGGCAATAAAGGTTACAAATCCATTAATTTAGCTAAAAATATAGAATCAAAAAGTATAAAAATAACAAAATTAACCCATTAAGATATGAGAAGTGATATGCTTATGAAGAAATCTTTTATCGTAGGAATTTTAGTTATAATTGTTCTAATTTCTGGTTGTACTAAGAATACTGATACGGGAACGGATGGTCCTTTTCAAGGTGGAACAGAAGGTGTTAGCGTAGAATTTGTCAACCTTGCCCCGCCAAGTAGTTTCTCTCAAAATGAACCAACTAAAGTTAAAGTTTTATTAAAAAATCAAGGTGAAACTAGAGTTCAGACTGGAAATGCAAAAGTAAAACTTTTTGGAGTTACATTAAACAACTTTGGCTTACCATCTAATTATAAAGGTACTCTTGGCCCATTAGAGCCTAAAGGAGAATTTACAGCAGAAGGTGGAGAACAGGAAGTTGAAATTGGCACAATAAATTATAAACTTTCAATTATAAATCAAGAAACTTATACGTTAAGAGCTTATTTATGTTATCCTTATCAAACCATAATGAAAACAGATGTTTGTGTTCTTTCCTTACTTACACAAGAATCTGGATCAAGTGTATGTGATTTAACAGGTGAAAAAATTGGATCTGGAACTGTTTCAGGAGCACCAATCCAAGTAACATCTTTAACAGAACAAACTAGAGGAAGTGATCAAGTAAGATTTGATATTAAGATAGAAAATAAAGGAACGGGAGATGTTTTCTTGATTGATTCTAAATGTGAGGATCTTGATACTGATGAAGCAAGATTTGAAAGCAAAGATAAAATAAAAGTTAAGATTAAAAGCCCAATAGATGTTAATTGTGGATTTAGATCAGGAGAACCTGGACAAGAAGGAATTGTCACATTAGATGAAACTGGAGTTGCTACTTTAAGCTGCTGGAAAAACGTTGAGGAACCGGTAGTTGATAAATTAGATGTTCAATTAGATTACTTATATAGAGAACAAGCAATAAAACAAATAACAATATATCAAAAAAGATAAGTAAATTTAATTTTCTAAAATTCTTTTTATTTCTATGAAATCATTTTCTAACGTTTTTCTTAAAGAAGGGTTGTAAAGCATTGCTGCTGGATGAAATAAAGGTATAACTATAAAATTCATTCCGTTAATCATCAAATTATTTTGTTTTCCATGTAATGAAGTAATTCCTGGAATGTTTTTCATATTACTTGTATTAAATGAAGATAAGACAAATTTTGTAGAATAATTTCCTAAAGTTATAATAATTTTTGGTTTTATAACATTTATTTGTTCTATTAAATAAGGCGTATGGGTTTCTATTTCAATTACATTTGGATTTCTGTTTTCTGGAGGACGATATTTTAAAATATTTGCAATATAGACATCATTAATGTTTAATCCTATAGAATTGAGAAGCTTATCTAATTCTTTTCCTGCAGATCCGACAAATGGAATACCTTCTTCATCTTCTTTTTCTCCGGGTGCTTCACCAATAAACATTATCTTAGCGTCTGGATTTCCTTTGCCAAAAACAAGGTTTTTTGCTGTATCCCTTAAAGGAAGATTTTCTTTAAGAATTTTTTCTCTTATACTTTCAAGTTCAGAGTCTTTGCTCATTTTAACCAATATAACTTGTTTTTTCTATGACAACATTTTCCCCATCTTTAATCTTTTCAGGTGGGGTTATTTTCTTTATTTCCTTTTCTATTTCTCTTATCTCTTTTTCTAAAGAACTCAGACTTAAATTTAAATCTAACTTTTTATTTAATATCTTCAAGATTTCATTTGCACCTTTAATTCCAATGTAATTTGGATGACCGAAAGTTTGTGCTAACAGTGCTATGCTAGAGACATTATGTTTGTTTGCTAATCCAACCAATAAACCAGTTACACCAATTATTGGGCCAACAGTACCAAATATCTTATCATTTAATTCGCGTGTTTTATATTTTTTAATAATTTTATGGTTATTCGCAGTACAGTAAACAGCCGGGTTTTTCGGGATTTTAGGCATTCCTATTCCACCAAGCGTTACTATCTCCTTTCCTTTATAGCCTTTAACTATATCTAAGATTATCTCACAAAATTCATAACAAGCTCTTTCATCTAATGGTTGAATGTCTCCCGCTAAAAATATAAAATCTTGTTTTTTCGCTTTTTTATAATATAAACTAATTCTTGGAAGATGAACCAAGTTTTTTTCATTTACAAAAACAGAATTTGGAAAGGCTTTTGAATAAATCTCGATGAATTTTTTAGCTTTTGTATTTTCGAGCATAAAATCAACCGCTACTTTTCCAACATTACCAATTCCTGGCAAGCCTTCTATTAAAATTGGATTTTTTAATTCAGGGTTGCTTAATTTTTTAATCTCAAATGTCATTCTTCTTTGCTAATAATCTGTACTTTAAATATTTATCCTCTAAACTAAACTTTGCAGGCTTTCTTGTTATTGTAGCTTTGCCGCATTTATTACAAGATTTACTTAATGTATACTCAAGACACTTTTCACAAAATAATATTTCTCTTTTCATTCTCTTATTAATTCAAATTTGCTTTTATTCTTTTTAGCAAAATTTGTAATCTCATCTTGTATTTCCTTTAATACACCCTCAGCTTTTTTATAATCAACTGAAGTTATCTTTAACCTATAATTTGGTGCAGATAAATAACTTAATTCAACCCCCTCTTTTTTAATATCTAAGCCTTTTTTAATAACCTCAACACCATTTCCCTCATCAATCTCAAATTTTATGGACGCAATTATACTTACTTTTTGCGGTTTTATTTTTTCTTTAACTAGGATAACTAAACTTTTGATTAAATTGGTATCTCCATTAATATTTTTTAAGTCTATTCTATCATTAACGATTTCATTAAAAGCACTAGTTAATGTTCCGTAATCTTCTAATAAACTATCTCCAATTTTTTCATAAACCTCTTTTAAATCTATTTTTGATTTTTTGCTTAATTCCTCTAATATCTTTTCAGCTTTTTGTTCTTGTTTATGTTCAGTATTCTTGTTAATCCTCTGTGATTGATTAACTCTTCTTAAACTTAAATCGATATAACCTTTTTCTCTGTTTACATTAAGAACCTTACAAACAACTTTTTTTCCCTCTTTGACAAAATCACGTATATTCCTTATTCTACCAGGCGAGATTTCCGAAATATGGATCATTGCCTCTTTTTCATACTCATCTAAATCAACAAAAACAGAATCTGGCAACACTCTTTTAACTGTACAAATTACAATTTCCCCGATTTCAGGTAATCCTTTCTTCTTATAGAACATAATCTTGAACAATAAAATGGATTTATAAAGTTATTCTAAGACTTCCAGAACTTTAGCCTTAATTCTTGCTTTCCCGCCAGAAGGATTTGAAATTACTTGATTGCAAACCAAACATTTTATTTCTGTAGATGCTTTTCCAAATATGATTTGTTCATTCTTGCATTTGCACCTAACCTTGATGAATTTTGAATTTGGTTCTCTTATTAGTGCCATTTTACTCAAATACTATTTTCTTTGATCTTATACCATAACGCTGTAAGCTTGATTTTTTACAAACTTCACAAGTATATTTTAAGTTGGTTTTTTTGCTTGTCTTTGCTCCAGCCATCTTAAATTTAGTTATTGCTGGTTTTGAACCCCACTTTCCTAAATTGCCATAACCTGTTCCTCTCCCCCTTTTATGTGCTCTAGCTATACTTCCACGTTTTAGTGGTCCACGGTCTTTTCCTTTTGTTTGTGAGACATTATGCTTTGTGTGCTTTTTGCAATTAAGACAGTATCTTGAAGTGCTTTTTGGTATTTTCATACTAGTTCAACTTTTTCATTTTTTATTAGTAAATCAGCAACCTTATTTGGTAAAGATGCGATATATTCTTCTTCAAAAGGCCCATATTCTTTCAAATCTTCTGTAACAAACTTTGGAACCGCTTGAATAAACCTAACTAATTTTGTTTCTTGAACTGTTTTTATTACTTTCGGTTTGTTATAAAGCACCTCGTTTAGGCTATTTTCCCTTGAATCTTTAAGAATTTTAACGACATTATTGAACATAATCTTTTCTTCTGGCAAAAGTTCAGGAACTTCTTGCATGTTCCTAGCCCTCGCAAATGATATTGCAAGTTGTGTTATTTTTAACTCTCTTTTTTCATATAATTCCTTAATTATTTTCTTAATATTCTCTAACTGTTTCTCAGTTTTTTCAATCTCTTTTTGGGCGAAAATGCTTGATTTTTGCTTTTGAGACTCAAGAACATCTTCTTTATCTTTTATATAGGAACTTACTTCTTTGTAAAAAGTTTGATCTAGTTTTTGTAGCTCTTGCCTTGATCTCTCTCTTCTTAGAATGTCGTATATTGCTTCATAGTTTAAATTGGTTCCGGTCATGTTAATCTTTATAAACATAATATTATTAAGGTTTTCCTATGTTTAATCTTAAACAAATTCCAGAAGATTTTAAAGTTAAAGAGACTATAAACTTAAAATTATTAAATAAAGGCGGATATAAATGTTATCTTTTAAAGAAAAAGAATTTTACAACAAATGATGCGATTTCTTTATTATCTAAAAAATTTAGGATAAATTTTAAGGACTTTGGTTATGCTGGAAATAAAGATAAAAAAGCTTTGACAGAACAGTTTATTTCCATAAAAACCAATAGAGATTTAAAGAATTTTAATTTTGAAAATATTTTTTTAGAATTTAAAGGACATTTAAGTGATAAAATTCATTTAGGAAATAACCTTGGAAATGAATTTGAGATTGTTGTTAGAAATTTATCTAAAAAATATGCTAAAATTAATGAAATTGTTAATTATTTTGATGAGCAAAGGTTTAGCAAAAATAATGTTTTGATTGGAAAACTATTATTACAAAGGAAATTTAAAGAAATTTGCAATCTCCTTGATGTTAATAATTTAAATAAACTAAGTAAAAAAGAATTGAGGTTTTATCTTCATTCGTATCAATCTTACTTGTTTAATAAAGCAGCCTCAACTTATCTCAAAAAATATAAAAATTATAAAAAAGTTGAATACTCTCTTGGAGAATTTATTTTTCCTAAAAAATCAGAGAAACTAAAATTTCCTTTGATAAGTTTTGATTTTAAATCTGGTAAAAAAGATAAAATTTATCTCGATATCTTAAACAGTGAAGGAATAAAGTTAGATCAGTTTATAATTCGAGAACATCCTTGGCTAATTGAAGAAACAACTTACAGGGATGTTTTTGTTAAGGTTAAAAATTTTAAAACATTAAAATATGTTAAAGATGATTTAAACTCCGGAAAGTTTAAACAGATTATTAAATTTAGTTTGCCAAAAGGAAGTTATGCTACGATTTTAGTTAAGCAAATGTTTAATTAGAAAGGTATTTAAAAGTTTATGCTTGGTCTATTCTATGAAGATGCCTCTTTACCAATCTTTGAAGATATTTGGACTGGCGGGCCTTTTAGCACTGAACCTTAGTTGTTCTTCATCGGAGATTACTCGAATAAAACCATTTTACTTAGAGAATCTGCGTTTCAATAAACCTGGAGAATCTTATACACAAAAAACTATTGATTACCATGTTGGTCGTGTTAGGCTAAAAAGTGTAAATGATGTTGCTAAAGTTGAAGTAGAGGTTTTAGAAAAAAGTTATTTCCTAAGTTTGAGAGAAAACCTTTATTGTGATATCTTTGCATTTGCCCAAGGGCATAAAATTGTTGGATTCGATTTTCCAGTACGTGAAAAATTTAAATATCACCCCCTTATTATAAATCAAGAACTAATCTCAAGCACTTCTCCACCTAAAGGTATGGGTGTTAGTGTAACCTCAACTTCTTATAGTGTAGATATTTTAGATATGTATTTAAATGAAAATTACATCAAAAATTATATCTTTAACACAGACGAAAGTGGAAAAATCGTATTTTATCTTAGGTATCACAACACAGACTTTGTTATTTCAGATGTTTTAACTTACAATGAATTTCAATCAAGAAAAATATCGTCAAATGGAGGAGTTTTCCAAATTACATTAGATGATACTACCTCAAATTTGGAACCTGTAAATGATTATTACTTGAGTCCCCGTCCAATCTATATCTCCCAAGTTTCAATTGGAGAAGTTATACTTGAAAAACCAGATGGCGAATTCCCAACAAGTAAATATCTTCGCGAAAATAAAACACTATTTGTTTTATTTGAAAAATCCCCCTTGCTTGTAAAAAAAGAAGGGGAAGAAGCACGTAGAAAAATTATTGTAGAAAGGGAGATCGCAGAGGCGGAAAACAAAAAAAGAGAAAGATTAGAGTATATAAGAACAAAAGCAAAACAAGTAGTAAATTCAAATTTGAAAAGCTTGGATGTTGTGATAATTACAAGCCAAGGTCTAGCTCCGCGAACTAAACCAATTTTTCAGATGATTAGTTATGTTCCGACAGCACTGGAATTATTAGATGATTACTTTTCTGGGAGCGAATTAGAAAAGGCAGTCAATTTTGCTGGAGATTACATAGGAAAAAAAGGCAAAAACCAATTATATAATATTGATTTGTATGATTTTAATAAAGCGTCTATTGTTGTTTTTGTCCCAGGAGACTATTATTTTAAGGCAATGGCTAGTGGTTACTTACAAGAAGACGATACACACGAAATTGAGAAGGGTGGTAATGTAACCATAAGGTTACGCAGAGATCCAACGATATATAAAGACGCAAGCAGTGATAAGGGCGGAATAGAGATAAAATAACTTTTATAAATGCTGTTTTCTAGTTAGATTATATGTTTGGATTTTTAAAAAACAAACTTAAGGAGGCGATAAGTAAGTTTTCAAAGAAAGCTGAAGAAGAAGCTAAAGTAGAGCCAGCTATAGAAGAAAAAGAGATTAGAGAAGAAATAAAGGTTGAAGAACCAAAAATAGAAGAAGTTATCGAAGAAAAAGAAGAAATTAAAGAAGAACCCCAGATACAAGAAGTTGAAGAAGAAAAAGTTGAAGAAGAAATTAAAGAAGAGGTTAAAAAAGAAAAGAAATTTCTAGGAATTTTTAAGAGAAAAGAAGAATTTAAAGAAATTTTTGAAGAAATTAAAGAAAAGCCAGAAAAAGGATTTTTCTCAAAATTCACTGAGAAATTAACAACTAAGAAAATAGATGATGAAAAATTTGAAGATTTATTCTCTGATTTAGAAATGGTTTTACTTGAAAATAATGTTGCTTTAGAAGTTATTAGTAAGATTAAGGATGATTTAAAGATGGACTTAGTTAATGTTCCTCTAAAAGGTAAAATTGAGAGCTTAATCAAAGAATCATTAAAAAGAAGTTTAGAAGAAGTTTTACAAGAAACTAATTTTGATCTAATTAAGGAAATTAAAAATAAATCAGATAAACCTTACATTATTGTTTTTGTTGGAATTAATGGAAGCGGAAAAACTACAACTGTAGCTAAATTAGCTTATTTATTGAAAGAAAATAATTTAAAACCATTATTAGTTGCAGCAGATACTTTTAGAGCAGCTTCTATTCATCAATTAGAAGAGCATGCTAATAACCTTAATGTTAAGATAATAAAGCATGATTACGGAGCAGATCCTACTGCTGTTGCATTTGATGGAGTTAAATATGCTAAAGCTCATGGTTTAGATGTTGTTTTGATTGATACGGCTGGAAGGCAGCATAGCAACAAAAATTTAATAGAAGAAATGAAGAAGATTACAAGAGTCATTAATCCAGATTTAAAGGTCTTTGTTGGGGAAAGTATAACTGGAAATGACTGTGTGAACCAAGTTAAGGAGTTTAATGATGCTATTTCAATAGACTCAATTATACTCTCTAAAGTTGACATAGATGAAAAGGGTGGGGCCGCTATTTCTGTAAGCTATGTCTCTGGAAAACCGATCTTATACGTTGGTGTTGGTCAGGGTTATAATAATCTTGAAAAATTCGATAAAGATAAGATTCTTGCGAGTATTGGAATATAAATTCTCTATAGAAAGCTTTAAGAATGGTCAAAATAAGCCTAGTTTTAAGATATTTATAATAAATACGTTGGAGGGATGAAGATATGGCAAAAGAAAAAATAAGTTTTTATGATGTAAAAACGAAAAAGAAGTTCGAAACTGATAATTATAGGGTTGTAGACAAAAGCGGAAGAAAATTCGCAGTTACCAAATCTCCTGCCGGATCACATGAATGCTGGAGAGTCGTTTCTAAGGATTTCGCTCAAAAGAATAAATAAATCTTTATTCTTTTATTTTTATTTTCTCAATAATAAAATAATAATACTTAAATAGCTTATTTTTCACTTATTTTTATGGTATTAGATAAACTAGGAAGCTCATTAAAAGAAACCCTAAAAAAGATAACTCAAGCTATTTTTGTAGATGAAAAACTCATAGATGAGTTAATTAAAGACTTACAAAGGGCTTTATTACTTGCAGATGTAAACGTAAAACTTGTTTTTGAGCTTACTAAAAAGATTAAAGAACGCGCTTTAGATGAAAAAGTGCATAAAAGTTCTAGTCAAAGAGAGAACTTAATAAGAATCGTTTATGACGAGCTTGTTGCATTTCTTGGAGATGAGAAATCCGAGATTGTTATAGGCAAGAAAAAACCATTTAAGATTATGATGGTTGGTGTTTATGGTACTGGAAAAACAACAACTATTGGAAAACTAGCCAAATATTATTCAAAAAGGGGCTATAAGGTGGCTGCTTTGGGTTTAGATGTTTATAGGCCAGCTGCTAGAGAACAATTAGAACAAGTATGCAATCAAGTTAATGTTCCTGTTTTTATAAATAAAAGAGAAAAAAATCCTTTAAAAATATATAAGGAATTTGAAAAAAATTATTCAAAATATGATATTTTATTTATTGATACAGCTGGAAGAGCTAGTTTAGATGAAGATTTAATTAAGGAATTAAGAGAGTTAAATCAAGAAATAAAACCAGACGAAAATTTGCTTGTTTTAAGTGCAGATATTGGACAAGCAGCTCAGAAATTAGCACTTAGTTTTCATGAAGCTTGTAATATAACTGGAATTATCATAACTAAGTTAGATGGAACTGCAAAAGGTGGGGGCGCATTAACAGGAGCAGTTGCGACAGATGCTAAAATTAAGTTTATTGGGGTTGGAGAAAAACTAGAAGATATTGAAACATTTAACCCTAAGGGTTTTGTATCTCGTTTATTGGGAATGGGAGATATAGAAGCTTTACTTGAAAAAGCTAAAGAAGTTATTCCAGAGGAAAAAGCAAAAGATGTACAGGAAAAATTCTTGAAAGGAGATTTTACTTTACTAGATTTATATGAACAAATGAAGGCTATGAGGAAAATGGGC
>Ga0209542_10014365_pt1 | contig 13489 bp, 16 predicted proteins | sample RifCSPhighO2_01_FD_184028 | JGI IMG/M metagenome (GOLD analysis project Ga0209542, IMG submission 184028) | Soil microbial communities from Rifle, Colorado - Rifle CSP2_plank highO2_0.1 (SPAdes) (version 2) | ecosystem: Environmental > Terrestrial > Deep subsurface > Rock core/Sediment ... | reverse complement strand
AACGACGGCATCATTCGCACGCCTTACCTTTCCATAATGTACGGCGAGAAGATCTGCGCTCTCTTCGCTGAAGTGAAACATATATTCGATCCGTACAACATACTGAACCCCGGAAAGAAGGTCGGTGGTACTATCGCCGACATTGAGCGCAGTATGATACGGAAGCTATGAAATTTGTGCTATTCGTACTGGTTGTTTCTTTCACCACAATCCCTGCACTCCTGTTGGCGCACGAGGTCTACGTTCTACCTTCCGAATCCATTGAATCCGCGATGAACGCCGTATCTCCCAATCCGTTCCTCGCCTATTTCGGCAATGAATCAGAATTTATTCTTTGGGGTCTTGTATCGCTTATCGCGCTTGCGACTATCGCGTGTGCTACGATGTTCAGGCTTTTTGAATCGTCTCTCTCTCCGCTCCTTATTCCTCTCAAGTCTTTGGCGCTGCCGCTGGTACGCATTGCCACGGGCATATCAGTCTTGTCGTTCGGTATAGCGGGAGCGATTTTCGGCACCGAGCTGCCCCTACAGAGTATGTTCGGTGTGTTCGCGCCTGCTGTCGGATGGATGTTCGTCGTTGTAGGGTGCCTCATGACGGTCGGCCTCTATACGCGCGAGATGTCGATACTGATGTTGCTCGCGTTCGCATTCTCGGCGAGCGAAACGGGGTGGTACATGCTCACCTACGCCGACCATCTGGGCGCATATGTGGCGCTGTTCATTCTCGGGAGCGGCCCCTTTTCGATAGATCACGCGCGAGGTCGTCCGCACGCACTCCGCATACCACACCTCTCCACGTTCGTGCCGTACGCGTTCCCGGCCTTGCGTATCCTCTTCGGAATCGGCGTGATTTTCGCGTCTATCTATGCAAAGTATATCCACAGTCAGCTCGCGCTCGATGTCGTGCTTATCTACGACCTCACGCGATTCTTTCCATTTGACCCCCTCTTCGTGGTCCTCGGTGCTCTCATCATCGAATTCCTCGCGGGACTCATGCTCGTGCTCGGTATCGCGATACGATGGACGAATATCTTCTTGCTCTTTTGGCTCACGCTTAGTCTTTTGTATTTCCAAGAAGCGATCTGGCCACATGTCATTCTTTTTGGCCTCGCGGCAGCGCTCTTTTGCCACGGTTATGACCGGTTCTCGCTCGAAGGACTCGTGCTCAAGCGTCGCGGGCGAGAACCACTTCTTTGAGAGGTGCCAGGTTCTCGCATAAGAAAGTCTTCGTTGCATTTTCGTCTGGACCCTATAACCTGACACTTGTAACCATATGCATATCCTCGCCATCTATGGCTCGCTTCGGGAGAGGTCGACCAATAAAGCACTCGCGCTCGCCGCGCAGAAACTCTCGCCAGATGGAATGACGGTCGAGCCGGTCGCTTCGCCTGTTTTCTCGATCTACAGCGAAGACATCGAAAAAAGCGCGTTCCCTGATGAGGTCGTCGCGTTCAAAAAACGCATCGAGCAAGCGGCGGGCGTACTCTTCGCGACGCCCGAGTACAACCGTTCACTCCCTGGCGGGCTCAAGAACATGATCGATTGGACGTCTCGCCCCTCAGGCTCGCACCCATGGAAAGGCAAGCCTATAGGAGTCATCGGGGCTTCCTCTGGCGACAGAGGTACGATCAGTGCGCAATACGATCTGAAGCGCATGATGAATTACTTCGGCGCACACGTGCTTGGACAGCCCGAGTTCTATCTCAACGCGACCGGCAAGTTCGACGATGCGATGAATCTCGTGGACGAGAAGACAAAGGAGGCGCTAAAAAAATATCTGAATGCGTTCAAGGAACACATCGAGTGTCTCTCAAAATAGCCTCCCTCCACATATCAAGGCGACGCCTTGATATACGCCTTGATGTAAGTGGTAGAAGATGGCTCTGTTTAGGCTCTTTTTGTTCTCACGCTGAGCGTCGATACACGACGAGCTGGACGAGGGCGAGCAGCACGAAGATGGAGAAGGCCATCATCGGGAATGTGATGTACCCGAACTCAAACACAAATCGCTGCGCGCAGCTGACCGTCCCTTCCGCCGGGCACGGCAATGACCCGGCAGGCATCACCTGCAATAGGTGATGGTACAGAGCTACCCCTGCACCGATCACGGAGAAGATACATGCATAGAACGCAGCTGCTCTATCGCGAATATAGAGACCAAGAGCAATGAGGACTACCTGTGGGTAGAGGAAGGCCCGTTGCCACCAGCACAGGGGGCACGGAGGAAGACCGAAGTACTCTGAGTAGACGAGCGTGAGAGCACTCGCGACAAATACCGCCACAAGCGAGAGCCACATCCCCCATCGAGCGACGAGGTCCAGGGCGTCTCGAGCAAGCGGGCTCGTTTTCGCCGCAAAGAGAGCGACCAGTATCGCGACAGACGCAAGCTGGGCGAGTACGGTGCCGTATGCGAGTATCGTGTTGAGGCCCTCGAGCGTCATGTTACTCCGGCAGCATGCAACCTGACTTCTGCGCGAGGTCCGCGAGCGATACTTCGCCGGTCACACGAGAACCGTCCGGAAAGTCCCATGTTGGGTAGTTGGTAATACCCTTGTCGATACATCCTTGCAGCTGGCCCTTACCGTCGGGGGTTGAGCATTCGACGTAGGGCAAGAGGTCCGCGGAACGGCCGAAGAGCCGTTTCTGCTTCTGACAGTGCGGACACCAAAAAGCGCCGTAAAAAGTGACTCCTTTGTCTTTCAGACACTGTGCAAGCGCGTCGTATTTGCCGGGCGTCTGCTGGATCAGGAAACTCGAACCCACGCCGGCGACGACGAGCACGATGATTGTAAGCCAGAAAACCGTGACCATTTTCATGACGGCCATCATACCACGGACTCGAATACTTCCAGCTTGCGCGGTATACTCTATTCTCATGAATTCCCCCATAGAGGAGATTGAGGAAGCACTGCACGTCGAGGACGTTGATCGCAAATTCCTCCTTCAAATCGTGCAGCCGGGGCTCATCGGCCTCATGGATGGCTCTATATCGACGCTCGCACCGCTTTTTGCAGCCGCATACGCTACGGGCGACCCACATATCGCATTTCTTGTCGGCACATCGGCGGCTGTCGGTGCTGCAATCAGCATGGCATTTGCAGAGGCGCTTTCGGACACAGGTGAGCACACCGGGCGCGGACACCCGTTTATCCGCGGCGGTATCGTCGGTCTCATGACGTTCGTCGGCGGCATTTTGCACACGCTTCCCTTCCTCATACCGCATCTTGCGACCGCTCTCGCACTCGCATATTTCGTGGTTGCAATCGAGCTCGTGGCAATCGCATATATTCGCTACCGCTATTTCAAAACGAGCTTCTGGCTTTCCGTCGTCCAGGTCGTGCTTGGAGGAGTCTTGGTCTTTCTCGCAGGCCTCTTCATCGGCAGCGCTTAGGGGCCGTTCACAAATAGCACCCTCGCTATTTGGGATTACGGCCCCTTGTGCCGCGTCCGCGCTGTGGGATTTGTTTTCGGATGCGGCCTTAGGGGCCGTTCACAAATAGCACCCTCGCTATTTGGGATTACGGCCCTAGACTGCTACCGTACAGCGGTCGCACCTGCAGCCCCGCGGTCTGATGAATTCGTCGAAATACTCTTCGCCATAGTCGATAGTAAATTCTTCACCGGCTCCGATATTCCGCATCGCATAAATATTGATGTGATCCTCCCCGCCCTGCCCATCCTCTATCACTGCCTCGACGTTCGGTTTGCAAGAGTGATTGATGTAGCGCGCGATGTTTGAGCGGGAAGACCCCTCGATAGTCCACTTTTCGTCGATCTCGAATAGGTAGCGACTGTCGAGCTCCTCGGCATCGGGCGTCGGAATACGCGTGCCCGTATATTCGGCGATAAAATCTCCCTTGCCGATTTGTACGCGCGCGAAAAGCCCGAGCCCAGTGCCAGGACGAGAGCGCTTGATGGCAAATCGTACGTCGGACATGAGCGACGAGTATATCACACCGACCTCGACGCCACCTCATGCGGACCGTATACTGGACAGCAATGTCACGAAGCAAATTGAGCACCGAAAGCTACAAGGGTGTTCGCGATTTTTACCCGGAGGACCAGTTTCTTCAGCGTTACCTCTTTGAGCACATGGAGAGGGTGTGCGAGCAGTACGGGTACGAAGAATACAACGCATCGATACTCGAGCCGGCAGAACTCTATCGATCCAAGACCTCCGAAGAGATAGTCAACGAGCAGACGTACACTTTTACGGACCGCGGCGACCGTGAGGTAACGCTCAGACCCGAGATGACTCCTACCTTCGCACGGATGATAGCGGCACGACAGCGCGAAGTCCCGCTGCCCGCGCGGTGGTACTCTATCGGCAATTTTTTCCGCTATGATCGGGCACAGCGCGGGCGTCTGCGCGAGTTCTGGCAGCTCAATGCGGACATCGTCGGCGCTATCAACACCGAGTCTGATGCCGAAATTATCGCAATTGCGCATGACGTTCTACGCTCTCTCGGCGCCGATGAGCATAACTTCGAGATACGGGTTTCCGACCGAAGAGTGCTCGACGCCGTCTACAACGAGCTGGGCCTCTCCGAAGATCTGCGCGCCGACGTCACACGGCTACTCGACAAACGCGAGAAGCTCGATAATTTCGAGCACGCGCTCTCTGAATTGCTCGACCCATCAATGGCTTCCGGCCTCATCGAGAAAGTTGATGGGATACAATCGTCGGCCTATCTAGAAGAGCTCCGCATCACGCTCGAGCACATGGGCATCCGCAACATGATCGTCGATACCAAGGTCACGCGCGGCTTCGACTATTACACTGGTGTGGTCTTCGAGGTTTTCGATGTGAGCGAGGAGAACAAACGCTCGCTCGCCGGCGGTGGCCGGTACGACAATCTACTGAGCATGTTCGGCGGCGCTCCGATTCCGGCCGTCGGTTTCGCGATGGGCGACGTCACGGCTCGCGATTTTCTCGAGTCCCACAATCTCTTGCCCGCGTACGCGCCCGCTACCGAGCTCATGATATGCGTCGTTGAGCCTGAGGCCACGGTGCATGCAGTGCGCCTCGCGCAAGACCTTCGTCGAGAGGATGTCACGGTGGCTGTCAATTTCTCGGGCAAGCGCATCGGTGACCAGATTCGCCAAGCCGACAAAATGAAGGTCCCGTTTGTGATCGCAATCGGTGCGAAAGAGCGCGACTCGGGACGCTATATGGTAAAGAATCTCTCTACCGGTCAGGAGATTACACTGCCCGCTGATCGCATTGCTGAGCATCTCTTCTCATCTCTCGGATAGCACGTGATATACTCGCACGGATGCGGACCGTCGTATTCGATATCGAAACGGCCAATTGGCTCACGGACACCGGCTCCTCGGACGTCACCCAACTCGATATCGCGGTCGTCGGCGTACACGACTCGGAGCAGGATTCATACAAGTGCTACGGGCAGAGCGAGCTTCCCGAGCTGTGGCCCCTCCTCGAGCGGACGGACCTCCTCGTCGGCTTTAATTCCGATCACTTCGATATCCCCCTCCTCAACAAGTATTATCCTGGCGACCTCACAAAAATAAAGAGTCTGGACCTCCTCAAGGAAGTCCACGCCGTGCTCGGGCGAAGGCTCCGGCTCGATACGATTGCAGAAGCCACGCTCGGCGTCAAAAAGATAGGAGACGGCGCGCAGTCGCTCAGGTGGTGGCGTGCCGGAGAAGTAGAAAAAGTACGCGCGTATTGCCTCAAGGACGTCGAGATAACGAAGCGCATCTTCGACTATGCGCTCGAGCATGGTGCAGTAAAATACAAAGACATGGGCGAGTTGCGTGAGCTCAAGCTCGACACATCGAAGTGGCTCGACCCTGAATCGGCGCCGATGACTTATAGTCTCGGGATCTAATCGGTGCCGAGGACCAGGATCGAACTGGTGACCCTTCGCTCTTCAGGCGAATGCTCTACCAACTGAGCTACCTCGGCAAATACTGCACCAATATACCTGTCTTTCCGCATTCGCTCAATTCTCCGCTGAAGGGAGGAATTGCCGCAATTGATTGAACATGGTCTGCAGATCACCGTACTGCGCCTCGGCAGCAGCGCGCGTGCCTTGTATCTGCTCGTAGGTATCGAGCATTTGCTCCAGTATCGGGGCGAGATAGGTCACGTAGAGCCACAGCGGGAGCGCGATGAAAAGCGCAATATAGATTATGAACTTGACGATGCCACCCCAAAAAGCGCGGCGACGCATGCCCTTTAGCAATTTATTGTTCTCGAGCGTGAGGCGATGCACTTCGCGCATCATTTCATGTTCTTCCATGTGACGATTTTACCACCTACTTCTCTCCTTTGCGTCGCCACTGCTGGAAAGCGAGCACAAACCACAGGAGCGAAAGTACAGCGGCAGAGGCAGCAGCACTAGAGAGCCCGAGCGTCGCATAGCAGACGCCGAAAGTCGCTACGATGCAGCCGGTGAACATGCTCGACGAGAGCGCGGGCTTGTCTTGCCCGAGAAGGCTCGGTAAGAGAGCAGCCGACGCGGCCCAGCTCGCTATAGCGATAACAATATCTTGCCAGATCATGTGCCCTCGGCAGGAATCGAACCCACATCAACCCCTTAGGACGGGGCTGTTCTATCCATTGAACTACGAGGGCTAGAGAGCCTCAACATGAGAATACATTGTATTCTGATGTTAGGCGAACGAAGACCTCGAACGTATGTACGAGGGCGGTGCTCGCAATGTAGCACCAGTGTCAAACTTTATATAGCGAGAAGCTCGCGCAGGCGGTCTTCGTTGTATCCGACGACGAGTTCATCGCCGATGTAGATCACAGGCACGCCCATCTGGCCGCTCTTCTCTATCATTTCTTTTCGCTTCTCAATGTCGGTTGCGACATTGTGATCGGTGAACGCGACACTATTCTCAGTGAAGAAATCCTTCGCCATGTGGCAGAAGTGGCAGGTAGGAGTCGAATAAATTGTTACGCTTTTTGTTGCCATAACGCCATGCGCTTACTTCTAAAGGACTGTTAGTATATCATAGTTGCGTCAGCACAATTCTGCGGGATTAGTTTAGTGGTAGAACGATTGCTTCCCAAGCAATAAATACGGGTTCGATTCCCGTATCCCGCATTCAAGTCAAGGCGAAGCCTTGCCGGGAATCGAACGCCGGAGCGATGCGAGGCGAGCTCGCCGAGCAGCGAGGCGGTGCCCAGCCCGAGGCGAGTGACGACGAGACGAGAGGCGCGGGCGATTCCCGTATCCCGCAAGCGGTTATTGCCAAAACGGTAAGTATCTTCCTACCCACTCGCGAAAGGTCGATGTCGCTTGGAGCGGGAGCGGGATTTTGGGCTCGACGATGATAATGAGCCGCTCGCCTTCGCGCCCGACCGCATACTGTTCTCTCAGGGCCTCTTCTTTCCCGCGCTCTGTCTTGAGCTGGAATAATTTTCGTTCGAGGTGACCGCTCTGCTCTTCGAGATTCGCCAGTCGCATCTCCTCCTTGGCTCGCAACACACGAGAGTCCTTTTCCTTTCCGTACACGTCCCATACACTGGTGATGCCAACGAGTGCTACCACAAGGAGTGCGAGTATGAGCACACGCCGCACAAAGATCCTGAGAGGATCGTTCCTGTTGCCCAGGATTGCCATAAAGGCATCGTACCACTATACTGATACGCACATGAGCTTCTTGTTCGACAAACGGACCAAAAAAGTGCTCAAAATCGCGTGGGCAATCGTCGCGGTGCTCATCATCGTCAGTATGGTCGTCTTCTTCGCGCCCATACCAGGACTCACTGTCCCCGCCTAGCTTTCGCGAACGACCTTGAGGAAGACTTCGTGCGGTATATCTACTTTGCCGCGCGCGAGCATTCTCTTCTTACCTTTTTTCTGCTTTTCGAGCAGTTTTTTCTTTCGCGTTATATCGCCACCATAGAGGTAGCCCGTCACGTCCTTACGCATGGCGGACTTCCGGCGAGATGCGATGATCCGTCCGTTCGCTTGCGCCTGGATCTTCAGCTCAAAGAGCTGTCGCGGAAGCAGCTTCTCGAGCCTCTCCACCATCGCCTCAGCTTCAAGATTGAGCCGGCGCTTCGAGACGATGCGCGCAAATGCTGACACTGGCTCCTCGGCCACGAGTATATCGAGGCGCACCACCTCCGCTCCCCGCATGCCGCCAAGCTCATACGAGAGTGAGGCAAAACCGGAAGATATGCTCTTGAGCCGGTCGAAAAAACCGCGCATGAGCTCGCGAAGCGGCATATCTCCATTCAGCTCCGTCTTGCCATCGGGAAGCGAAGCTGCCTCGCCGATCTCGGCCTCGTGCTCGTACAGAAGCTGAGATATCGCGCCCATGTACTTAGGAGGTGAGATCACCTTCACATGTGCCCACATTTCGCGGACAGAGCGCACTTGACCTTCGTCGGGCATCCGCGCAGGCGCATAGATCTCCTCGACCTCACCGTTTTGTTTCGTGATCTCGTAGACCGTAGTCGGCATCGTGACGATAAGCTCGAGTGCGAACTCCCTGCGTAGGCGCTCGATAACGATCTCAAGGTGGAGCATCCCGAGAAAGCCGCATCGAAATCCTTTGCCCATCACTCCCGACGATTCCTCTTCATACGAGAGCGAGGAATCCGAGAGCCGTAGCCGCTCGAGCGACTGCCTCAGAAGCGGGAGGTCGTCTTGTCCCTCCGGATACACGCTCGCCCATATGACGGGCGTCGGCGCGCGATATCCGGCAAGCGCAGGGGCTGGCCCTCGCGCAGAGGTCACAGTATCGCCAACGCGCGCAACTCCCGGCTTCTTGATGCCGGTCACGATATAGCCGATCTCCCCTGCCTCAAGACGCTCGCGAGGCGTCTCTTCTGGAGCGAGGATACCGATCTCTTGGCACGTAAAATCCGCGTGCGCTGCTATCAGACGGAGCGAATCGCCTTTTTTCAGTGAACCGTCAAAAATCCGCGTATAGATGATGACACCGCGGTGGTCCGAATAGCCAAAGTCAAAAACGAGCCCTTGTGCGGGGCCGCCGCCACCCTCCGGCGGTGGAATACGCTCGACGATAACATCGAGCAGCTCAGGGACTCCCTCGCCCGTTTTCCCCGAAGCACAAAGAACGGTCGACTCGGCGACGCCAAGCAGGAGTGCGAGCTCACTTTTGATATCGGAAATGCGCGCATTCGGCGCGTCTATCTTGGAGACCACAGGGATCACCACGAGCCCGAGCTCGCGTGCGACGGAGAGGACCGAGAGGGTCTGTGCCTCAACACCTTGTGTTGCATCGACGAGGAGTACAACGCCTTCTACAGCGGTGAGAGCGCGAGATACCTCGTATGCAAAGTCCACGTGTCCGGGCGTATCGATGAGATTGATGACATATTCGACGCCCGCACACTTCCAGCGCATACGCACAGGCTGCATCTTGATGGTGATGCCGCGCTCGCGCTCAAGCTCCATCCTGTCGAGAAATTGCTCCTGCATGCGCCGCGGCTCGATAGTCCCGGTGAGCTCCAGCATGCGGTCCGCAAGCGTTGATTTGCCGTGGTCTATATGCGCGATGATGCTGAAATTCCGTATATTTTTGGCCATGAAGTCCAGTCAATATACCGCACCCACCAACCCAATGATAGCCGCTTGTCTTGCTCGAGAGGCGTCAAATGCGAGGCGCGGGCAGCAGACTGCCCGAGTCGTACAAAAAAGCACGGTGAGGGCTGTCTGCGGGCCCGTAACGACGCAGATGACGGCTATCGAGAAGGCGTCACTGCTCGGCGGATGTTGTGACGGTAATACCCTCCTCCCTCGTCTTCCTCCACAGCCTCGCTCTCATCGAGGCGTACGTCTCGATGTATTCCCTACTTCCGAGCACGTGATATGTGGCTGTCGCAAGGCAGATACCGAAAATCCCTGCGGCAAATCCCTGCACGAAAATGGAAAGAAGCGTCGAGGACACGCTAAACGAGCTCATGAGCTCCAGAAATACATAACTCCCGAGCCCGGCGACGAGAGCCGCCGCGATGCTCTCCGCAAGGGAGCTGAAAATTGCGCGGATGAAACCGCCGAAGCGTCGCTCAAAATCAGCGATGAGAATGAATGCCCCTACGATCGCAGCGAGCGCATGGGCGATAGCAAGGCCGAGCACCGGCGTACCGGGCAGCTCCTCAACTCTCAGGAGGCTCTCAAGCATACTGCGGAGCGCCACATCGTCGAGTGCCGACATCGCAAAAACGCCGAGGACTATCGTGAGCGCCGCAGTAGAGAAAGCCACAAGGAGCGGCGTAAACGTCTTGCCCGCGGCGTAGTACCCGCGTACCAAAAGAAGCACCAGTCCCTGTGCCGCAAGCGAGAGCGAGAAAAGCGCAAAGAGTGCGGCGGTGAGCCTCGTATCGGTCCAGTCGAATGCACCGGAGCCCAGGATTACGCGGACGATATGAGCGCGCAGTACCAAAATGAGTGCGCTTGCAGGCAGTGACCAGAAGAGGACGTAGCGCGCCGCCGTCGCCACGTGTGCGATGAATGCATCCCGCTCGCCCCGTGAAAGTGCGGCCGCAAGCGTAGGAAACGCCGCGACGGAATACGACGCTCCGATGATGGCGAGCGGCACGCTCTGGAGATTGTAGGCGAACATGAATACTGCGAGCGACCCTGAAGGCAGGAGTGCCGCGAGTGCCGCGAGCCCAAAAAATGCGACCTGATTCATCGAAAGCGCGAGTGACCGCGGGAGCGAGAGTGATGCGGTGTGGAATATTGCGCCGCGTTCGCGCAGCAGAGGCAACGAACGGAAGAACCCATCGGCGAATGCGGAAGGTAGCTGGATAGCCGCGTGCAAGAAGGCACCCAGCACGACTCCCCATGCAAGGCCCATGAGCCCGAATAGCGGGTAGAGTACGGTGACACCGATGATGATGCCGAGATTGTAAAAGAGCGGCGAGAGCGCGTAGAGCGCGTAGCGGTGCCGCGTCTGCGTGATAGCGGCAAGCACGTTGGAAAGCCCGAGCAAGATCGGCTGTAGGAGCATGATGCGGGTCATTGCGACCACGTGTGAGAGATTCCCGCTCTCGACGAATTCGGGGAAGAAAAGTGCGAGAATTACCGGCGCAAGGAGCGCCATAACAGCCGAGAGCGCGACGATAAAAATAGAGAATCCTGCAGCAATCGTGTCTATATACGCACGCTGCGCAGCTAGGTCACGTCGGGCAAGCTCAGGGATGAGCATGTAAACCGACACGAGACCTGCCGCCGCCACAAAGACGATATCCGGTATGCGGAATGCAGCATAGTAGATATCGAGTGTAGCCGAAGCCCCGAATGCTTGTGCGAGCATTCTGTCACGTATGAGCGCAAGGAGCGACGAAAGTATCGCCGCAATCGCAAGTACGTAGACAGCAGCATGTAACCCTCGAACTTCTGAGGAGAGGAATCTTAGCGCGCGAGTTGGCAAATCCATCATAGCCGCCTCGCGGAAACCCTTCCCTCTTTGCTATCCATACCGCTACTCCAAGGCGGGCGGGAGCGGACCGCCGTTTCTGAGAGCATTGAGTATAGGCACTGCTACCTCGTTCCCGGGATCAAGCTCGTTGAGCGCCTCGAAGGTCTTCAGCGCATCGGACTTTCGGTCAAGCCGGTAGTACGTGAGCCCGAGGAAGTAGAGTGCATTTGCATATTGTGGCTGGAGTTTGAGCGCTTGCTCGAGTGCTGCGGCTGCTCCGGTATAGTCTTTTGCGGAGTACGCAATCGCGCCCCCGTTGTACCATGCCCTGCTGTCCTGCGGTGCATATCGGATGGCGTTCGAAGCGGCGGGCAGAGCATTCGTATAGTCCTGTTTGGACGCATAAATCTGCGATGCGAGATAATACGCGACAGCCAAATCTCCCTTGAGCGCAACCGCAGCGGAGAGGTATTGCAGCGCGGCGTCGGGACGCTTTTGCAGTATCTCGAGTTGTCCGAGATTCAGCAGCGGGATCGGGTTCGAGGGGTTCTCAGCGCGCGCTCTCTCGTACGCCGTGCGCGCGCCCTCGTACGCTCCAGGAACGTTGGCGCCGGCGAGTTCCGCGTACAGCGAAGCGAGCTCAAGCCAGTTCTGGTAGTCGGCATTATCGATAGATACTGCCTGTAGACCATGCTGAATCGTCGTCTCAAGGGTAGTCTGCAGTTGCTCTCGCGCCTGCTCATTTGCCGCAGAAGCGCTCTGATTGAGTTCGCGGAGTCTCACGAGCCCGAGCTGTACGGCAGCGCGATGCGCACGATCGCTCCGAGGATTCACCCGTTCGGCGAGTGAGACAAGTTTCAGCGCTCCATCGATATCTTGCGAGGTGTTGTATGTGTGGATGCCTTTATTAATGAGCATTTCCGAGACGAGCGTACGGCCGATCCCTGCTGCGGCGAGCATGAGAGCAAGCGCGAAGACGATGACCGCTGCGAGATTTCCCTTCCCCTCCCACCCGTGCCAAAGCGGCATTTCGTGCACCGGCACGATATCGCCAGTAACTTCGCCGAGAAGGATCCCGAGCCAGAGGAACAAAAGGACCGTTGTCGAAGCATCAGGCACGAGGACGATGTGGTAGAGCGCAAGCACTATGGCAGATATCGAGAGTGCAAATCCGTGCACCGACATGCGCGATTGAATGCGAAACCAATACCGCGCCACCAAGAATATGAGCGCCGAGATATTTAAAAGCCAGACGACGACGCCGAGCAGACCGACGGTTATCAGCGATGTCGGAATATACGCGACACCTGTATTGAACTCGATGTTCCAATACGGCGTCTGATTGATACCGGTCGGTTTGTGAAGCCCCCATTCTCGCACGAAGGAATTCGGTCCAGACCCAAAGACGAGTTTCAGGGGGTCTGAGAGCGTACGCTGTCCAATACCGAGCGTGCCGCTCCACGAGGGGCGTACCTCAGTCTGCACTGGGTGAATACGCTCGGGCAGCACGTTTGTGATGAAGGAGCCGAAAACAGCAAAGAAAAGCGCGAGCAACGCGATAAGGATCGGGAGCCATTGTGTACGCCAATATGCGCCTGAGAAAAGCGCACTTTTTCGATATGACCGCACGAGCTCGAAAAGAACGAGCGACAAGAAAAGCATTAGCCACACATCGGTGTAGCTGGTGAGCATGAGCATCGAGAGACCAACGAGAGCGGCGAGGGCGTAGCAATATCTGAGATAACCCCGATCCACTCGAGCGAGCTCGAGAGCCAGAAACACCATAATGCCCACGAGCGCGGCGAACATGTGCAAACTGCCGAATGCATTGCCCGCAGTCCCCACAAGCACTCCACCGAGAGAAATCGAGGGGAAAAAGAAATGGAATATTTGTAGCGCCGCGAGCACGAAGGTGCCGAGCGTAAATGCCGGAATCGCAGCGTGACTTATCGGCTTGTCGGTCGAAAGCATTGCAGTTACGAGAAGTACACCTGCAGAGAGAGCGATAAATGCGAGCGTGTCGGTTTCGAGCGCGCGGCCGACGAGCGAGTGCGATGTGAATCCCGAAAAAGCGGCCGAAAGAGCGTAAGCAATAGGAAGGAGCGCGGCAGTAC
>Ga0209542_10014364_pt1 | contig 13490 bp, 11 predicted proteins | sample RifCSPhighO2_01_FD_184028 | JGI IMG/M metagenome (GOLD analysis project Ga0209542, IMG submission 184028) | Soil microbial communities from Rifle, Colorado - Rifle CSP2_plank highO2_0.1 (SPAdes) (version 2) | ecosystem: Environmental > Terrestrial > Deep subsurface > Rock core/Sediment ... | reverse complement strand
CCGGCTTTGATTTGACCGATGTACCCGTCCGCAACTTTTTGGGCTTCAGGACTCAATTTGCCCATGTCCATTAGGGTGCTTATGGCGAGGCTATCCTGATTGTTGGCGTAGTAGGCAGCGGCTAAAGCTAAGTAGTATTGTGGGTTATTTGGGTCACTCGCGACCTTATCCTTCCATATAGAGATGACCTTGGAGAACTGACCGACAGCAGCGTACGCAGCAATAATCTCCTGATCAGGTATGAGTGCCGTGCCGAAACGATCGGTAAGTATCTTGCTAGCTAAAACATTGTTGCCAGTTCGGATAAGCATACCCGCGTAAACCGTGCGGGCACGATCGTATGTTGGGTCAAGTTCATATGCTTGCTTGGCCAAATCAAGAGCCTTCCCGCTATCACCTTTCCCCAAGTAGGCCGTCACTAAACTGAAGAAAATAATCTGCTTTTTGGGCGAAAGTTCCAAGGCCTTGTTGTAATGGATCAGTGCTTCATCTGGTCGACCGAAAGATTGGAGGAAAGACCCCATAAATAGCTGGTGGCGAGCATCGTTACCAGTAATTTTAAGTTGCTCTGTCATTTGAGAGTGTGCAAGTTCAAGATTTTTTGTGAATAGAGTTTGGTTGTTGTTTGCCTGACCACGCAAATCGGAAAGCGCGAAAATATACTGCTCGCGAGCTTCCATTGAACCGAAAGTCTTGAGATTGAAAAGCTCCTCCATGGTATCGTAATTGGCTTGGGCTAAGGCGCGAGGATAGAGGCCCTTGAGTAACAAGGTGTTGGCCTCAATCGGTTTGTAGTTGGCAAAATATAGCGTGAAAAGACACACAAGAACAACAAATACCCCCGACACACTCGCGTAAGCACCCGAAGAGGTAGCCCTCGCTTTAGCGATAAGATCGGCAAACCAAGGAAAGGCCGCGCGCTCCTCTGTGGTCTTGAAATGTATCAGGCCCAAAATTGAAAAGATCATTACGTAACTAAGCAAGTTATCGAAAACGAAAAAGTTTTGAATTAAATAAGCGGCTAAAAGCCCGGTAAAGATACCCCTCTCGGCGAGGCTGAAACTGTTCTTGCTCTTCCACAACATCCACAAGGCGGCGGCAAAAATAGCGAGATATGAGATGAGGCCCAAGATACCAGCCGCAATCAGTGTGTCAAAAATAAAGTTGTGGGCCCGGTCGAACCAGGTCTCTTGAGGCCACAGTTTTGGGTCATAGAACTTATTGAAAACAACGTTGAAATTCTCGTGCCCCCAACCAAGGACTGGACGCTCTTTGAAACCTTGCCAAGCCTCACCCCAGATGATGAAACGTGATTGAGTAGTTGTCTCCGTAAGCGAGATAGAGGCAAAACGAGAGAGTGTGCCGCTACTTTTAATGAAACTGGTATTACGAAAGCCGATAAATACCACCACCAAAAGCACGGCCACACCAATTGCCCCAAAACACCACTGTCTTACCTTGTCCGTATTGGAAAGCCCAGCCACCCCTAAAGAAATAAGCGCACCTCCTACAAGGCCCAATATGGCCCCACGAGTTTCAGTAAAATAAAGGATGGCCAGATAAATGAGCGCCAAAGCACCATAGGCGTAGCGAGTCCAAGATATTGAGTAGTACTTGAAGAAATAGTAGGTCACGATAAATATGTGGAAAAGCATATAAACCGCCAGGTACGTGGCGTTGCCGAATGTGGCATCAAGACGGACTCCGCCTTGATTAATCGTCGCCCAACCAGCAAGCTGGGAAAAACCGTAGATGCTAGTAATAAGGGCAACCCCGAGTGAGGTATGGAAAAAGTAATCCCACAATCGCTCTGTGTTGAAAGCAGAGATAATCAAGAAAAAGTACGTAACTACGTGCAAGAGGGTAACTAGACCATCCATCCTCTCGTAGTTAGACCAGAAACTACGGTACGGGGCGACACCAAACGCATCAGCCAAACAAAAGACCGCGAGGAGCGCGACAACCGCGAGGGAAAGCCAAGAGCGTTTAACGCGCAGAACCGGTTCACGAAACCACAAGATTAGCCAGAGGGCAGCAACTACCTCGACTATTATACGGAAGGCAAAGTTCTTGCCCGTGATGAATGGAAAAAAGAGGTGGTTGGAGACAAAAAGAGGGATGAAAAGAACCGCGAAGAGACCCGCATATACAGCCCCACGCAATACTTTATTTGCCTCCATATTGGTTTAAGTATAGCATAGGATAAAGTTATGCAAAGACTGCTTCGATTCTCTGAGAGAATATTCAAAACCGACATGCGCTACGTGGCTCGGGGCGGTTTTTGGCTTACCGTTGGCCAGGCTTTTGCATTGATATCAAGTTTAGGTCTGTCGGTGGCGTTCGCCAATCTCCTACCCAAAGAAGTCTACGGTAATTATAAGTTCATACTCTCTATCGCCGGGCTCCTAGGAAGCCTAGCCCTGACTGGGATGGGCTCCGTGGTGATACAGGCCGTTGCTCGAGGGCACGAGGGCACAGCGGCCATAGTATCAAAACATTACTTGCGCTTTGGTAGTGCTGTCACTATCGCCTCCCTCGCACTTTCTATTTATTACTACGTGGGCGGGGGAACAAACATTGCCTTGGGCATATTAATCGCCGGAGTAACTTTGCCGCTTTCAGGCGCTTGGGGGCTTTATAGCGGAGTGCTTTCCGGTCGTAAGGACTTCAAACACTCAACTCTGTTTTGGATTTATGGACAGGCAACAAGCGTGGCCGCTCTTATCATTACCGCAAAATACTCGCACAATTTCGTAGCTCTTGTGGCTGTGTACTACTTCTCAAACATCCTAACCGCGTACATAACTTACCGCTACATTATTTACAAATTTAAACCAAACACACTCGAAGACGCGAGCATGGTTGGTTACGGCAAGCATATAAGCCTAATGAATTTTTTTGGCACTCTAGCCAACCAGCTCGACAAGATTCTCGTCTTCCACTTTCTTGGAGCAGCGCCACTCGCTGTCTACACTTTTGCCTTCGCCATCCCCGAACAAATCAAAGGCAGTTACAAAAATCTTTTTAACATAGCCCTGCCCCGCTACGCTGAACTTGCCCCCGAGAAATTGCGGGCAAGTATCATCGACAAAACAATCCGCCTTACGATTGTAAGCGTGCTTATCGTGGTAGTCTACATTCTGTTGTCTCCGTATTTATTTCTGCTTCTCTTCCCCAAATACTTAGATTCTGTTTTTTATTCGCAAATATACATCTTGGGTCTGATTGCTATCCCAGGCATCTCGCTCTTTGGCACTTACTTCCAAGTCAAAAAAGCGACTGCCACTCTCTACAAGCTAAATATTTTAAGCAACATAGCCACCATCGTCCTAACCATCATTCTCATCAGCAAATGGGGCATCAAAGGCGCCGTAATTGAAAACGGTCTCTCCTGGTTCATAATGCTTGCTATCAACGGCTTTTACTTCGCAAGAGATAGAGACACTCGTGGAACAGGCCCGGGACAAGGGGGGCCAGTAATCGATCAAACACTGGTTGGAGTAGGCGAGCCAAAGTAGGGATGGCCCAAAGTTTAGGGACGAACAGGCCATAATATCTCTTAGCCACAATCTCGAAGTCATAGGTCAAAAGTTTATCGTACTCTTTGTACGTGAGATATTGCTTTGCGTAGTCCTTACCTACCAGTTTAAGACGCGCGTGCAAGGAATAACGCGCGCCCAATGAAATAACAACGTGACCTCCTGGTTTAAGGTGCTTGAGCAAGTAGTTCTTCTCCTCTTGCCAGTGGCCCGGATCCACGAAACCCACGGCTAGGGCCACATCGAATTTTTCTATAGGAGTCTCGGATTTGTGAAAGAATGAGATGTTGCTATCTTTAGTGACAAGACAAGCTTGTACAAGCATATCTTCAGCGATATCAACCCCCACAAGTTTGCCAAATTTGCCGGGCGTTTTTAGAGCAATCTTACGCAACACCACACCATCGGCACAACCCACCTCTAATAGATGCGGGCCGTCTTCCCGAACATTTAGCCGCATAGCGGCCAAATAGTTTAGAACTAGCGCTAAACGCCTTCTGAAGAAATATTTTACGTACGTATCGGTGACACCCTCATAACGTTTATACGAGTATTTGGTACTTTCCTCATTGTAATATTTTTCTATATCGTTTGGCATAATATTATTTCTTCTTCGCGACGATATAGGCGTTAGGATAAGCTATCTTGCTTTGCAACCATTTGTCTAAAAAGAGAGCGGACCTCTCCCAATATCTAAAAAAGCGCTGGCGCCATTTAGAGAGTGGTTTGCCGTAAGGATTAAAAAAGCGGAAGTGTATAATCTCAGACAATACCCCGGCTAGACCACCATACGAGAGACACTCGAGAGTTTCGAGACCAGCATCCTCGGCAAGACTACGAAGTCCGGAAGTGGTGTATCTAAAGTAATCGTCTGGATCGGTGTGGTATGGCACCATAAAGGGAGCGGAGATAATACAAACACCACCCGGGCGTAAAATACGGGCTATCTCTGAAACCATAACCCAAGGCTTCTTTACATGCTCTAGAACTTGGGTGGCGATAGCCGTGTCGAAACTCGAACTCGCGAATGGCAAATTCAATATGTCACCCACCACATCTATGTTAGGACCGGGGAATTTATCGAACGTAACATACTTTTTGGTTAGAGGTTTAATGAGATGCCGGTACTTAGCGGTGCCAGCACCCAAATCAACTGTGTCTCCTTTGACAAAATGTAGCGACTGTCTAATAACCTCGCGAGTTGAGATGGGTTTCCTTGTCATTTTTTATACGCGGCAGTATAGCACGACCCCAACTTTTCAACTTGTTTCTTGAGTGAGAAGTTGCTACTTATATGTTCGCGCGCTTTTTCACCCATCTTTCTCGCCTTTTCATGATTTCTCAACAATTCTATTATTTTATCGGCAAATACAGGTGAGTACGGGTCAGCAACAAAACCTGTCTCCCCTTCCACCACAGCCTCCTTGGCTCCACCCATATTCGTAACCACCACTGGCCGCCCGCTTGCCCCGGCCTCAAGCACGATAGTTGGGAATGGGTCAAGATACACCGATGGTACTATCACAACATCCGCCACGGCATAAGCAAGAGGCATTTCTTCATTCGTTAATTTGACTTCTTTGCCGATGCCTAAGATAACGGCTTCAGATACCTCACTCCGCACCCTATCAATCATTGCAGGGACAACCACCCCACCCTTCAAATCGGAAAGGCGACCGACCCAGAGGATTACTTTCCTCCCAGCCAAGTTATAGCGTATCTTAAACTCTTCGAGTTTAGAATACTCCGCTTGCCAGGCCAGAACGTCAACACCATTATGTAAGGTAACACTCGCTATCCCATGTGCGCGCAAAGACTCACCAAGCGCGTCACTGACAGCAAATATTTGGTGAATATATTTAAGATAATACTTAATGACAAGATTACGAAAGGGATTATAGCGTAAACCCAAAGAAGGCTGGGTGGCTGGCGGTGGGAAATACTTACCGGGGTAAAATAAATATGTGTCGTGAGCGGTTAGGAATACCTTGGCACCAGATTTTTGGGCAATCTTCAGAACGGCGAACGAAAACTTATCATGTATGTTGTGGCAATGCACAATATCTGGCTTGAAATCTATCAGGGTTTTACGGAAAAGATTTACACCGGCTCTGTTCCAAAGCATACGCCAATTGCGAAAACGTGGTCCATAATTTGGTAAGCCTTCTGCCGTTAGCAACCTAACCTCCAAACCAGCACGAGCAAGCTCGCGGGCCTGAACGGAAGCCACTTTCTCCGCCCCACCCGACCCCTCTCTGTCTGAAAGAATCAAAACCCGCATAACTACTTTTTTTGGGCTATTGCTATCATACGATCACCAAAGTACTTCTGCGGGATAAAATTGGTAATAAAGTAACCAACAAACTTTAAAGCCCGGTAGATCGGATTCCTAAATTTGTCTTTTGGCTTACCCTCAAAGACCCTCACCAATCTGACCTCAAAACCGTGCTTGCGCAACAATCTTGTTATAGATTTAGGACCAAACATTAGTAAATGATAGGGCGGTTTGGGCATAAGTTTGGTGCGATGCTGAGCTGGTAAAAAATGCTTGTAGCCAAAACGCCCTCTTAGCATACTGGCAATACCTATAACTAGACCCGCGATCGTTATGTTGTACGTAAGAGGAACCTCAATGGCAATTAAACCATTATCACTTAATCTCCGAAGCACTTCCGCGATTATAGGGTGAGGATTCTTGACATGCTCAAGCATATCCCCTAAATAGACAACATCGAAAGACCCCCAGGACTTTGGTACATCAAAAACTCCACCCTCACAAACATCGTGCCCCCTGGCCCGAGCCAATCTAACCATAACGGGAGAAGGCTCAACTCCCTTGGCGTCATAATTGTACTGGCGCTTCGCGTACTCAACAAAATAACCACCAGCGCAACCGACATCTAGGAGTTTACCCGCTTTTTTGTAACGCGCAATAAAATTAAGAGCGTGCTCGGCCTTCTTATATTGTTCGTCTTTGTTTTGCTCATAACTACACTCTGCCCCGCCGGCATACTCTGAATCGAAATATTTTTCTTCCTGGTAAAGCGCGGCAATATCCTGCTCCGAAAGATTGTTTAAGATAAACTCAAGACTACACACTTGGCATCTCGCCAATGGAAGTTTCGCCCCACGGTATAAGTATCCCCCGTAAGGCAGTTCGGCGAATAAAGGACTTTCACAAATTGGACACTTTGTGTTCATATTTTAATTTGGGTCAAGAGTTCATCCGAAGCCTTCGTCACCATATCTACAGAGATAGAATCAATCTGACGTCTTGCTTCAACTTTATCATAAGATCTGGCATTCATAATATGTAACTCGGCACGCTTACGCTCTGGAGGTATGACAACCAAGTGAAGTGGCCCACGTGGTGGCTGCTCACGTTCGTCCATAGGACCAACTATATCTATGGTGGGCACACCAAAAGCTTCGGCGATGTAAATCGGCCCGGTATCGACGGCGATGAAGAGGTTGAGTTTAGAAATAGCCTCTTTCAACTGCTCTACGTTGATTCGATCGGCAAGATTTATAATTGAGTTTTTATTTTTGACGGACTCGAGCATTGAAGAGACCTCCTCCCTGTCGGCAGGACCGCCAAAGACGACAACCTGGGCTTTATACTTTTCTATTAAGTAATCGGCCACTGTGGCAAACTTTTCCCCGCCCCAATTTTTGATTTTATTACCAGCTCCCGGAGAAATCCCCACTAGGAACTTACCCTTCTCGTCATCAAGAAGGGGGCTAGGTCTACAAGAGAGATGTTTCGTCGTATCAGTTTCTTTTATACCGAGTGGTTCAAGCAAACGCAAATATTCTCGCGGGGCATACTCATACATATGATGAGGCGCCCTAACAACCAAGTGCGACAATAATCTGTAGCTTGTTGTCTCATACGGGCTCCAGCCACCCACAACCCTAGGAGCTACGACCAGAGGCACGCGAGCAAGATACAGAGTTGCGAGAGCTTCGAAATCAGGCGTACAGAGAAACGCCACGTCTGGTCTTAGGTTCCTCACACTCTCAATATTTTCAGTATAGTTTTTTGACTTAATAATGTAGTTGGTTACATCGGTGCTACCAGCTAAAACCTCGCCATTTATTCTTGCGCCCATTGCCGACAGATAAATAGGGGCTGCGTATCCCGGAAAGTGTTTTGTGATAGCGCGAAAGAGCGGTGTAGTACAGACCATATCACCCAACTTGGCGTTCTGCCACACAAGCGCCAATTCGTACTCCTTGAGAGACTTGACGTTGTCTGCTTTGCCTTGCACAAGAAAACGTGCGAAACAGCGTAAAAGCAGGATTAGATTTTTAAGGCGTGACAGCATGGTTAGGTACAATCTGATAAACTTCGATCTCGCCAGATGAAAATACCTTTTTCACAAAAGATAGATCAGATATTTGCCAGTTCGGCTCAACCTGCTTATTCCAAACTATTATACTTGCTCCGACTTTGGCAAAGAGTTCGGCAAGTGTCACATTATCTCTCTTGGCATACTCCTTGGCAATGCGTTCGATTTCTTGATCTGGTATCCCCTCAAAACTACCCGTTTGTTCGCGCCAATACAAGCTATATATCTCCGAAGAGACCATCGCCCTCTCTTTCATCATGGTCTTTAGGGCATCTTTAGGACTTATGCCTCGTAAGCGGTACGCGATGAAAAGTCTGTTCTCAAAAAAAGTACGAGGCACTAGATAGTTACCGATTTGCCCGTTCCCTGGTGCCTGGTGGTGTGAATATATCGGTATATATTTAGAAAAATCCTTGTCGGCCCATACCCCTTGCTCCGGAAGAGTCTCAAGGAAACGAATGACAGGAGCATAGGATTGGGCGGCAACGGCCATGGGATACTGGTAGCGATAAGAGGTGATATCTATCAAAACAACATTATAAAAGAGCACCGCCATAATAAGAAAAACGATAACGGCGCGTAAAACCGCTCTCTTTGTTAAATACCTAATCACTGCAGCGGCATATATACCAATCAATATCGCCGCCAGTGGCTTGGTGATATACCAGTGGTAGTGCCCGGCCTGCAACGAAGCACCCGTGATTATTTGCTGATTGATAAGGAGAATGAGAGCAAGAGCCGTCGTAACAAAGAAGGACGCCGCGCCCGGGTGAGATTTAGCCTTATGTATAAAAAGTGAGAGCACGACTATTATGCTAAGCCACAGGCCAATGGCTATTGGAGCGTGTGAAAATCTGAGCCCCTGGAGCAAAGAGGCTTGGCCGTAATATTCACTTGCTCGTAAAGATACCAGGTTAAATAGGAAAGGGATACATGTTACAGAGGCAACACCGAAAACGACGAGCCCAGTTTTAAGTTGAATGTAGTTGCGCCTATACAAGGATAGCAGACAGCAGAGAGTAATGGAGACAATCATGAAGCTGGCTATAAAAGGTGACAAGTAGAGCGACACCCCCGTTATTAATCCCAGCAAGATGGCTTCATATATTTTGGGTTTCTGGGTGCTTACGAAACACCTAAACAAAAGCAGTAAGGCACCAAAAAGAAGAATGGCGCTTAGCTCGGGATTAATGGCCCTAGCGTAAACGGGGAAAGATGCAGAGGGTGTTTGGCCGGCGATTAACTTGAGCCATGCTGAACTGCCACTTGTTAGATTGTCACCAATAACTACAAGACCTGCCCCCACTAGCGCGGCAGCACGCGAACGGGATAGGGCTAAAGCAAGCGCGTAGGCAAGCAAGGTGGCGATAAATGGGAAAACCGCCTTTGTCAGTAAATTTACTTCCGATGAGCTAATCCTAAGTGCGCGGCCAATGCTGGCTACTACTATCTCGCCAAGTGGCGGAATAAAGTAGGACTGGTCTTTGTCCGCGAGAAAGACATTACCGAGACCCGGATGACCGTTATACACTTCTTCGATTCTCGCAAGATAGTGCTCTTCAGCATCAGGGCCAATCATCGATACCCCCGCATAGTCTGGTGAACAGCAAGCGAAATACAAGAAAGGGGTAACACAAGCTAGCGCTACCCCAGTAGCAAGCAGCAGGGCGGCATAATGTTGGGAGAATCGTGGGAACATTTGTGGTCTAACTGGAACTTGGTTGCTCTGACGCAAGGGCTATCCCACAGAAACCTATTAGTATGTACATAAACAAGTACGGCGTATTATATCGCGGTATCGCGTCAAAAGGAGTAATCACAAGCCAATTGTATATAACAAATACTAGACTTACAATAGCTACCGTACTAAAATACTTGCCCTTTTTGCGTAGCACTTCATACAAGCCAAAGGCAAAAAGCAAGTAAGCTACGGGGTAGGTCGTGGCCCTAATGTATTTATTAATCGAATCACTAAAATCATGTTCTATATACATTAATTTGATAAACTCTGAAAAATTACCGAAGAGGTAACGCCCAAAATTGGATTTGATTGTCTCCTTGTCACTCTCTTCGATTGCCGAAATTACTTGTGATGTCGTGGCCACCTTATCATACTGTGCCTGTAAATAGTGGTAATCGTTATCCTCTAGGAACGATGAGCCTTGCCCGCCAGATAAACTTCGCTTCACCCAATCGGTGGCATAGCGGGCATTATTGGAGTAAGAAAGTTTGGAGCGCTCCGCGCGTATATGTAAAACTACTTGTGGCCTTCTACCGCTCGTTAAAGACAACGAGCCAGTATTGATATACACAAATCCTACCCAAGAGCTTAATACTATACAAAAAGCAACAATGGACAAAGCCGCGCTCTTAATGGAGACTCGCTCTTTAACCAACAAGACACCGAACACTAGAATGACCGGGAGAAAGAACAAGAACTGCAGGCGCACCAATGTTGTACATCCTGCAAGCAGGCCATAGATGACAAACAGCCAACTATCACCACCTCTAACGCACAAGTGTACTGTCACAGACAAAAAAATGGCGAGCATAAGCGCGAATAGAAGTTCTGACCCAACTATGTGAGTGTACAATCCATATTGCGGCAACAATACAATCAAAACACTCGCCACGAAACCGAGAGACTCCTTACCTCCTCGGGCAAATAAACGATAAACCAAGAGCCCAATGAGGGCAACTAAGAATGTTTGGACAATCATCAGCGCTGGTAGATTTTCAATACCCGTCGCCAAATACACCATGGCTAAAAAGAGCGGGTAGCCCGGCTCTCGAAAATTGTCGAAACTACCTCCGATGGTCCTAGAGTAAGAACTTCCTTGTATGATATTTACCGCGTAGTTGTTATAGTCCGCGGCATCTTTGCCTAAAACTGGATAATCTATGTTTAGAAAAAAATACAAAAATGGGAGTGCCACGATAATCAGCGTGGGTAGATATTTCTTCATTAGTACATTATATATCAAATATTGATTCCACGCCTAAAAGTGCTATCATTCACAAACAATTCAAGATGGCACTAGATCTACAAGAGAAAGGTTTTGAACAATTGTCAAACGCAGTGCGTTATTACAGATGGTTTTCAGATATTGTCGCGCCGTGGGTAGGAAATAGAATTTTAGAAGTTGGCTGCGGTCATGGGAATGTCACCATAAACTTTTTAGACAGAGCATACATCCATGGCATAGATCTAAACGTTTCTTATCTTGAACATATCAAAAGGAGATTTGCTTCCCACAAGAATTTTCACGGCTATCTTGCTGATATTACCGACGAGGCCACCCTAAAGAAGCTCTCCCAAGAAAAGTTCGACACGATAATTGCTTGCAACGTAATGGAGCACATCGAGGATGACCTCAAAACCGCCACAGATATTTATTCCCTCTTGCAACCAGGCGGGCACTTCATCATCCAGGTACCTGCTTTCGAGTGGCTCATGAGCCCCTACGATAAAAATGTCGGCCATTATCGCAGATACACGAAAAAATCCGCCCAGGCGCTACTGTCGGATGCCGGCTTTAAAATAGTTTATGCGCGCTACTTCAACGCGCTTGGGGTTATTGCCTGGCTTTGGAGATTTAAGATATGTCGAGGTAGCGATGCTGGGGAACAGTCCGTAAAATTACTTGAACTGCTTGTCCCCGTACTCAAATTCATGGAACGGGCGCTACCCGTCCCATTTGGGATTTCGGTAATCTGCATCGGGGAAAAATGATGTCAGTGTGTCTTAGAGGACTTAACTAGGATAGCCATAAGTCCAATCGAAAAGATTAGGATTGCAAATGAAAGTGTTAGGAATAAAAGCAACGCGGCGACTTTCGAAACAAAGGCTAATAGCAAAGCCAGCGCGCCCGCAATAATTATCGCGGCCGCACAGAGCAGAAACATTTTCAATGGGTTATAGAAAACAATAGCCTCAATGATTATCTGACCAGATCGTAAAGTATCGCGTAGATATCTAACTTTCGAACTCCCAGAGCGTTTGTTGTACTGTATGGGTGCATACACTACTGAGTAGGCATTCAACATGAAAGCAAGCGTAATAGTGGTGGTGAACGAAAACCCACTTGAAAGAGTGTGGAAGAAGTTTAGTGCCAAATCTTTTCGAAACACCCTGCAACCCGAATTTATGTCTGGTATCTTGCGCCCAGTAGCAAACTCAGACAATAGCCTAAAGAAGAACCGGGCTACGCTCTTAACAGTCGAACCCCTGTAGTGCGCGCCACGCCTTTCGCCCACCACCATATCGAAACCTTTCTCATAAGTTTCTACGAGTGTGACAAGGGCCTCAACCGGGTATGACCCGTCAGCATCAAAGATGATAATATTGTCATTTTTTGCAGTTTTAATTCCCCGCTTTAATGAGTAACCGTAACCAAAATTTTGGACATTCTTAAGAAGTGTAATGGGGTACTTACTGGCAATAACACCCGTTTTATCACTCGAACAATCATCCACTACTACTACCTCAATCATTTCTTTAAGCTCGCTTGCGAAAAGCCCCTTCAGGACAGCATCTATGGCCTCTTCTTCATTGTACGCTGGGACAATTATTGAATATTTGCCTATCATACTTGTTTTTTTGCCACAACCGTCCAACCGTTTTCGTTGGATGGTCTGTAGATATTAAAATTCTTAATGCCAGAGTCAGTAAACAGTTGCTTAACCTGTTCCTTGGTCCAATAATTCGCAATCGTTGGTATAAGTTGATCGAAAACAATACTCCTGATATGGGCCAAACCAAAACTACCCAATTGCCGCAAATAGCTACTCCTTGGTTTAGCTAACTTTACAAACAAATAAAGCGGTATGGACAAAACAAAGCTAACAGCCTCGACAATCACGAGTGGTAATTTGGAAGTTATATGTTTACGAATTGGGTTTATATACTTCGGCACCCATTCGTAACCCTCCTTGCTATAAACCCAGATAACCAGCGTTCCCCCAACAACAAGTGATTTAAAAAGACCCTTCAAAGCCAGAGCGGAATCCTCAAGATGATGAATAACCCCGATAGACATAGCCACGTCAAATTCATTTTCGAAAGGGATTTTGTGTATGTCTAAAAATTGTATTTTAACGTTTTTATACTCTGCCAAAGTCTTGCGGGCTGAATCAAGAGAACTCTCGTTATAATCAAAAGCAAGTACCTCCTTGGCCCCCGCGCGCAAAGCCCAATAACTATTTCGACCCATTCCGCAACCAGCGTCTATTACTCGTTTACCCGCAAAATCTTTTGCCGACAAGGGCGCGACCCAGTTCCAAAACTGGCCTTCATAATTGGGGTCAAGACTACTGTACCTTGACCATTCGTAACCAAATCTGTCTTGACTAGCCATTATTTACAGATAACATTTGCTATTGGAGGCACTTCCATAGACCCTAATTGTAGCATCTTTAGAGCCATTTTTCACGCCAAAGTTCAAATACAACCAGGGTCCAGATTTTCTTAGTGTTGTTGCGGTTACCGGTCGAGTGCTCGCGTAAAAGCTTCTCTACATAGCCCGGATTAAACACGCCTTCTCTTTTTATCTTCTGTGGGGCTAGCAAATCATTGGAGAGGGGGCATAAGTCTGTTTTG
>Ga0209542_10014363_pt1 | contig 13490 bp, 17 predicted proteins | sample RifCSPhighO2_01_FD_184028 | JGI IMG/M metagenome (GOLD analysis project Ga0209542, IMG submission 184028) | Soil microbial communities from Rifle, Colorado - Rifle CSP2_plank highO2_0.1 (SPAdes) (version 2) | ecosystem: Environmental > Terrestrial > Deep subsurface > Rock core/Sediment ... | reverse complement strand
CCGGAAAAGTAAATTGCAGAAGCAGACAATAATGCAACAAGAAGAAGCGATCGTACTCTTGAGGATTTTCTATACTTTATTAGCTGTCTTACTTCTTGATTTATAGCTTTATTACTTTGCAAACCTTTATTCAAATCATAAATTAAATTAAAGAATTTCTCTAGTCTCTCTAATCGCTCTGCAAATTTATCCGTGTTTCCGTATTTAATTTCATTTAAAAATTCTTCTGTCAAAATTCTTAATTTTTCAACTTCTTCTTGTAATAATTTAACTTCTTTATTATGTTTATCTAAATTAGAGATTTGTGCTTGAAATAATATTATCTCTTTATTAATTTCCTCTAGTCTTTTAATTAAATCTTCTAATTTATTACTCATACATAGTCTTCTTAATCCTTGGATTATATCTCCTTCAGAATCAATTTCGAAAGCAATTTTAATTATATTTTTAGCAAATTGCTCTAATTCTTCTCTTTTTTGTAACAAATTCATTTTAGTAATTTAGTTTAGAGATATATAAATGTTTTAGTAAATAATTTTTGAAAGGCGCATGCCTATAACCTGGCTTTTGCATTCAGTTTCGACAAAACCTATTCCTACTTTATTTCCGAACCCACGCAGTACACTTGTTTTACTACTATTTTTTTCATCTGGATAATAAAAGAATTCCTGAGAATATCTTGATCTTTCAGGATAACCATAAACATTGATATCTGTTCTGTGGAAATAACCTTGATCTTCAGGTAATTCTAATGTTATATCGTTTATTCCTATTTTTCTTGGTCCAATGCTTATTTCTTTAGCTACTTTTTTTCCAAAGTTTGGAATTGCCAATTCTATAGCATCGGTTCTATCATAAACTATATCCGCTAACCACTCTGAACCGTTAAGCATTTCCCTCATAGTACTTTTTGCTTCTTGATCTACACCATATTTGATCATTTCTTCTAAATAAGGTATAAATAAATTAAACATTATTCCTGTTGTTAACAATTTATAACCTAAATTTTCAGCTAATTTTCTGGCTTCAGCTTGTGTAATTTGGACTAAATCGTCCTTGTCATTTCCTCGAATTAAAATAGATTTATCTTGAGCAGATTGTCTTACCGCTGGGTTTATTTTTAGCATTGTTTTAGCTATTTTAATTTCTGATGCCTTATCGAAGTCTTCATATTCTGCCTTTTTTAAAAAGGAAATGTATTCTGGGGAAAGTTTTTGTTTAATTATATTTGATTTTATACTGTAAAATTCTTTATCTGTAAAGTTTATATTTAAAGTTTCAGAAGTTTCTGGTTCTGGATGTAACTTAATGGGATTCGGAGTTAATTCTTTTAAGGCATTGTCGATTGGCATTTGTTTGAAATATGCGGAAAAAATATAAATGTTGTTTTGAATAAAATTATAGTGAAAGAGGTTGAAACTATAATTGTTGGTGGTGGGATAAGCGGATTATCTTGTGCAAAAACACTTTTTGAAAATGGTAAAGACTTTATCCTATTGAGTGACCAGATAGGTGGTAGAATGCTAGCTTCTAAAACTTTCAGTGCAGATTATGGAGCAGCATATGTTACAAGCCAATATAAAAATGTACTTAAATATGTGGATAAGAATAATAAATTGAATATATCTGACTATTATTTTTTTGATGGAAATGGCTTTTCTACAATATTCCATTATAGACATTGGAAAAGAATTCCCAATATTCTCCGGTTTTTCTTTTATAGCAAATTAGTTGCAATGAAATTGACAAAAGCATTTAATAAAATGAAATATAGGGAGTTTAGGGATTGCGTAAATGAAGACCCCGATTTGAAATATTATTGGAATACTTCTGCTGAAAAATTTTTAAGAGAAAAAAAGTTTACTTCATTAAATGATTTTTATGGCAATGCTGTTTGTCAATCTACTCTTTTTGCTGAATCAAAACAACTTAGTGCGCTTTATTATTTGTCTGTAGCTTTTCCTGCTATTCTTTCTGCTTGGCAAGTAAATTTAAAAAAGACAATAAAAAAATTAAGTTATGCTTATCGTTCTAAAATTATAATCTCAAAAGTTAGGAAAATGAAAAAGCGTGCGAATTTATTTATAGTTCAAACTGAAAAAGGTAAATTTTTCTGTAAAAATGTTGTGCTTGCATTACCTTATAGGTCTGCAATTAAAATATGCGATAAAGTGCCTCGACCAAAATTATTAGAGTCAATTTTTGTCTTTCATATTGTTGGTAGGAGAAAAGATTTCTTAAAAGAAAAACCAATTGTCTTTCTAAGGCCGGGTCATTATGATATTAACATATTATGGAAACAAAGTAAAGGCAGTGATATAATTTATAGTAAACATCCAAAGCCTGATTTTAAACAATATTATGAAATTTATCATATTGTGAAGAAGGTTCATTGGGAACATGCAATTACTATTCCTGGAAAAGAACTTATTAGACAGAAATTAGATACAAATCTATATTTGGCTTCAGATTATAATTTGTCAGGCTTAGAGTATTGTTATTTAACTGGTGTTTTTGCCGCTAATCAAATAATTTCTAAAAAGGATAATTCAATTTAATGTGTCTTTTCAAAGATTCTTCCCATTCAAAAAATATTTTTTTAGAATCTAAGAATCCTTCTTTTTCTCTGACTTTATCTGAAATTTTATGGAATTCATCATTCATTGAAATTACTGTTTTAGCTTCTAATAAATCTGATAAATTTAATTGCTTAGAATATTCAACTAATGTTTTTTTTATTTTTGCCCTTAATAAAATATTTTCCCAGATTGCATCCCATGATCCTGCCATTTCTTTTATCTGTGAACCAATTGCTTTTATAATATCTGAGTCACCATTGATCAATGCATCTGTTGGAACTAAAGTATCTGTTCTTGGATCATATCTCATTAAATCTACAAAACCATTTTCAGTTAATGGATCATTCTCCCATTCTTTTCTCACTTCGGTAATTTGAGTTATTCTTCTAAATCTGTGTAATCCATCTGCAGACTTTACTGGATTTGCAATTATAATTAAGTCTGTAGCTTTGAAACTTGTCTTTGGAACTTTCAAATCATTTACAACTCTGTCAAATACACCATAGGGAGAATCGCCGTGAATTGTTCCTGCAACTACATTTGCTAATGCACCTACTCTCATTGCCTCGTACAAAGCTAAAGTTTCGTTAGAACGAACTTCTCCTACGATTAATGCTGAGTCTCCCATTCTCAAACTTGTTCTTATTCCTTCATCTGCTGATAATTCTGAACCTCCCGACGATAAAGCAGATCTAACTTTCATTGGTTGAATATTATGGCCTAGTTCTGCTAATGCTTCGACGGGTAATTCTCTAGTGTCCTCGATGACGAGCATTCTATATTTCCTCATTATCTCGACGAGAACTGAACCTAGAACGCTTGTTTTTCCTGAACCCCTTGTACCTGCTACAAGTATTGTTCTGGAACCATCAATGATAAAACTTAACAAACCCGCAGCTAAATCATTTATCATTCCGTTTTTCATAAATAACTGTAATGTCCAAGGTTTATCTCTGTGTCTTCTAATGGAAAATGCAGTTCCCGTGGGGTTTAATGGCCTTGTAATTATTGCTACTCTTGCTCTCGCACCTGGAATTTCCATTTCAGTATCTAAAACTGGATTTGCTTCATCTAATGGTCTTGCTGAAATTAATCTAAATCTTGATGCCCAGCCTTCTACATCTTCAGCTGATGGAATAATATTTGTCATACACTCATCAAATTTGCTATGAACAATAAAAATTGTGGAAGATCCTGGTGGACTGTTGATTGAAATATCTTGTATGTCTGGATCCATCAATAAAGTTTCTATTAACCCAAACCCAACTGTATATCTTACAAGAATATGTGCTAATTCTTCAATTTCAGCGTAAGGGAGCATCATTCCTCGGTGTGCTGCTAGTTCTGTAATTAAATCTCGTCCTATATTAAAAAAAGTTTCACGCATTTTATCTGTATCTAAAAATTCTTCTGCTTTTGGCTGATGTTCTGCTAAAACTTTTCTTGCTAAATCTAATAATTCATATTTATCTTCTGAAATTTTAAATTCTGGTGGAATTACATGATATAGTGGTTTTATTGATTGTGAAGTATTGTAAATTTGTATGTTAGTATTATTTTCTAAGTCATATGAATCAATAATTTCTGCATCTATCGGTGGAGTTGCTGCCAACCTTGTATACATAAAGTCTGGTGTTATTACTGGCTTGAAAATTGATTTGTAAACATCTCTATTTCCATATTGGTAACCGTCTATGTAATCTTTTGCATTTGCAATTAGCTTAGTTTTATTTAACAATTCATAAATTTCTGTAAGTACAGTTAAATATGGTTTTATTCCTAAATTATATTCTTCAGAATTATTTTTTGTTATATTAATTCTTTCTTCCCTCAATAATCTTTTAGTTTCTACAAATGCACCGATTGGGTCTGTTCTTAATAAATCTAAAATTATTCTTTGTAAATTTCTTACCCTTAATGACAAATCTTGAATTGGGCCAAAGACTTCTAAAGCTGCTTGTGTCAAAATTTGCTTTTGTTTTATAAAATGGTTATAGATCTGAGCTACTTCTAAAAGCATTGAGGTTTGATTGTAACTATACTCATATCTTTTCTTTTGATGGAATATAACTCTTGTAACTTTTGGAGATTGTGCTAATTTTTCTATAACGGAAGCCATTACTAGTGGATCATCTTCAATAGAAGGAATTTTTGGATATTGTTCGTAATTGATATTGATAATATCTTCCTGACCTTCTTTTACTACTTCATGTTCGCCTGGCTTTGTCTTTTTTTTGAATAAAACCATAGTTAGAATTATAATTTAATTTTTATATAAATATATTGATGTTTGGATTCGCTCTTTTTAAGAGCTCAATGAAAAACTACGTTTTCATACTTTCCTTATTTTAATCTTTTTTTATGTACTCTACACCTTCTCTATCTTCAAATTGTCTATCTCCTGTAACAAATTTCATATTATTTTCAATTGCAAAAATATAACCTACGCAATCAAAAAATGAAAGATTTCGCTTTTTGTTTTCATGCCTAAATTTTACTGCTTTTATCAAGATAGTTCTATTAACAGAAATAGCAATTTTTTCAACTTTTCTAAGCCAGTAATCAGAGTACCCTTTAGCTCTGTAGATTTCTTTCATTCTTTTTTGGGCTAATTCTGGATTTTCAATCTCTTGAACTCTTTCATATCCTACTTGTGCTAGCCATTGCTTGAATGGTTCTGCTTTTGGTGATGGAATTGATTGAATTAATCTAAATGCGCCTTTAGTAGATATACAATTAATGTTCTGATAACCTCCTTTAGTTTCCAGCCTGAGGGGAGTGGCAATTTGCCCCCACCCTTGAGCAAAACTTTCATCACGTCTTCTCATATCTTTTAAATAACCGCTTGGATTTTTTGATTCTGTTAAAGCACTTATTATATCGACTGCAACAAACCACCACTCCTCATTAAACCATATTCTTCTAATTTTTTTATCTTGAAAAACAACTAGGGCTTTATTTTCATCCATAAATTTAGATTATTTTTAAAGTTTAAATTGATTTCTAAGAAATTTCGGAAAAATTTTCAGAATTTTAGAAAATCATTAAATTATATTCTGTAAAATATATCTTGAAATAATGGAGGTAATCATTGACATAACTAGAGCCAATTTAGAAATTTTAGGCAATACTGGTGTTTATATTGTAAAATAGAATAGATTTTTCTTTTTGAATTTTCAGAAACATTTATTTAGTCGAATGGAAATATAAATATATGACACAAGAGGAGATGCAGCAACAAGATTTCTATATGGATGCTACTTCTAGAGTTAGAACTTTAGAAGGGCAATATAATCTATTGAGAGATAGGATGTTAATAATAAATAATAATTTAATAGAACAGCATAAGAAGTTAAGCGGTGAAATTAAAATATTAAATGAAGATATCAAAGAAGTTAAATCTGAACTTTTCAATCTAAAAGAAACCATGAAACATTTAATCAAAGAATTGGAATTATTTGCAAGAAAGGAAGATGTTAAATTTTTAGAAAAATATATTAACTTCTGGAATCCAGTGAACTTTGTAACTAGTGAAGAATTGAAAAAGGCTTTAGAAAAGAAAGATGGTTGATACAAAAGAATTAGATAAAGAATATTCAGATATAAAGGCGGGTGTCGAAGGTTTAGGAGATGTTCCTGCACCTAGTGGTTCTGAGGAAGATTATACAATTACAGATAATAGTGAAGCTCCTGCATCGGAATATCAAGAAACTCCAGTTGCTCCTGTTTACAATGAACCTGCTGCAAATTATGAACAACAAGGAATGGACAGTGAAAGAGTTCACGCAATCATAGAATCGGTTGTTTCTGAAAAATTCGAAGAATTAACAAGCAATTTAGGAGATTTATCTGCTTGGAAAGAAAAAGTAAATAATGATATTGTCTCAATTAAACAAGAAGTTTTGAGAGTTACTGAAAGATTTGAAAATTTACAAACTGCAATTCTAGGAAGAGTTAAAGAATATGATCAGGGAATAACAAATGTCCATACTGAAATGAAAGCTTTGGAAAAAGTTCTTGGAAAGATAATGGAACCTTTAATTACAAATGTTAAAGAACTTTCTAAAATTACTGAAGATTTGAAAAAAAGTAAAAAATAATTTCATTCCATCTTATCTACAATTAATCTAATTGAAAATGATGCAACTATTAGTATAAATAATGCCCCTAATAATCTTGGATGTGTTAAGGTTCTTATAACTTCACCTTGGACATTTGATCCTTGTGGGACTGTCGGCGTTCCTGTTGTTGTAGGCTGTTCTCCTTGAGCATATGGGCTGACTTCTGGTTCATATAAGGCCACTACACTTATGAATACAATTAAAACTACGAGAACAAAATAAGGAGTTTTTCCTCCTATTGTATCCCAAATTTTTTCATCGTCAGTTATTCCAAAGAATTTATACATTGCGAATAATAACACTAATATTAAAATTATGAAAGTTATCCAAGGTATTACTGTTTTTAATGGTGTAATTAAAGTTCCAGCAAATGTTGAAACTGCAGCAATACAAAATGCGGCTACTAAATTTAAAGCTACATTCTCTCCTAGAATTTTAATTTTCGTTAATAACCCATATAATGCTACAAATATAAACATGAATATAAAAAAAGGCATTAAAAATCCAAGTAAGCTTACATCTAATGCTGTTGCCATTATGGTTGTGCTCCACCTGCATTTCCGTCTCTTCCTCTTCCGAAACCTTGCGCTATTTCATCAAATAATTTTCCAAGTCCACTCCGAGGGTTTACTCCATTCACAGCTGTTGGTGTTTTTCTTGTAACTAAAGCTATAGCTCCGAAAAAAATTGCTAATGGCAACCCTATATTTAGTAATGCAGATCTATCTTGTGGAGAAATTGAAAAACCTGTTGAACCTTCTCCTAAGGTCAATGCTAAAATTATTGCTATAATTGCTAAAATAGCTGCTACAGAAAATGTGGTTCCTGATAAACCTGGAAATTGTTGACCGCCTAGTAAAGATATTACTATCAGGCCCATTAAAATAACCACAATTATTAAGGCTACCCTTGGTAAAAATAAATTAATTGTATCTATTATTCCTGGTTGAATTAAAACTAACAAACCTACAACAGCGGATACAACTACATTTATATTAGTTTTATTTGTACCTAAAACATGCGATTTTTCTAATATTGCAAATATAATTGAAAAAATTAATAAAAATGGAAGTACATAATCAAATACTCCAACTTCTTGTAAATTTTTTATTACATCTCCAAAATTAAATGCTACTTGCAAAATCATTCTGGTTGTGCTCCTTTAGTAGGTCTAGTTACATAAATTATTGCTCCAACTGCGATTGCTAAAAATATTACAGATGTTACAATTGTTCCTGAAAAATTTTCTATTGCGTATCCAATTACAAATGATAAATAAGATTGATCTGGGGTTTTTTTTATTGAACCTGTAAAAATTAAAACTACTAAAACAAAAATTATGCTTACAAATGCAGTTTTCCATGCTGCTTCTTTTTCATTTAAGTCAAATTCTCCTGTTTTGTACAATGAACCTACAAGCATTAAAAATGAAATTATTATAACAACTAGAAAAACAATATTTGGCAAAGCGGTATTGATTGCATCAACAACTTTATTCGCTGCAATTACTAACATACCGAATACAAAAGCTACAACTGCATTTAAATTTCTCTTCGGAAGTGCATCGTTTCCTACTTTTTCAGTTCCAAGAATTTTTGTTTTTTCTAAAATTGCGAAAACAACTGTAAATACAAGCAAAAATGGAAGAACTACATCAAATAATCCGAATTCTTTAAAGAAATCAACCGCTTTTTGCAATGGTGAAACCATATCGTTGAAACTGTGAGAATTAATATATAAGTATTTTGGTTTCAGTTACTTTCAAAAATCGTCTGATTCGCCATTATTAGCTTCAATTTCTTCACTTGGAAGAGCACTTCTAGAAATTATCATTATGTCACCAACAGATTTTACAAGTTGATGTGGAATTGTTGCACCTTTAGCGCCTGTAAGAACTTTACTCAATTGGGAATGTTTTGTTGCTTTAATTCTCCAACCATAAACTCTGTTACCATGAACAATAGTTTCTTCAACATCGCCATAATAGAAACCTTCATCCGTATAAACCGGCATTCCGAAAACGTCGGTAACTTTTCTTGTTTTCATCTTTTGTTTGACACCTTTGTCATTGCAAACACTTTTTAAATTTATATAGTTTTCCTTTTTTTAATGCAATCATACAAAAATCTATTTTTGATAGGTACTTCTCATATAGCTAAAGAGAGTATTAAAGAAGTTGAAGATGTAATTAGTAAAGAAAAACCGGAGATAGTTGCTTTAGAGTTAGATAAAGTTAGATTTGAAGGTTTAATGAATAAAGAAACTGGAAAAATACAATTCAAGCATATTAAAGAAATTGGGTTTAAGGGATTTATATTTGCTAAATTTGGGCAGTATGTAAGTAAAAAATTAGGGAAATATGTTGGTGTGAGTCCTGGAAGTGAAATGGTTAAAGCTGCTGAAATTGCTAAGAAAAATAATTGCAGAATTGCTTTAATTGATCAGAGAATTGATATTACTTTAAAAAATTTTTCCAGAGAAATAACTTGGAGAGAAAAATTTAGATTTGCTTTTGATAGTGTTATAAATATTTTCAAGAAAGAGAAAATTCAAGTTGACTTGAATAAAGTTCCTGATAAAGAAATAATTGTTAAATTATTGAAAATTGTTAAAGATAGATATCCTAATTTTTATAAGGTTTTAGTTGATGATAGAAATAAATTTATGGCTAAAAAATTATTTATTTTAATGCAAAATTATGAAAAGATTGTTGCTGTTGTTGGTGCTGGACATGAAGATGAAATTCTTGAAGAAATTAAAAAGTTGGAATATGCTAACTAGACCAAGGTTTTTTCATTTTGCCTACATAAACTTTTGAGCCGTTAAATTGGTCTGCAGTTATATCTATGATTAAATCTTCAATCTTTAAGAATGTGTGATTTTGATTTTCATATTTTCCATTTACTATTTCTCCTTGTTTCAATATACTTTTTAGATAAACTGTTGTTAATCCGCAATTTAGATGTGGAAAAATTTTTCTGGATGTATTTATAAAAGAATCTAAACCTTTCATTGGTTCGTATTCATTATATAATCTTCCTAGTAAATTGTAGTCTATATTCTGCTGTTCAAAGTCATTTCTAACTTTTTCTACAATCTCCTTAATTTCTTTTAGTTTCATCTAACCGTTCGGTAAACAATAATTTCTATTTATATTGAAGTTATAGGACAATTTAAATATTTTTATAATAATGAAATATTATGAAAATAAAAATAATCTTGATTGGGTTGATATTAAGTTTAATTGTACTTGGGTGTACTTCAATTGAAAAATTAGACACGACTACTGATAAAAATATGCCGGGTCCTGAACAAAGTGAATCTCTTGTAAATCTTACAAATATGGAGGAAAAATATAATGAATTAGCAGAAGCGTATAATGTTTCTTTGGGTGCAAATATATTAAAATGTGATATTGTAAAAGATAACAGGCCTCAACTTTTAATATTAGATAAGAATGCACCTATACTTGAAACTGTTTATCTTGTAGTTGGAAGTGGAGGATTTGCAGGTATAAATTATTATTATGATATGAAAGGTAATTTAATTGCAACTTATGAATGGGATGATATGATTTTACCTAATGAGCCTGAACCCCCTATAGAAATTGATTATGATAAGTGTAAAACTTTGAAAGAAAGTAAGTCTATCACTTAGGGAAAGAATTAAATAGTTTTTATTTTTAATTTAGTTTATGTTTACAAAAAAAGAGATTGTTCATTTAGCTATATCTGTTGTTGTTTTAGCTTTTGTTTTTGGATTTGATGATGGGCAGTCCATTTTTGTATTTTCTTATTGGATTACAAACTTATTTAGAATTTTATTGCTTGTTGCAGTCTCTATATTACTTAGAGAATTATTTATTAAATTAACTGCAAATAAATTTAATTCCAAGGCTGAATACCATATTTGGTTAATTGAAAGGTTTTGGTTCAGAATGAAAGACGCAATAAAACCAGGCATACCTTTTGGAATTATTTTTTCTTTAATTGGGGCTTTTGTTTCTAAAGGAAAATTCTTTTTTACAGCTATTGGCGTTCATGATATTAAACAAAATTTAGCTGCAAGAGCTGGAAATAAAAAATTATTATTGGGAGATTTGCAAGAAAGTTTGATTGTTTTAACTGGGATTTATGTTAGTATTATTTTAATTTATTTAGGATTTATATTTGACATTGAATGGTTGGCTGCAATAAATTTCTTTTTAGCTTTGTACAATTTAATTCCTTTTTCGAATTTAGATGGTGCTAAAGTATTTTTTGGCTCATTTTTATTGTGGATTTTTAGCGTTTTATTAGTAGTTTTTAGTTATTTATTGATTCCAGTTAATTTAGTTTTAGCCTTGATTTTAGGCATTATATTTTCTTTTGGTGTAGTTATATATTATTATGTTAAATATATGAATTAAAGGAGCTAATGCCGAACCAGCGATGGATAGAATGTTTGTATGGTGACTTATCGAACTGTTCGGCGAAAAGCTCCTTAATTTTATGTTGGGGTGTTAGAAAAATTTAAGTTACATTTTTTCATTTTTGATTAAATGTTTTAGCTATCTATTTTAATATACTTTACTTTTATATTATATATAGTAAATATACTGATTTAATATTTTGATTTATGATTAAACTATTTGATCTTAAGGTTGGTAAATATATGCTTAAATATTTTAATCTTTGATTATATTTTTTATTATTGCATTTTCTAATATATTTAAGCTATTATTAAATATTTTAAGTTTTTATATTTAAACTATATGATTAAATATTTTAGTTTTAGATTATAATATTTATTTATATTGTTGATTAAATATTTTAATCTTTGATTACATGTTATTTCTTCTCCCAAACATCTCCTGCTTTGTCAAATGCTAATTTTCTTTGATATTTAGAAGCTTTAACATAAATTTGAGTTGTACCGATATCTGAATGTCCTGCGTATGATTTAATTGCGAAAGAATCTATTCCTTCGTCGGCCATATGCTGCAATCTGGAGTGTCTTAACATGTGTGGGTGTAAATCTCTTGAGATAATTTCTCTGCCATATTTCTTCAAATTGTACCAAACTGTCATTGGAGTTATTGAAAATATTGGAGAATTTGGTGATAAAATCTTTTGATCGTTGATAAAATTATTTAGCATATCGGAAGTGCTGTTTTGAATGAAAACAACCCTGGGTTTTCTACCTTTTCCCATGACTTGAATTTCTCTTGTATCTAAATCTACATCTTTTAATTTCAAATTTGTTATTTCCGAAACTCTTGCTCCAGTGTCGTATAAAATTTTAACTATAATTCTATCTCTAATATTCGGAATGTTATCTACTAAATATAATAATTCTTTTTTTGTTAAAACAGCCTCTGCAAGCTTTTCTTCATCGTTTAAGGCAGTTATGTTTCTTTTTCTGAAACTGATTAATTCTTTGATGAATTTATCTTGATAATTTAAAGATTTTAGATATAACCATAATGCATATTTTGCTATGGGGTAATTTCTTTGTTCTAAATATCCTTTGTATTTTGTGTTTAATGTTTCTAAAGATTGATTCGGTTTAGCTTCTTCTAAAAATTTTGCTAATGTTAAAATTCCATGAATTGTTCTTTCTCCCAGGGTTTTTCCATTCTTTTTTGTAAATTTAAATAAGAATTCTCCGTACTGGTTTAATATTTCTTGTTCCATCTCTTTTTAGTGTATAATTTAATAGTATAATTTAATTAAATACTTTACGAAAAATGAGTTAATATTAATATTTTAAAAAATGTTAAAAATGTAGAAGTTATCTGATAGAAATTCTTTCTAAAAATGGTGGAGTTACATCTATAAAATCTTTGTAGGTGGAAATAAACTTTTCTAAAATACTAAACTCTTTTAGTTCATTAAGAGCCCCTCTGGCTTGGACGATAGCCAGGGTATCAGGCATTTTTACAATTCTTTCGATATTTGCTGAATAAAATTTAGTTAAATTATTACCAAAACATAAATCCATTCCAGGTGTTAATGGGCTATAAAATTTGGCTTTAAAATTATATTTCCTATAACTTTGACTTTCTTTTAAATCTACAGTTAGGATAATGTCATATTCAAATTTCATGAAAAAATGATGAAGTAAAAACTTTTAAAACTAACTTTTTAGAAAAATTTATATACAAGTTTTACTTGTTTTACTTTATGAGAAACAAAACCCAAATAACTGTTAAAGAAGTAGATGAGAAGGCTTTTCAAAATTTAAAGGCAGAAGCTGCAAAAAGAAAAATGACGGTAGGAACTGCTTTGACATGGGCTATTGAAAATTGGTTATCTTCTTTAGAACCTATAAGGGGAAGGTTATCAGATTTAAAACCTAGGGATTGGGGACCCGGCACGGAAAGAGTAAGTGAAGAAATAGATGAAATACTTTATGGTGAGGACTAAATGATTTTTATTGATGCTTCATTTATTATAGCTTTTAATAGTAATAAAGACATTCATCATGCAAAAGCCAAAGAATTATGGAAATGTATAGAAAATAAAGATTTTGGAGAATATTTTATTTCTGATCACATATTTGATGAAATTATTTCTGTTTCTTTAAGAAAAAGTAAAGACAAAGATGGAACTGTTATGCTGGGAGATAAGTTAATCAAAACTTTGCCTATGGTTAAAATAAATTGGGATTTATTTGATGATGCATGGAAAATTTTCAAAGAAACTAAAACCAATATGGGTTTTACAGATTGTACTAATTTGGCAGTTATGGGACTTTTAAATATTGATAAAATAGCTACATTTGATAAGGCGTTTCAAAAGATTGAAGG
>Ga0209542_10014359_pt1 | contig 13491 bp, 8 predicted proteins | sample RifCSPhighO2_01_FD_184028 | JGI IMG/M metagenome (GOLD analysis project Ga0209542, IMG submission 184028) | Soil microbial communities from Rifle, Colorado - Rifle CSP2_plank highO2_0.1 (SPAdes) (version 2) | ecosystem: Environmental > Terrestrial > Deep subsurface > Rock core/Sediment ... | reverse complement strand
ATGCTTAACGAGCAATAGCGAGTTTAGAATTTGTTAGAGGTTTTAATTTTTAATGATTACATTAAAAACAAAGTTCTCAACAAATGCTTAACGAGCAATAGCGAGTTTAGAATTTGTTAGAGGTTTTAATTTTTAATGATTACATTAAAAACAAAGTTCTCAACAAATGCTTAACGAGCAATAGCGAGTTTAGAATTTGTTAGAGGTTTTTATTTATAAACTCCTTGCCATCATTCAGAACATTCGTTAAAAAATAATTAGAAACTTTTTTTATGCCACATAACAAATCAACTGCAAAAAGATTGCGTCAAGATAAAATTCTTACTGAACGCAACAAAACAAAGAAAAAAGCGTATAAATCTATTAAAAATCGCATTAAAAAAGGAGAGATAAATTTAATGCCAGAATTTTATAAGGCTGTTGATAAAGCTTCTAAAAGCGGTGTTATTCACAAAAATAAAGCTGCTCGAGAAAAATCGCGCTTAGAGGCTTTTATTAAAAAAACAGAAAAAAATAAAACAGTTAAAACTTCTAAAAAAATTATTACTAAATCTGTTGCCAAAAAAACCTCTCCAAGTAAAAAGGCTTTAAATAAGAAGGCTTCAAAATAATATTTTCATATAGCTTTACAGCTTTTTGATATAAATATGCTATTTCGCCGTGTTTAAAATTTTTAATAGATAAACGTGCTTTTTGCGCAACAAAAGGATGAAATGCTTTAGGATTTTCTTCTACTGTAAGTAAAACTCGCAACTGCCAAAGAATCCGACTTACAATAGATACAAGCTCTTGTTTTTGAAAAATTTGACGCTCTACTAATAGTAGAGCTTTTTTATAATCGCTTTTGGAAAGCGCGTTTGTTAGCGCAAAAGGATCTAAATCACAATCAATAGACCACAGCAATCGCGCGCTTTCCGCATCATTTGATAAACTATATTTTTCTATTTCATTTATTAAGGGCCAAAGGGATATGAATTTGAAATTTGAAATTTGAAATTTGAAATATAATAAAAAATTATCCGATGATATATTTCTATTCTTAAATTCTTGTTTTATAAAATTTATTAGTTCTTGCGCTTGAGGTACATTGAAATCTAAGTATTTTATGTCTTTAAATTTTGATTTTAATTTTATTTCCGGTCCATAAAATATTATTATATCATCAGTGTCTTTTATTGTTTTTAAAATTTCTTTTAACTCGCTCTCTTTCCAGTCGCGAACTAATATCAACTTTGAACTCTGAAATAAATCTTGCTCGCGAATAATATTATTTAATTCTTTTATTCCTTTTTCCTCTGCTGAAAAAACGCAATATTTGTTATTTTGATACTGTTTTTTTATTTTGTTTAATTGTTTATGGCATTGATATGATTCGCCGGTTATTACATAAATCATAGAATATTTATCACTATTATTAGAAATAAAATGCCTAAAAGATCAATTAAGGAATTCATTATAGGTATTGTTACGTCGTCAGGGTCTGTTTTGTATTTGAAGGCGATTATTGAAACGCCGTAAGCTAAGAAAAGCGATATAAAAATAAGAAATGTTCCTCCAATAAGAGATGTTTTGAAAAGCATTTCAACTGAAATTGGAATATTTAAAAAAATACTAGAAAAATAAGAAAGCAATACTATTAAAGAAAAAATTATAATCCCGAGAAATAATACGCTTATGCTGTCGCGAAAAGTATTTCTTATTTTAGTTGAAAGTCCCAAATGAAGTCTTGTGCCTAAACGCGAAGAAAATATTCCTATTATGCTTCCGCTTTGCGATAAAAAAACAGGAATTATAATTAATATTCCAGGAACAGCTAAAAGTATTTCTAAATATTCATCAAGTAAAAAACCAGCAAAAACATTAAAAATAATAGCAATAATAATTATTATAAACGCTGTTCCTAAAATAGATTTTAAAAAATATAAAGACATTGCAAGAGCAATAACGCTTATAATAATAAGTGCAATAAATGGCGTTTTAATTAAAAAAATGCTTAAAATAAGCAAAATTGGAACAGTAAGCAAATCTCCAACAGAGGATATAATAGGCACGGTTACATTATCAGGGTCCCATCCGCGATAATATGATCCTAAGGCCACTAAATATGTAATAAAAAGTATTATCACGCCAGAAATAATGCCTGTTAAAAAAGAAAGCGCGATTAAAAAAAACGGATTAACTTCAATACCATTAGTAAAAGTTAGTCCGTATATTGCTATGCTTAGAAAAAAAGATGCAAAAATATTTATTTTAAACGCTTTTGCCATTTTTTCTCTTAAAAATTTATTTTGTAGAGAAAAACTATCAATAAGCCCCATATGAAGCGCTGAAGCAAGTTTTGCTCCAAGACTTCCGTAAATTGCTCCTCTTATCCCCATAACTGCTGGAACTAAAATAATCAAACCTGGTATCTCAATAAGATGCGCTTTAAAAAATAGTAAAAATAAACCAGCTATTAAAGCAGTTATCGTGCTTATTATTAGAATGATTATAGTCTGAATTGATAATTTCATTGGTCATCGATTTGTTGCAGTAATTTTTTAAATGCATTGCAAGCATTTTCATGGCCTACTATTATAATAGTGTCTCCTGCTGATATTTTTGTATCTATTTTCGGATCAAAAATCCATTTATATTCTTTTTCTTTTTTTCTGCGAATAGCAATCATATTTACAACTAAATTTTCACCTAATTCGCGCAAAGTTTTATTAATCGCTTGAGAATTTTCGCTAATAATAACTCGCGATATTAACTCGTCGCTTTCTTTAATAGCTTCTTTTATAACTGGATGCAGTTCTCGTCCTTCAATAACTAAATTAGCTAAATTTCGCGCTGCGTTCGCAATGCTTTTAGTGCTTTCCACAATATCTATTAAACTTATTAGTTTTGAATTATAAATTCCTCGCGAAGCTGAAAAAAGATGCATATACAAATCTTCTTCTAAATTTTCTATTTTTTTATAAAGCAATATTACTTCTTCAGCTATTTCTTTATTATTGAAAAATATAGACGAATATGCCAAATCAAGCATTAACGCTGATGTGTCTTTTAATTCTTCTAATGATGTTTTTACATTTTTATTAGACATAATTATAAGTTATAAAATTAACAATATTCTATTTATTCTTTGCTTTCTTTATCAACTGATTTTATTTTTTTGCTAATTCTGGATAAGAAACTTTTAATTTCTTCATTTTCAGGATTTAATTTTAAAATTTCTTTTAAGTGTACGCGAGCTAAAGTAATTTTACCTTGTTTCTCGTATATTAAAGCTAATAAGTAACGCGCGTTGGAATGATTTGGAGTAAGACTTAAAACTGATTTTAAATTATCTTCAGCGCGATTAAAATCATCTGTTTTATAATATAATTTTCCAACTTCAAACACAAGTCCAGTGTCTTTAGGACTTAAAAATTGAGCAACAAGCGCGTTTTCTAAAGCTTTATCTAAGTCATTTTTTCTTTCATATATTTGCGCGCGCAAAAAATATGCTAAATCATAATTTGCTTTTAGTTTAAGAGTTTCTTCTAATTGATTTAAAGCATTGTCTAAAATCTTATTTTTATTTTTAGTTGAAGAAGGCAACGAATCAAAAAGAGCAATGTTTGACCTGGCAATACTTGCTAAAATTAAAGGATTATAAGGGCTAAATTCCTGACCTTTTAAGTAAAATTTAGTGGATAAAATGTTTGACTCGTTTAAAACAGGAATAAAGCTTTCATAGAAATTACCCAATGATATCCAGTCAAGGACATTTTTAGAATTTATTTTTTCTAAATTAACTTGCAGGCTTTGAGCGCTATTTATAATATCCTGAAGTTCTTGAACTTTTTGATCTTTTTCTGTTTCATTGTTTTGAAGAGTTAACTGAGCGCGCAATCTAAATCCAATTAGAATATTCTGTAAATATGTGCTATTAAATCTATCATAGTTGCTAGCTTTTATAATTTTTATCAAACCTTGGTCAACATCTTCTACTAACTTAGCTTGATTTATCTGATTTATGCCATTGCTAAAAACAATATTACTTAATACTCTTCTGCCTTCAAAATAAAGAATAGCAACAACAACCATTAAAAGGAAAATAATCGCTAAAAGACTAACTAAATTTCTTTGAGGGGGGTGTAAAAGATCAATTGTTTTTATATCGTCTCCATTATATAAATGCGAGCGCGATACTATTCCTAACGCAAGAACAATAAAAAGAATAAGCATAAAACTTAATCCGTATGTTAAGTTTAAAAATCCTCCTAAAATAAAAAATATTATAACACTATTTATTCCCGCTAACATTCCAATTAAACCTCTGGGGCTTTTTGATTGGGACCATGATTTTAAAAAAGCATTTAAATTTTTATAAGTCGCGCTTATTAAAAAAGCTAACAATGAAATACTGCCTAATATTCCTAAAGTAAGAATATTTGAAAACCATATTGACCATCCGCTAATAAAAGATATGTTCCAAAGACTTTCTTTATTAAATATCGCTCCTTTGTATAAATGAAAAGCATTTTCAAAAGCGCCAGGTCCAAAACCGAAAAATATATTTTTTACGCTGTCCTTAAAAACAGAACCTGTGAGTTCAAAAGTTTTGTCTAAAGTTAAAAAAACAGACATAGGACCTTGCATAATTGAATATTTTGTTAAAATAAAAAATAAAGAGATAAAAACAAGTATAAGTGGCAAAATTAATGATTTTCTATCAATATTCTCTCCATCGTGAGCAAATTTTAAAGCTAAAATAAATATTAAGCTAATGATAAATATAATCCAAAGCCACCAATAATTAACTATAACTAAAGTTGCAAAGGAAATAATCATAAATATCCGGGCTAATATTTGAAGCCAATAATAATTAAAAGAACTAAAACTTAGAAATCCTGTTATTAAAAGTATGTTTAGCGCGACTGCTACTCCTAAATTATTAAATGAACCCATGGGATTAAAAAACGCGGTAAATGAAACCCCAGGTATAAAAAGAATGTTAAACGCGGTAAGCAAGCCCATAATATTTAGCAAAGATAAGCTTATTATTAAAATAAAATAAGCAAAAATAACTTTAGATAAGTTAAAATTAACAGTAATAAGCCAAAAAGCTAAAGCAGAAATAGCAAATATTGTAAGAAACGCGGAACTTGAACCAAATGTTATGCTATTATATGGCGAAAAAGATAAAAGCGATGATATGCCGGTTAATACTATGAATATTAAAAGAATTTTATTTAACCAAGTGTTTATAAAACTTAATTTACCTTCAATCATTACTTTAACTAACCAAAAACCAGTAGCTGTTAAAACCAAAGCAACAGCTAATATTTCTTTTGCCGCTCCTAAGCTAAAACTAAAAATAGGTAAAAAGAAAATAGGTATTAGAAAAATTAGAGCGTAAATAAGATAAGTAATAGTATTATCTATCCAGCCAGTGCTGATTTTAGTTTTGATTAAACCAACGCGCGAAAATGAATTAGTGTCTTTATTATTATTTTCCATATATTATATTAAATTAATTTTTAATGTAATCATTAAAAACAAAGTTCTCAACAAATGCTTAACGAGCGATAGCGAGTTTAGAATTTGTTAGAGGTTTTAATTTTTAATGATTACATTAAAAACAAAGTTCTCAACAAATGCTTAACGAGCGATAGCGAGTTTAGAATTTGTTAGAGGTTTTAATTTTTAATTTTTATACATTGATATTGATTTTCGCACAGCTTTAATTGCCTGTTCTTTATTTTCCCAGCCTTTTACTTTAACTTCTTTTTTAGGTTCTAATTGTTTATAAACTTGAAAAAAATGCTCCACCTCTTTTAAAAAAGCAGGGCTTACATCGCTTATATTTTGTATTCTTTCATAATATGGGTCGTTTTTTGGAACAGCAAATATTTTAGCGTCGTCTTCGTCTCCATCTTGCATATTTAAAAATCCTATTATTCGCGCTTCTATTAAACAGCCTGGAAAACTTGGTTCGCGGACTTTAATTATAACATCTATTGGATCACCGTCGTACCATAGCGTGTTTGGAATATGACCGTAATCCCCAGGATACTGAACAGAAGTATAAAGCACTCTGTCTAATTTATAAACATTTAATTCTTTACTAAGTTCATATTTATTGCGCGAGCCTTTTGGCGTTTCTATTAAAACATTTATTATATCTGGTTCTTGTTTGTAAGGTTTTATTTTCATAAATTATTAATTTGTAATTTTGTATTTAGTGTTTAATTATAATAATTGTATCATAAATTTTTTTATTGGCAAATATTATACAAAAAAACAAAGGCATTCACAAAGTGAATGCCTTTTTCTTATAAGGCAATCCAAAAAGTGAATGCCTTTTTCTTATAAGGCAATCCAAAAAATGTAGATTGCCCTATAAATTATTGTTATGAAAGCTATTATTAAAGCTCTCATAAAAATTTTTTTCATTTTTTCTCTCCTAATAAAAAATTTTAAAAAAACAATATATCTAAAATATTATACTAAAATAAATGCGATTTGTCAATAATTAAAAACAATCAAAGGCAGTGAATGCCTTTGATTGTTTTTACTATCGCGTTTTATAATATATCGCGTTTTATAATATTTTTATAATATTCTGTATTTTCTTTTAAATCCCGTGCCTGCTGGAATTAAACGTCCAATTATTACATTTTCTTTTAAGCCTCTTAAAGGGTCTTCTTTTCCTTGTATAGCGGCATTTATAAGAGCAGACGCTGTTTCTTGGAAAGAAGCTGCTGAAAGAAAGCTATCTGAAGAAGAAGCTGCTTTTATAACGCCCATTAAAACTTCTTTGCCCTTTGCGGGATTTTTGCCTTGAGCTTTTATTTTATCATTTTCAAATGAGAATTTGCCATATTCCACTATCTTACCTTGAGCCATATCAGTATCTCCAGGATTGATTATTTTTATAAAGTAAAACATTTTGCGCGTTATTATTTCTATGTATTTATCGTTTACATCCGCGCCTTTGCTATTATAATTATATTGCACTTCGTTTATAATATAGCGCCATACTTCTCGCTTTCCTTTTAATTCGTGAAGTTCGTGCAAATCAACAGGTCCTTCGCAAAGAGAATCTCCTGCTGAAACAAGCTCGTCTTGTTTAACAAATAAATTGTGGTCAAGCGGAATATTATAGGTTATTTCTTTATCTTTGTATTGCCCTTCGCTTGCTTTTATTTTTACAATGCGAGAAATTGTTGTTTGCTCTATTTTTGTTATTTTCCCTGTAACGCTCGCGATAACTCCTTTGCCTTTAGGTATTCGCGCTTCAAATATTTCCTCAATGCGAGGCAATCCTTGAGTAATATCTACTTTACCAGCTATACCTCCCATATGAAAAGTTTTTAATGTAAGTTGAGTTGCTGGCTCGCCTATTGATTGCGCTGCTATTATGCCCACTGCTTGTCCGATTTTTACTAATTTATTATTAGTTAAATCATATCCATAGCACATCTGACACATTCCATAACGAGATTCGCAGGTTATTGGCGAACGCACAATCACAGATTCTATTTTCTTGTCATTATTCCATTTCTCTGATAATTCTTTATCTATTAAACGATTAGTTTTTACTTCTACTCTGCCAAATATTCTATTTTTTAATTCTAAAAGAACTGCTTTTGCGTCAACCCGGGAGAAAATAATGCCTTCTTTAGTTCCGCAATCTTCTTCTTGTATAATCACATCATGAGCAAGGTCTGCTAATCTGCGAGTAAGATAACCAGCAACAGATGTTTTAAGAGCTGTATCAATGCTTCCTTTTCGCGCGCCATGAGTAGAAATAAAATATTCTAAAACATTCAAGCCTTCTTTGTAACTCATTTTAATTGGAAGTTCTATAATTTCTTGCGAAGGATTAGTAACAAGACCTTTCATTCCGCTCATCTGAAGAACCTGATCCCATGAACCCCGAGCTCCGGAATTTATAATTGAATAAACAGAATAAGAATCTTTTAGAGTTTCTTTAACAGCTAATAATATTTTATCAGTAGCATCAAGCCATACTTTAATAGCGCGGCTTCGCCTTTCATTTTCAGTTAAAAATCCATTATTATATTGTTCTAATAAATATAATGTTTGTTTTTCAGCTTCTTTTACTATTTTTTCTTTTGATTTTGGAATCTTTAATTCAGAAGAAGACCAAGTTATGCCTGAAATGGTTGCATAATGAAAACCTGTATCTTTAATATTATCAAGTATTTTTTCTACTTCTTCTGAAGAATATTTTCTAATAGTTTCAGCAACTATCTCCCGAAGTTTGCTTTTATCTAAGTGTTCATTTATTAACTTGCCATCTGGTAAAATATTTGAAAATATTATCCGTCCAACAGATGTTTTAACTATTTCTTTATTAATTTTAACATTTATTGGCGCTCTTAGTCCTATTTTACGAGAATAATAAGCAAGTTTTGCTTCTTCTTTAGAAGCGAAATATTTATCTTTTCCTGTTTCATTTGGATCAAATTCAGTCATAAAGTAAATTCCTAACACTATTTCCAAATTAGGAAAAACAATAGGAGTGCCAGTTCCAGGTCTTAAATAATTTTGAGTTGAAAGCATCAATTCTTTAGCTTCTTTTTGAGCTTCATCAGATAATGGAATATGGATTGACATTTGATCCCCGTCAAAATCAGCGTTAAAAGCAACGCAAACTAATGGATGAAGCTGAATAGCCAAACCTTCAATAAGTATTGGTTGAAAAGCTTGAATTCCTAAACGATGCAATGTTGGAGCGCGATTTAAAAGAATATATTTATTGCTAATTGTATTTTCTAAAATTTCCCAAACTTCTGGACGATCTAAATCAATTATATGATTAGCGCCTTTAATATTATAAGCAAATCCTTGTTTTATCAATCCTCCAATAACAAATGGTTTAAAAAGCTCAAGCGCTATTCGTTTTGGTATTCCACATTGATGCATTTTTAAATTAGGACCGGAAACAATAACTGAACGAGCTGAATAATCCACTCTTTTTCCTAATAAATTTCTGCGAAAACGACCTTGCTTTCCTCTTATCATATCAGCGATTGATTTTAATACGCGCTTTTGTCCTGTTGTTGAAGAAATAGCTCGGCCAGCGCGCGCGCTATTATCTATAAGAGCGTCAACAGCTTCTTGAAGCATTCTTTTCTCATTTCTAATAATAACTTCTGGGGCTTGCAAATTTATTAGACGTTTTAATCGATTGTTTCTGTTTATAACTCTGCGATAAAGATCATTAACATCAGATGAAGCAAAACGTCCTCCGTCAAGAGCAATCATAGGTCGAAGTTCTGGAGGAATTATTGGAAGCATTGTAATAAACATCCATTCAGGTCTAATTCCTGCTTTTATAAAACCTTCAATAAGGCGAACACGGGATAAAAGTTTTTGACGAATAGTTACGCTTCCGCTGTTTTCTATTTCTGCTTTTAATTCTTTTTGCATTTGTTTTAAATCAGAACGTTCAGCAAGAATTCTCAATGCTTCAGCTCCAGTGCTTGTTTCTATTAACTTAGGATAGGCTTTGTTTATATTTTGAAGTTCGCTTTCGCTTATTATCTTGCCTTCGCTTATTTTATTTACTATAAATAACATTTCTTCGCTTGTCTGTTCTTTAGATTTTTTTAATTCTTGTATCGCGATATCTTTGATTTTATTATCAACTTTTAATATCACATAGCTTATAAAATAAATAACATTTTCCAAATCAGATATAGAAATGCTAAAAAATAAGCTCATTTTAGAAGGCAGTTTTCGCAAAAACCAAATATGCGAAACTGGAGCTGCAAGACTAATATGTCCCATTCTTTCTCGTCTAACATAAGCTTTAGTTATTTCAACTCCGCAACGATCGCAAATAACGCCTTGAAAACGCGCTTTTTTATATTTACCGCAATAACATTGATAATCTTTTTCCGGACCAAATATAACTTCTGAAAAAAGTCCTTCTCTTTCAGGCTTTTGAGTGCGATAATTAATGGTTTCCGGCTTCATAACTTCACCGTAAGACCATTTTAATATTTCTTCAGGGGAAGCAAGTGTAATTTTAAGCGCTTTTAAATTTTCCATATTATCCAATTTATTGTTTTTCTTGTTTTCCTTTTGTTAGTTTATTATCTATTATTTTATCCTCTTAGTCTTTTACTAATTGCAAATTAAATCCAAGTCCTTTTATTTCATTAACAAGAACATGGAAAGATGTAGGAATATTAGGTTTTCTAATTTTTTCTCCTTTAGTAATACTTTCGTAAGCTTCGGTTCTACCGCGAACATCGTCTGATTTTATAGTAAGTATTTCTTGTAAAATATGAGCGGCGCCATAAGCTTCAAGCGCCCAAACTTCCATTTCTCCAAATCTCTGTCCGCCAAATTGCGCTTTTCCTCCCAATGGTTGCTGCGTTGTAAGAGAATATGGTCCGATTGAACGCGCATGAGCTTTATCTTCAATAAGATGATTTAATTTCATCATATATACATAACCCACTGTGATTTTATTATGAAATAGTTCTCCTGTTCTTCCATCATAAAGATTAGCTCTGCCATCTTCTGGAAGTCCTGCTTTTTTAAGTTCTGCCATTATTTCTTTTTCTTTCACGCCAGCAAATGTAGGAGATATGGCGCGATAATTTAAATTCTTAGCTGCCCAGCCAAGATGAGTTTCTAAAATTTGCCCTAAATTCATTCTTGAAGGTACTCCTAATGGATTTAAAATTATATCAACAGGCGTGCCATCAGCTAAATAAGGCATATCTTCCCTAGGAAGTATCTTAGAAATAACTCCTTTATTTCCGTGCCGACCAGCAAGTTTGTCTCCAACTGATATTTTACGAAGTTCAGTAATATCCACTTGTATAGATCTTAAAATTCCCGGGGATAATTTATCTCCTTTTTCACGAGAAAAAGTTTTTATATTTACCACCTTGCCTTTTTTACCATGAGAAAGCACTTTAGAAGTATCTCTTATTTCGCTTGCTTTTTCGCCAAATATAGCTCGCAAAAGCCTTTCTTCGCCAGATAATTCCACTTCGCCCTTAGGAGAAATTTTGCCAACAAGATAACTTCCTTCTTTAACTTGCGAACCTATTCTTATAACTCCGTTTTCATCAAGATTTGAAAGTTTGGCTTCAGAAACATTAGGAATGTCATTTGTTGTTATTTCCGGTCCTAATTTTGTGTCACGAATTTCGCAAGTAAAATCCTGAACATGAACTGAACTAAATACATCTCGTTTAACTAAATCTTCAGAAATAATAATTGCATCTTCGTAGTTATATCCTTCCCAGCACATAAAAGCAACTAAAAGATTGTTTCCCAACGCAAGATAATCATCAACCACATTAGAACCAGTGGCAAGAATTTCTCCTGCTTTAACTATTTGACCGGGTTTTACTTTATTTTTTTGACTAATTGAAGAATATTGATTAGAACGGAAAAAATTTACTAATTTATGTTCGTAACGGTCTTTGCTTTTTGTTCCTTTAATAACAATATGTTCAGCGTCAGCTTCTATTATTTTGCCTGATTCTGTTGCTTTAATATTATAACCTGAATCGCGAGCAACTATTTTCTCTACGCCAGTTGCAACAAGAGGCGCTTCCATTTTTATTCCAGGAACAGCTTGTCTTTGCATATTAGAACCCATTTGCGATCTATTAGCGTCGTCATGCTCTAAAAATGGAATAATTGAAGCTGCAACAGAAATACACTGTTGCGGAGAAACATCGCGAAAGTGAACTTTCATTCTATCAACTATATCTGGATCGCCCCCTACGCGAGCTTCAACAAATTTATTAACTAATTTATTATTTTCTAAAGGTTCGTCGCTGTGCACAATAATATATTTTTGTTCTTGAAAAGCGTCTAAATACTCAATTTCGTCAAGAACAGCGCCATTTTTAACTTTGAAATACGGAGTAACTATAAAACCAAATTCATTAAGATGAGCATACAAGCTTAAGTGAACCACAAGACCTACATTTTGACCTTCTGGTGTTTGTATTGGGCAAACTCGTCCATAATAAGACGGATGCACATCGCGAACTTCAAAACCAGCTCTCTCATGAGATAATCCGCCTGGACCTTTAGATGAAAGCGTTCTTTTATGCTCTAATTCAGCAAGCGGATTTACCTGTTCCATAAATTGAGAAAGTTGAGAAGAAGAAAAAAATTCTTGTATTGAAGAATCAAAAATATTTATATTAACAAGCTGTCCAGGAGTAAATGTATCAGCGTCTAAAGTTGACATTCTGTCTTTTATAACGCGCTCAATGCGAGTAAAAGCAACGCGCAATTTTTCTTGTATAAGCATTCCAACTGGACGAACTCTTCTGTTTCCTAAATGATCTATGTCATCTGGTTTAGCTTTTTTATCCTGATTTAATCTTATTATTTCTTTTATTATTAAAATAATATCTTCTAAATTTATTAAACGATCTTCTTTACTAATTTCGTTTATTTTAGGCAATTTTTGAGCTAATCTTTGATTTAATTTAAAACGGCCAATTTTTTCTAAATCATATTTGCGAAAAGAAAAAATATTTTTTAAAAGCTGGCGAGCGTTTTCTGGAGTAGATAAATCGCCTGGACGCAAATATTTATATATTTCCATTAATCCTTGGTCAGTATTTTTAGTGGAATCAATATCTAAAGTTGCTTGAAGCATAGAGCTTGAACCAAGTTTTTTAATAATATCTTCATCTTTAGACAAACCTAAAGAACGTAAAAAAGCTGTTGCTGGAATTTTTCTGCGACGGTCAATTTTAGTATATATAACGCCTTCTTCAGTTGTTTCAAATTCTATCCAAGCGCCTCTGGCTGGAATTATTTCCGCTCCAAATATGCTATAACCTTTTTTATATTTTTCATTAAAATAAACTCCTGGAGAACGAAGCAATTGCGATACCACTATCCGTTCAATGCCATTTATAATAAAAGTCCCCTTATTAGTAATAAGAGGCAAATGCCCAAAATAAACTTCTTGTTCAGCGACTTTTTTAGTGTTAATATTTTCTAAACGAATTTTAAGACGAATAGACACATCATAAGTTAAATTGCGTTCGCGACACTCTTCTTCGCTGCGTTCTAATTTTTCTACTTTATAATCAATAAAAGTAAGACGTAAATTTTCTCCTGAATAATCCTCTATTGGCGAAAAATCATCTAACAAATCTTTAAATCCCTGTTTTAAAAACCAATTATAAGAATCTGTCTGAACTTTAATCAGATTTGGCACTGGAATAGTTTTAATTTGATATTGCGAAAAGTGTTTTTCCTGCATATTATTAAAAACCTCTAATGTTTTCTAATTTACTTAGCTCATAAGGACATCTAACAAATTCTAAACTCGCTGTCGCTCATTAAGTATTTGTTGATAACCTTGTTTTTAATGATTACATTAAAAATAAAAACCTGCTTCGCAGAACCTTGTTGTTCGCTTTGCTCACAATAAGAACCTGCTTCGCAGAACCTTGTTGTTCGCTTTGCTCACAATAAGAACCTGCTTCG
>Ga0209542_10014358_pt1 | contig 13492 bp, 10 predicted proteins | sample RifCSPhighO2_01_FD_184028 | JGI IMG/M metagenome (GOLD analysis project Ga0209542, IMG submission 184028) | Soil microbial communities from Rifle, Colorado - Rifle CSP2_plank highO2_0.1 (SPAdes) (version 2) | ecosystem: Environmental > Terrestrial > Deep subsurface > Rock core/Sediment ... | reverse complement strand
TCTTGAGGAAATATTTACCCACTTCGGTGCGTTAACGCCGGTCTCGGGAACGGTGATCGGAGCGATCTTCGGCATCTTGCAGGGCGACATCTCGGCGTTCGGGTGTCTGACCGAAATGCTGGAATCTGCCCCTCTCAAGATCGACCCGTCGCATATCGAGTGCGAGACGGACAGGGTGACAGTTATCACCCGTAGGAGCGGGACTCGTATCACACTCCGCTGCCAGGTCGGTGAACAACATCCCTACAGTCTGGAGGTTGACTTCGGACCGGAAGGATCCAGCGTACGAGCATGGAAAGTCCGTCAGATCTTCAAGGATGCACAAATCTTGTTCAAGGAGTGCATTCTCTACTCGGACGGTAGCTTCCATGAAGTTCTCGGGGGTCACTGATGAATTGAGGCCACGATGTGGTCTCCGGGCGAGGGTTGCTTCTGCGGCCCTCGCCCCTTGCTTTTTTATTTTGGTTTTTTATTTTGGTTTTTTATTTAAACCAGTTCCAAAAAAATAAGAAGGAAAAGAACCCTCCGAATTTCGTATTTTCTTCTTCCGCTTTATTTTTATCTTCTATGATGACTATCTGGCCCTCCCCTTCTTTCGCCAAGCCAAATTTTTCACGGATACTTTGCTCTTTTCCTTCATCCGTTTTTAATTTTTCTATATCTGCGGATAATTTTTCTTTTTCCTCCTCAAGTTGGACGACTTTCGCTTCTATTAGCTTTCTATTTTCCCTAGTCGCTTCCATTTTCACCAAGAACCCGATCACGCTCCAAGCAAAAAAAAGCACCAAAAAACCCAAAAAACCCAAAATTGGCCAGGACTCCAGAATATTTCTCCACCTTCTTTTCTTTTGAAAATTTCTCATCCCGTTAGAAGCAGGTCGCGGTCAGAATACCGTTGTTATGCTCAATTATGCTGTTAAAATTCATATATTTTTTAAGATTAATTTAAGTATTAAACTGCGACCGCGGCTTCTACCGGGACTCATAAATGCAAATTATGCTATACTTAGTATATGCTTTTCAACAGAAAACATCAAAAGAAAATACAAGTTGTCTGGGCGATACTGAGCATCATCATCATAATAAGCATGGTCTTGCTTTACTCTCCGATTTTTTTACAGTAAAACAGCCTCCTGATTTTTTAGTTCTCTTTAGTTTTCTTGGGAACGCATCATCTTTAAGAACACTTCCTGTGGAATATTTACTCGCCCCCTTTCTTTCATTTTCTTCTTACCCTTCTTCTGTTTTTCCCGAAGTTTCATCTTGCGGGTAATGTCTCCCCCATACATGTGCGCCGTTACATCTTTTTTCATGCCGGAGAGCGTGCGCGAAGAAATTATGCGCCCGAGCGCTTTACCCTGGATTTTCATAGTGAACATTTGCCGAGGCAAAAGACTTTCTAATTTGAGAACCGATTTTTCAGCTTCAACTTCCACTCTTTTTTTAGAAATAACTTTAGAAAAAGCGGGAACTGGCTCATCCGCTACCAAGATATCCAGCCGAGTGACGTTCGCCTCGCGGAGCTCGGCTATCTCGTAGGATATAGAACCGTAGCCGGACGTCGTGCTTTTTAATTCATCAAAGAAATTGCGCATTAGTTCGCGAAGCGGCATCCGTATCGAGACAATGGAACGATTGCCCGCCTTGCCGTCGGGCAGGTCTCCGAAATTCTCCGTCTCCCCGACTTCCGCTTCATGGTCAAATAAAATCTGCATAATATTGCCTAAATATTTAACCGGAGTAATTATCTTGGCAATCACCCACGGCTCAAATACGGTTTTGATATTCCCGTCATCTGGGAAAAAATATGGGGAATATATTTTTTCTTTTTTATTATTGTTGTATAGAACTTCATAGATAATCGAAGGGGTGGTGATGATTAAATTCAAATTAAATTCTCTTTTCAGCCGCTCGGTAATAATTTCCAAGTGGAGCATGCCTAAAAAACCACAGCGGAATCCCCGCCCGAGGGAGCCGCTTGATTCTTCTTCATAGGAAAATGACGAATCAGAAAGCCGTAATTTTCCAAGCGCCAATTTTAATTCAGTAAAATCATCCGCGTTCTCTGGAAATACAGATGCCCAAACCACTGGCATGGGTTGCATATAGCCTTCGAGGGCCGGCAGAGGGTTTTTCTGCGTGGTGATCGTGTCTCCGACAGAAGCAATGCCCGGCTTTTTAATACCGGTGACAATGTAGCCGATATCACCGCCGGAGAGAGATTCTCGCGGAGTTTCTTCGGGCGAGAAAGTGCCAACTTCGAGCGCAGTGAATTTCTCGCCTGATACTGAAAAAATTAGGTTCTCTCCTTTTTTTATTTTACCATCCAAAAGCCGCACGAAAACTATAACTCCCCGATGATTTGAATATTTAAAATCAAAAACCAGCGCCCGTAAATTTCCATCGCCTTTAAAGGTCTCTTTGGGTGCTGGAATACGCTTTATAATCTCTTCGAGCAGATGCTCCACTCCCTCCCCCGTTCGCCCGGAGACTAAAAGTATTTCGTTGGGATCACACTCTAGAAGCTTCACAACTTCTTCTCTCACCTCGGAGACTCTCGCTAGTGGAGAGTCAATTTTAGAAATTACGGGGATGATTCGCTTACCTTGCCCTTTTTGTTGGTCTTGCTCTCCTCCTTGGCGCGCCATCGAAAGCGTCGTCAGAGTTTGTGCCTGCACTCCTTGAGTAGAGTCAACTAATAATATAGAGCCTTCTACGGCCTTCAGCGCGCGCGAAACTTCATAAAAGAAATCCACGTGACCCGGGGTATCAATCAAATTCAGAACATATTTTTCCGCTCCAAAAACATACTCCATGCGAACGGGCTGCATTTTGATAGTAATCCCCCGCTCACGCTCCAACTCCATAGAATCGAGCACCTGATCACGCATCTTGCGCTCCGGTACTGTATGAGTAATCTCTAGCATCCGATCTGCCAAGGTGCTCTTACCATGGTCTATATGCGCTATGATCGAGAAATTTTTGATATGTTTTAAATCCATCCCGTTTAGAAGCAGATCGCGATCAACTCGCGTACCTGACATTTTATGTTATTAATTTTTCTAATATTTGATTTCATAATTTTATTTGTATTTAAATTGCGATCTCGGCTTCTAACGGGATTATTCCAAAAATCCCCCTGTTTGGTGTTCCAAAAGATCGGCATAGAAGCCTTTTTTCTCTAGTAGCTCCTTATGTGTCCCCTCTTCCACTATTTTCCCTTTTTCTAGCACAATAATCCTATCCATTTTCTGTACCGTGGAAAGCCGGTGAGCAATTACTATAGTGGTTTTTCCTTTCATCAGTTCGCTAAAAGCATCTTGAATATAAGATTCGCTGATACTGTCCAGCGAACTCGTGGCTTCATCCAGAATTAAAATCGGCACCGGCCTTAACATCGCTCTCCCTATTGCTATTCTCTGTCTTTCCCCTCCGGAGAGTTTTACCCCGCGCTCGCCCACCAAAGTATCATAGCCATGTTTCAGGCCAAGGATGAATTCGTGAGCATAGGCTTTTTTCGCCGCTTCTATTATTTCTTTTTCCGTGGCGCCGGGATTAGAATAGGCGATATTTTCTCTGATACTTCTATGAAATAAAATCGGTTCTTGGGGAACATAAGAAATATTGGATCGCAAATCATCTTGTTTCATCCGAGCTATATTTTGTCCGTCAATTAAAATTTCACCCTTTTGAACGTCCACAAAACGCAAAAGCATTTTCGTGATGGTTGATTTTCCTGAACCGGAATGTCCAACAAATCCAATTTTTTCACCGGAGCGAATTTTAAGATTAAAATCCTTAAATACACTATAACCTGAAATATATTCAAAATTTACATTTTTGAAATTAATCTCGCCGATTGAGATAGTGCATTTTTCTGGATTGGGAATATCTAGAATGTCAATGGTTTGATCTAAAATATCAGTCATTTCTTTCGCATCCGCCAGAGACTTAAAAAGACGAACCATTGATTTACCAAGTTCCCATAATTGATGGAATAGGGCAACAATATAAAACTGGACTAAAACAAATGTACCAGTAGTGATTGATCCCTCTGACCACAAATTAATCATTGTGTACAAAACAACTACTTCCAATATAGTCATTAAAAAAGCTTGAATGGCGTTCTGTAAATTTCCAAAATTCCAAGATTTTTTTCGTTTAAGATACTCGTCAAAAGTAGCTTTTTGAAAAATGTTACGCTCAAAATTCCTGCCGGAAAAAATTTTTATATTCAATATATTGGTGACGGAGTCCGCAAAACGGGCTGTTATTTTAGAATCTGCTTCGGCTTCCAATAGATCATATCTAACTTTTACTCTAATAAATAAAAAAGTAATGAGAATATAGATGAATGCCCAACCAAGGAACAAGAACCCTATTTTAGGAATGTTCAAGAACAAAACCACAAACACCCCGCATAGTGCCACGAACACAAACCAGAAATTGAAAGTCACAACATCGCTAATTCTTTCGAAAGAAGCGGCAAACCTTTTAGACTTCGCGACTAAACTGCCGGAGAAATTGCTTGAGAAAAACTTATAAGAATGATTAAGTAATCTTTTAAAAGTATCATTGTGGATTTCCTTTATCACATTTGCCTGAAAATACGTTATCAAATAGTCCCCGGCACGATAGCCAATATTAAAGAATATAATAGTTATTCCTATTTTAATAAGAAGGTCAAAAAGGTCATTGACAGCCACGGGGCTAGGATTCGCAGTTGAAACTAAATCAATAACTTCTTTATATAAAAAAGGAGTTATGACAGTCGAAAAGATAGTCGCCACTCCATAGGCCAAAAAGGTAAGAAAAAAGGACCACTTATATTTTTTAATTTGTGGCCAGTAATAATGAAAAACTCTTAAATAAGACATTTAGGTATTATATCACAAAATCGCCCTATTTTAAAGGACTTCCTGGGGAGGCGCGATGACCTTTGCGCGCCAGAAGTTGGTCTGGAGAGTTTTAGTCAAAGCTTTGAGTTCAACGCTATCTAGTAGATACAAGACAAAGACAGCCGCGACGATGCCGAGGAGGCCGGAGAGAAATCCTTGCAGGAATACCCCCACGAACGTGGTGGTGCCAAAAATCGGCGAAAAAATATTTAAGCTCAAGTAAGCTACCAGACCCAGGAAAAACGAAGCCCCCAGGCTCTGGAAAAAAGTCTTGGTAATAAATGATTCCCCTTCCATGAAATCCCGCCGGGTAAAATACCAATGTAAAATAAAATTCAGAATCGTGCCGATAGAATAAGCAAGCGGAAGCATCAACACTTCCGTACCGGGAATGTCCTCTACTTTCAGTATGGATTCTATGAAATAGCGGAAGAGCAGCCAATTTTCAAAAATATGAATAAACAGAAAAGATAAGATTATAATTAAAATAGAACAGGAAAGATTAAATAAAAGCGGGCGCTTCGTATCGCCGGTCGCGTAATAAGCTCGAGACAAGAGAGTGATCATACCCTGGGCGAGAATGGAAACGGAAAAAATTGCCAGACATGCTGCCACCAAACGAGTATTCTCCCAAGAAAAAGATCCGGAACCTAAAATAACGCGCACAATCTGGGCGCGCAACACGATGAAGAGAAAAATCACCGGTAGCGACCAGAAGACGATGGCGCGCGCTGCTTCTTTCAGGAGATTTTTAAATTCATCCATTTTCCCTAGTGATACAGATTTGGCCAGGGTCGGAAAAGCGGCGACGGCATAAGAGATGCCGATAATGTTCAGTGGTACTGACTGGAGGTTAAACGAAAAATTAAAAACTGAAATAGAGCCGGCCTTCAGAAATGAAGCCAGCGCAATGATGGAGACGAGCGCGATGCTGTTGAAAGAGAGGCCGAGAGTCCTCGGCAGCGAAGTCAACGCTACAATCTTTATATCGCTCCAATTAATTGAGAAAGAAAACTTTGGTGCAAATCCGCAATCCCTGGAAGCAAACACTTGCGTGATAAAATGCATAAAAGCCCCGAGAGCCACCCCGATGGCTAGCCCATAAATTCCAAAGACAGGATAAAAAAATACTACGCCAATGATAATGCCCAGATTATAAAAAATAGGGCTTAGGGCAAAAATAAAAAATTTACGAAATAGCTGGGTAATCGTCCCGAAAAGGTTGGAAAGGCCGAGGAGAATCGGCGAGAGAAGCATGATGCGCGAGAGTACTACTAGCTCGGCTTGCAAAGCTGGTGAAAAACCCGGAGCAATCAAGGGCACCAAAAGGGGCATCAGGAAAAAAGCAAAAATGGAAACCAGGACTATCAGACTAAAAAAAACAGTAAATACGTCATTTAAATATTTGCGCGCTTCAGCTGTCACCTTTTCAGTATCCATTTTGGCGACGATAAAAGGAATGATGACAGTGATAGAAGCCAGAGAGGCAATGCAAATAAAAATAAGATCCGGCACGCGAAAAGCGGCATAATAAGCATCTAGCTCCGGCGTTGTCCCGATAAAATGCGCGATAAAGCGATCGCGGAATAATGCTAAAACTTGCGAAAGGAAAGCAAAAAATCCAAGAAGAAGCGCCGCTTGGTTGACGTTGCCATACTCCTTACTAAAAATTTTGAAAATTTTCTCCATTACAATACAATATTGATAAGTTTATTTTTGACATAAATAATTCTTTTAATTTCTTTCCCTTCGGTATATTTTTTGACAGTATCTTTCCGTAAGGCTTCTTTTTTGACATCTTCCTCGCTTGCTTCCGCAGAAATTTTAATCTCGGCTCTCACCTTGCCGTTGATTTGTACCACAATTTTTATTTCTTCGTCTATAATTGCATCCTTGTCCCACTCTGGCCAACTGGAAATATGGATGGATTCTTTTTCTCCAAGTGTTTGCCAAAGTTCTTCGGTAATGTGTGGAGCAAATGGAGCTAGGATCTGCAGAAATTTTTTATACTCTTTCATACCAACTCCTCCCGCATCCATTTCGTTTAAAAGTATCATGAGGGTGGACACTGCCGTATTAAAATGCATACTGCTTATATCCTCGCTAACTTTCTTAATAGTCTTATTAAGCAGTTTTGTAACTGAAGGTGAAGAAAATTTCAATAATTTACTGCCAGTCTTCCAGACCCTCTCAAGAAATCTTCTGGGTCCCACCAAACTGTCTGTACTCCACGACACTGATTGATCAAATGGCCCCATGAACATTTCATAAAGCCGGAGAGAATCTGCGCCGAAAGTGGAAATGATGCTGTCTGGATTTATAATATTTCCAAATCTTTTTGACATTTTCCGACCATCGGTGGCGATAATAAGACCGACATGTTGAAGTCTTTTAAAGGGCTCTTTATTAGCTACAACCCCTATATCATAAAGAAATTTGTGCCAGAACCTCGCATATATTAAATGTCTGGTCGCATGTTCCGCTCCGCCAACATATAAATCCACCATATTCCAATATTTTTCCTTTTTTTTATCAACTAAGGCTTTATTATTGTTTGGATCCATGTAGCGGAGATAATACCAGGAAGAACCTGCCCATTGAGGCATGGTATTGCTTTCTCGTCGCAAAACTTTTTTACCAATTTTTACATTAATCCAGTTCGGCACATTTGCTAAGGGAGATTCTGCGGTTCCTGTCGGCTCGTAAGATTTAACTTTCGGCAGTTTAACTGGCAAATCTTTCTCTTTAACTGAAATAACTTCTCCCCCATCGTGCAGAACCGGAATCGGTTCACCCCAATACCTTTGACGCGAAAAAACCCAGTCGCGGAGTTTGAAAGTCACTTTTTCTTCCCCTCCGACAAATTTTACTATTTCTTTCTTCGCTTTTTCGGAATCCATGCCGTCAAACTTTCCGGAGTTATAAAGCAGGCCATCCCCAATATGAATATAATGATCTTTCGTAATTAAATTAATAATGAAATGTCCTTCAAATACTGTAAAGAAATTTTCTAATTCATTTTTATTTTTCCAGACTACTTCATGTTGTAAAAACTCTTTTTCGTCAACTGCTTCTCTTTCTTCATCAATTAAATCGAAAAATACAAATTGGAAATGCGCCCAGCGATTCTGCTTCTTTATGCGATGATAAAAGAAAGTATTAATAGCATGAGGAGAAATCTTCACTAGTTTAAGATTTTTATAACCGGTTTCTTCTAGAATTTCTCTTTTGGCCGTTTCTACAATATCTTCGCCGTTTTCTATTCCTCCCGTTACCAATCCATGCATCAAAATATTTTTCCAACTAATACAAAGATAAGAATCGTCTTTTGGGTTTCTGACTACTGCAGCTACTGCTTCTCTTTTTATAAATTCTAGGCCTTTTTTCACGGCTCCTTCTCCCTCTTTACCAATAAATTTTGGCTCAACGACTCTTTTAAAAGGCAATTTATACTTCTTAGCAAATTGAAAATCCCGTTCATCATGTGCCGGCACAGCCATGATGGCGCCAGTACCATAACTTGCTAGTACATAATCTGCGATCCATACTGGAATTTCTTCATTATTGGCAGGATTTATTGCCTTTACCCCCTTTAGTTCCACTCCTGTTTTTTCTTTGTTCTCAGCGTTGCGCTCAATATCTGTTTTCTTTTTAACTTCTTCAATATACTTACGGACTTCAAGAGCATTATTAAGTATTCCTTTATGATTATCATCTATTGCAAGAGTAACCCACGGATGTTCCGGCGAAAGTACTAAATATGTTGCACCAAAAATCGTATCAGGGCGAGTAGTAAAAACTGGTATCAGGCCAGGTTTACCCCTATTTTTAAATATAATCTGAAAACTTATTTCCGCTCCCTTGCTTCTGCCTATCCAATTTCTTTGACTTTCTTTTATGGATTCCGGCCAATCAAGTTCATCTAAATCGGACAAAAGCCTGTCAGCATAGTCGGTAATTTTTAAAACCCACTGACGAATGGGTTTCTTCTCCACGATGGTTCCGCATCTTTCGCATTTTCCATCTTCCACATCTTCGTTAGCTAAAACTGTTTTGTCTGTTGGACACCAATTAACTGGTTCATTTGACTGATAAGCGAGTCCTTTTTCTAAAAGTTTTAAAAATATCCATTGGGTCCATTTGTAAAACTTTGGATCTGAAGTACTCACTTCCCTGCTCCAGTCGTAATCAAAACCAATAATTTTCAATTGTTTTTTAAACCTAGTAATATTCTTTGAAACGGAAACTGTTGGATTGGTCTTTGTCTTTATAGCATAATTTTCAGCCGGAAGCCCAAAAGCATCAAATCCCATCGGGTGCAGGACATTGAAACCTTGCATTCTTTTCATTCTGGAAACTACATCCGTAGCTATATATCCCTTAGGATGGCCAACATGAATACCCTCTCCTGAGACATAAGGAAACATGTCCAATATATAAAATTTCTTTTTCTTGAAATTATCTTTGGTTTTATATATTTTCTTTTTCTCCCAAATAGATTGCCACTTTTTTTCTAATTTTTTATGGTCATATTCCTTCATACATTCTCATAATACCTAAAATATAGCTTATTTGCAAAAGCTTCATGGCGTCCAATATTTTTTAAGACCTTATCGGAAAGGTACCGGCTTAGAATATATATTTGGGTTTACAGTCTGCTGGAAACAGTGCCTGCCTTCCGGGTGCGACCAAGATACGCCCCCATACTGATAGAGAACTTCGGGTTGCGATATGTTATTTTTATCTTTTGATGACTTGTTGAAGACTGCGCAGATGTTATATGTATTTTCGCCGGTACTCTCGTATTCGTACGGTTTGCCTGTTTGAGAATCAGTGACATTTATATAGTAGGCGCTCGCAGTCAGATCAGCTAAGGTTCGTGGTAAAACTCCTTTGGTGTCGTAATAATTTACTATCTCGCTGTTTATGGTCATCAAATCGTTTACCTTCTGCTCATCATATTTATAAAGTCTTTGCGTAGCTGGCGAGCCGAGAACTGCAAAACCAGTGATGATTGAGCCAAGCACAATAACTCCGGCAACAATTCTCCAGATTTTTCTTGACTGCGAAGTTAATCTGCCTAGAACATCCGAGACATAGTAAGCAAAGATGCTTCCAGCGACAACTAACAAAACTAAAACCTTTAAGAGGAATCCGGCAGTTAGTTCTTGTCCGTCGAGAAAGTAATATAAGACAGTTATCAAATCTATGGCAATGGCAAGGCCGGAGAGAAAGAGCGTAATGTAAGTAAACCAGCGGTGAATACCGGAGGATTGTTTTTCTGGAAATATTCTGTAATCTTTTTCCAGTAACCACATCAATAAAATAAAAATCGGAGAGAAAATAACCAAAGTAGCGACAGACCAACTGATAGACTCACTGCCAAAATAGCTGTAGCCGTAATTGATTTGCGGATAAATTGTATTGATAATCGTAAAGAGTAAGTCTATCAAGCTCGCGACCGAAGTATATAACGCGATAATCGCCCCTAAATTTATAATAAAATCTTTAGCACCGGTTTTTATTTGTGTTTCCATCTGTATATTTTACCATGCTTGTTCCCCTTTACAATCCACAGGTCAAGCTTCTTGCATTTACATTTTTATACTATAGTAAATGGGACTTTGTTCCGGGAAACGTAGCTGACGGGAGGGCAGCCGATGAACGATGCGATCGAGAAATTCGAAGAACCAGAGGACCATCACCGTATGGAGATGAGGGCCCACATCGAGCAGATGTTTGCTTCAGGGCAACTCCAGAAACGGGATCCGCCACAGGGCGAGCCGCCCAGTGGGCAGGAATTGGTGGGAGAAATTGTCCCGCTAGAAGAACACAGCCAGCGGTAAGAAGGGCGAGGGTCTCGGGACCAACCGAGACCCTCGCAGCCCCCAAAAAAGCAGGGGCAACATCGAAAGCGGCAGACGACCTGAAAAGCGTCTGCTTTTTAATTTATTCTCACTGGCTCCCAAACCGCAGTATTCGCAAGTGGAATAAAACGATTATTTGATTTCTCCAATATGCAAAGTTCACCCGACTCCACTCTGGCGGACTCCCCAGTCTCTACTTGTCCTCCGAAAGATGTCATTACATTTTCGAGTGCATAGCCTAGTGTCAGCGAAGAAGAGTCCGTAGCGTAAGAAGTCAAAATAATAAAAAGCGGTTTATCGCTTAAAACTTTCTTTACTTGCATCAAGAGTTTCGGCAACATTTCCTCTATTTTCCAAACTTCTCCCTTCGGTCCACGGCCGTACTTCGGCGGATCCATGATGATAGCATCGTATTTGTTGCCTCTCTTTTCTTCCCGAGCCAGAAATTTCATAACATCATCTTCAATAACTCGCATCGGCAATTTATCAAGCCCCAAATGACTATTGAGCTTTTGATTTTCTTTTGCCCAATTTAGTACTTGCTTTGAAGCATCCACATGCGTGACTTCCGCGCCAGCGCGCAGGGCAAAGAGGCTGGCCACGCCAGTATATCCGAATAAATTCAGAAACTTAATCGGTTTCTTTGCGCCTTTTATTTTTTCTTCTATAAAATCCCAGTGTGCTGCCTCCTCCGGGAAAAATCCTAAATGCCGAAACGGTGTTGGTGATGCTAAAAACTTAATACCCTTATACTGCATTTCCCATTTTGGGGAAACTTTAGAGTGTAATTTCCACCCGCCTCGACTCGCGTTGCTCGCCGACGCGAGGCGGGCCCCAGCTCTCGCACCCTCTTTAGAGCTCCAGAATTTTCCATCCGCCTTCTCCCACACTTCTCTCGGTAAGGTCTTTGACCATACCGCACTTTCGGCCGGCCGGACAAAAGTGTAGCCACCCACGCGCTCCAGCTTCTCCCCTTCCCCGGTGTCCAGAAGTTCATAGTCCTTCCACTCCTTAGAATAAAAAATTTTAATTTGGTTTTCCATATCTTTTACAGCGGTTGAACCGCTGTCCTAATAAAAATACCTTCCTAACAACATCTCCGGTACTTCTTTATTTTTCTTAATTCTTAATATATCTTTTAAAGAAAGCTCAGCAAATTTCTTATATTCTTTAATTGATCTAAATTGTTTTAATATTATTTCTTTATTACATATATTATAATTGCTCTTTCCTATATATTCATTCCAGCTAGACCTTATGTTTCCAGCGGTTGAACCGCTGATTGAATGGCCTTTCTCGTTTAAATTGACGTATGCACTTAAGTGTAAAAGTTGTTCGTTTGATTTGATGTGAACTGACTTGAATCGTCCTTGGAAAAGAGAGCCGGACCTTTTGTGTCTGTTATTAAAATACCAAGTATACCCTCCATTTAGTCTTTTCATAAATTCGCTGATTCCACCTTCATTAATTTCCTTCAATAAAATATGGTAATGATTTGTATTTAAGGCGTAACAAACGATTTCGACCAACTGTTTAGTAAACTTTTTAATATTCTTTTCACTTTGATCTGAGAGAACTTCCCGCAAACTTACTATAGGCTTAACGGAATTAAAAAATTTTAGGCTTTGTATAAATCTACTCGCATCTTTTGCGTCATTTACTATGGCACGTCTGTCTACACCACGATTATAAACATGATAGTGCTCCCCTATAGATATTTTTTCTCGTGTTGGCATGGCTTAATCATAACATTACAGCGGTTGAACCGCTGGGGATACCGCTGGGGATAAGTGTTCCTTTTTCATATTAAAAATTCAATAACGTCGCCGTCTTTGACAATATATTCTTTCCCTTCGGTGCGAACCAAGCCTTTTGAGCGAGCCACCGCATAAGAACCGCATTCTAGCAGGTCTTTCCAATTTATCACTTCGGCACGGATAAACTTTTCTTTAAAGTCATTGTGAATGGCTCGCCCGGCAACCGGCGCGGTAGAATCCCGGCGAGTCGTCCAAGCCCGCGATTCGTCTTCGCCCGTTGTAAAAAAAGTAATCAAATTCAGAAGATCATAGCTCGCTTTGATGAGATTATCCAAACCAGTGCCAAAAACCGGGTCAACTTCTATATGAGGGCCCGGGAGTTTGGAGACAAAGTCCCGTTTTACATTCTCGGCCGCCTCCGATGTGTTCAAAACATAAAGCGTCGGCTTTTTAATCCCGCCTTGCTCCAATTCAAAATTTATAACCTCAATATCAAAAAGCGGATCAATCTTGTTGTGGACGTGAACGGTGTTCGCATCCTCAAAAATCCGCACTACTTCAATGATAGCGTCCACTTCGCGGATATGAGAGAGAAATTTATTACCGTGCCCCGCGCCCTCACTTGCACCCTTGACTAACCCAGCAATATCCACAAATTCAACCACCGCCGGTATTGTTTTTTTTGATTTACTCATCTTGGAGAGTTTATCCAGCCGATCATCCGGCACGGATACGATACCGACCGATGGGTCAATAGTGCAAAAAGGATAATTTTCTGCCGGCACGCCTTTTTTCGTCAGCGCGTTAAAAAGCGTGGACTTTCCGACGTTGGGTAATCCCACTATGCCAATAGAGAGAGACATACGTATAAATATACCAGAGTTTTTTAAGAATGCTATATCTCTTGACCTATGTCCCAAATTTCCTTACCAAGGCGTTTTTGAACATCATCTAAATCAGAGAGGAGCTG
>Ga0209542_10014356_pt1 | contig 13493 bp, 14 predicted proteins | sample RifCSPhighO2_01_FD_184028 | JGI IMG/M metagenome (GOLD analysis project Ga0209542, IMG submission 184028) | Soil microbial communities from Rifle, Colorado - Rifle CSP2_plank highO2_0.1 (SPAdes) (version 2) | ecosystem: Environmental > Terrestrial > Deep subsurface > Rock core/Sediment ... | reverse complement strand
CGTCAAGGTTTCTTTGAAATTATCGATTGGAAACTCGGTACTTGGCGTAAGCTGTTTTCTTTTGGGCCGGATATTGATTTCGACCGTTCTTGACCTTATGGTTGGCAGGAGTTTTTGTTTTCTTTCGGTTGCAAGAACGATTACGGCATGAGAAGGCGGCTCTTCCAAAAGTTTTAAAAGGGCGTTCTGGGCTTCTGTTGTCAGCATATCCGCATCTTTGACAGCTACAAATTTTACTTTTGCTTTTACCGGTTTTTGGTAAATATGCCCCTTTAGTTCCCTAATCTGGTCTATCGATATCTGTTTTTTTTGCGGGGTGACTTCAAAGTAATCAAGGGCATTTTTTGAGTCTATTTGAAAAGCCGTTGCCAAATTTTTAATTTCCAGATCCTGCTGAAGCTGGCTGCAGTCCAGAAGTATACTTTTGAATTTTAAAAAAGGCATATTTTTGATTCCGAGCAAGCACAAACCCCAGCTTTCGAACTTGAGATAAGTCTGAATCCGCGAAGCGAGGAACAAAATACTACGGCCATAGGAACGGGTGTAGTTTATTTTATCGATCTTTCTTGCGATTTTCAATTATTCCTGTGTATTTGCTATGATCGATATAAGGACCCATGTGGTGGGAGCTTTTGTATTCTGCCAATATGAAGTCTAGTTTATATGGCTGATTCTGCCCAATCGTTTGCAAGAAAAATTAAATCTTCACTTTCACAAAGACCGGTATCTTTAGAAGATGCATTGGCGAAAAACGGTCTTTTAACGCCCCAGCAGTTGGATTTTGTCAAAAGCGAATCAAAAAGAAGACAGGAATCTGCAGACAAAATTTTAACCCAAATGGCTTGGGTAAGTGCAGAGCAGCTTGCGCAGGCAAAAGCTGCGGTTTTGGGGATCACTTTTGTTTCGCCTGATACCAAGCCGATATCACCTGAGGTACTTTCATTGATTCCTGATGAGGTAGCCAAAAGATTTACGGTTATTCCAATTTCCAGAGACGGAGATACACTTTCCGTTGCCATGGTCGACCCTTTGGATCTTCAGGCGATCGAATTTTTGGAGAAAAAATCCAACTTGGTAGTTAAGCCTTATATGGCCACAGAAGAATCTATCAACAAAGCAATTGTCGAGCAGTACACGCGGGGTCTTTCATTCGAGGTAACGGAAGCGCTTAAAGAGGCCGGGTCGCAGTATTCGACAACTTTTATGCCGCAGGCTGCAATTGCCGGCGTAATGGGTCAGGCCCCGGTTGCCAGAATCGTTTCGACTCTTTTGGAATACGGAATTAAGGTAAGAGCGTCTGATATTCACATCGAGCCTTTGGAAAATGAATCTCGAATTCGCTATCGAATAGACGGAATTCTGCACGAAAAACTTATTTTGCCCAAAAAAATTCACGACGCGATTATTTCCAGAATCAAGATTTTGGGAAACATGAAGATTGACGAAAAGAGACTTCCGCAGGATGCCAGATTTAATTTCAAGGTCGGCGCAGAAGAGCTGGATTTGCGGCTTTCGACTATGCCTACTGCCCACGGCGAAAAAGTAGTTATGAGACTTCTTAAAAAATCGGGCGGAGTGCCGAAATTGCCGGAGCTTGGACTTAGGGGCAAAGCATTGTACAACCTTGAGGAAAACATTAAAAGGCCTCATGGAATTATTTTATTATGCGGGCCAACAGGTTCCGGAAAAACTACTACTCTATACGCTATTCTTTCAGAGCTCAATTCGGCGCAAGTAAACATTTTAACCCTGGAGGATCCTGTCGAATATCAGATCGTGGGTATTAATCAGGTTCAGATAAATACTCAGGCGGGGTTAACGTTTGCTTCGGGACTCAGATCATTTTTGAGACAAGACCCTAACATTATTATGGTAGGAGAAGTTCGTGATTCCGAAACAACTGATTTGGCTATACAGGCGTCATTAACAGGACACTTAGTATTTTCAACTCTGCATACTAACGATTCCGCAGGTGCCTTGCCAAGGCTTTTGGATATGAAAGCAGAGTCCTATCTTATTGCGTCAACGGTTACATGTGTGGTTGGACAGCGGGTAGTTCGGAAAGTTTGCCCTACGTGCCGGATTGCAAAGGTTCCCCAGAAAGAAATTGTGGAAAAAATAAAAGAGGTTTTAGACGGCCTTTTTGATTTTGAAAAGAACAAGAATCTGAAACTGTTTGAGGGCCGCGGGTGTAAAGAATGCAATAATACAGGATATCTGGGAAGAATCGGTATATTTGAAGTTTTGTTAGTTTCCGAAAAAATCGCCAAGATGATTATTGCCAGATCCAGGGCTCAGGATATTGCCAAACAGGCAGTTTCGGAGGGCATGATAACGATGCGCCAGGACGGGTTTTTGAAAGTTCTGGAGGGTATTACGACTATTGAGGAGGTTTTGAGAGTAGCGGAGGAGTAAAATTAATTTTAAATTTAAAATTTTTAATTTTTAATGAATTTTTACTTATTTAATGTTTAAAAATTTAGATTTCATTTCAAATTTCAAATTAAAAATTACAAATTAAGGTAATGTCTATTCAGGAGTACTTGGAAATTGTTGTTAAAAAGGAGGCTTCCGATCTGCACATTGTGGCCGGATCGCCGCCGGTTATCAGAATAGATGGGGTGTTGATTCCCGTTGCTTCGGGACTATTAACTCCCCAAGACACAGAAAGTCTTGTTTTTGAGCTTGTATCTGAGGAACAAAAAGAATTGCTTCTGGTAAATAAGGAGCTTGATTTTTCATTTGCCCTTGGAGACGTTGCCAGATTCAGGGTCAATGCCTATTTTCAAAAAGGCTATGTCTCGGCGGCTTTAAGATTAATCCCTTCCTATATTAAAAGCATTGAGGAGCTTAACTTGCCTAAAATTTGTCACAATTTTGCCAAGCTCAGGCAGGGTTTCATTCTGGTGACCGGTCCGACCGGTCACGGCAAGTCAACAACAATTGCCTCAATTATAAATGAGATTAACCAAACTAGGCCCATGCATATTTTAACAATCGAAGACCCTATTGAGTATGTATATCCCAAAGGTAAAGGATTGGTTTCACAAAGAGAAATGCATCTGGATTCCCATTCTTGGGAAGTTTCCCTGCGCTCGGCCTTACGTGAGGATCCGGATGTGGTTTTGGTTGGTGAAATGCGCGATTACGAAACAATTGCCTCGGCAATTACCATTGCCGAAACCGGCCATTTGGTTTTTGCGACACTGCATACGAATTCGGCTTCACAGTCAATTGACAGGGTGATTGACGTTTTTCCCGAAAACCAGCAGGCACAGGTCAGAATGCAGCTTGCCTCCACAATTGCCGGTATTATTTCGATGAGGCTTTTACCCCAAATCGGCGGCGGCAGATTGCCGGCAATCGAAGTGCTTTTGTCAACGGGGGCGGTAAAAACCTCCATCCGCGAAGGAAAGTCGCATCTAATTGACAATATAATCCAGACTTCCGGTGAGGAAGGGATGATTTTAATGGACGCTTCGCTTGCCTATTTAGTCAAGGCCGGTAAGGTGGCCATGGATGTTGCCAAGGCTTACAGTGTGAGGCCGAAGGAACTTGATAGGTTAGTTTCCCAAAGTTCCGAAACCTAAGAGCGAAAAATGTCCCTATATAAATTCACTGCCAAAGACCCAAACGGAAAGAATGTAACAGGTGAGGTGGAGGCTTTTGATGAAAAAGCTTTAGTTGCCACATTGCGTTCAGAGAGTCTTATTCCAATTGATATTAGGGAGCGCGGCACAGGGAAATTCAAATTTACAACTTCCGTACCTAAATTTGGCGGCGGTGTTTCGTATTCCGAGATTGTCTCCTTTACCAGGCAGCTTTCAACAATGATTTCGGCGGGTTTGCCTATTGCCGACGCCTTGGTTATTTTGGAAAAGCAGACAAAGAGTCAAAAATTCCAAAAAGTTTTGTCTGTAGTAGTTGCCGATGTCGAAGGCGGAATGTCACTCTCTGCCTCTTTTGCCAAGAACCCAAAAGTTTTTGATCAGGTTTATGTAAAGCTTATTGAGGCGGGGGAAACCGGAGGAGTTTTGGACAAAATTCTTGCAAAACTTGCCGATACCATGGAGAAAGAAAAGGAATTTAAATCAAAAACGCGCGGCGCATTTATTTATCCGATAATTGTTGTTGCCGTTATGCTTGTAGTTATTTCTATAATGCTTATTTTCGTGATTCCTAAATTAACCGGTATTTATGAAGAGATCGGTGCAGAGCTTCCTCTGCCGACCCGTATTTTAATTGCCGCGTCGGATTTTGTCCGCTCCTTCTGGTGGCTTTTAATACTTCTTGCGGTTTCGGCAATCTGGGGAATTAAAAACTTTGCCAAAACGCAAACCGGGGCCCCGATCATGTCAAAGTTTGTACTTGCCTTGCCTATCTGGGGCAAGATAAGGAAATCCCTGATACTTTCGCAATTTACCAGAACTTTAGGTCTTCTTCTGGGAGCCGGTATTCCGATAATTACAGCGCTTAAGGTTGTTGCCGATATTTTGGCGAGCCCAGTTTTTGAAGATGGGATTCATGTGGCAATTGATAAAGTTGAACGCGGCTCCCCGCTTTATGTCCCACTCGCTGAAAATCCGGCGTTTCCGCCGATTTTAGGCCAGATGCTCAGGGTTGGAGAGGAGACCGGTAAAGTTGACGAAATCCTGCAAAGACTCTCCGTGTACTTTGAAGCAGACAGCGAAAATTTGATAAGAAACTTAACTACGGCTCTGGAACCTGTGATTTTGGTTTTTTTGGGGGTGGGAGTTGGAGTCTTGGTTCTTTCGATAATTCTTCCGATCTACAACCTCACTGCGCAGTTTTGAGAAATTTTTAATTTTCAATTTAAAATTTGAATTGAATTTAAAATGAATAAAACTTCTCCTAAAAAATACGATTTGGAAGAACGAACCGCCAAATTTGCCGAGAAAATTATTGAGCTTGAGAAAAAAGCCCCAAAAAATGTTGTAACCAACCCTATAATTAATCAGTTGGTCAAGTCAGGTACGAGTATCGGGGCTAATTATTGTGAGGCGAATGGAGCAAGCAGTAAAAGAGATTTCACAAACAAGATCTTTATTTGCAAGAAAGAATCAAAGGAAACCAAATATTGGCTGCGGATATTAGCTAGAGCTGTTGAAGAACTTAAAGATGAGTGTCAGGAGTTGTGGGAAGAAGCGCAAGAACTTACCCTAATTTTTTCTAAAATAGCGGCAAATTCGAGAGATAGAAATAAAATTTAAAAAATTTAGATTTAAAAATTCATTGAAAACTGAAAATTTCAAATTTCAAATTTAGATAGGTTTTAAGTTAGATACTTGACATTCTCTAAGGCTGTCATAAATACTGGAAATAGTTAAGAAAATTAAGTTTATTTGCAAGGAGGTGAGAAAAGAAAGAAATGATTAAATCTGCCCGCAAGAAATTTTTAAGAGGTTTTACACTTATCGAGCTTCTTATCGTTATCGCAATTTTGGGAATACTGGCGGCGGCAGTACTGGTCGCCATTAATCCTGGTAAAAGAACAAGACAGGCTCAAGATGCGAAGAGAAAGAATGATATTGGCGCTTTGGCTACGGAGTTGCAAGGTTATTACACCACACCAGGTGCTGGTTGTTATCCAGCATCGCTAAGTGTACTTGTTTCGGATGGATATTTGAAGCAAATGCCCACAGATCCTACAACATCTGCCAATAATTACGAAAATTTTTATGATTTAGGAACAGCAGGAACATGTACTGTAGGTGCACCTGAGGCTGCGGTGTATGCTGTACTAGCTGAGCCTAATACAGCAGGTGCGGTATGGTGTTGGCAATCGTCTGACGGCAAAGCCGAAGAGCAAGTTCCAGCGACAACTCCTTGTACTGAACCGTAGTCGGTCTTGCTAAATGTTACTGAAAAGAGTGCAATGAAATAGTTGTACTCTTTCTTTGCTTAAATTTTGTATGTTAGATTTTTTCTACGGTGCTGCACTTTTTTTATGAAGATTTTTAAGCGAATTGACAGCATCTATATTGTTCGGATCAAGTTCGATCGCTTTTTCAAACTTTTCAGCTGCTTCGTCGTGCTTGCCTAGCTTGATAAGCGTTTTACCTAGGTTGGTGTATTCTTCCGACTGCGGCTTTATTTCTATTGCTTTTTGAAAAGATTTTGCCGCTAGCCCATACTGCCCTTTCCCAAAAAGGGCAATACCCAGGCCGTTGTATGGACGGGCTTTATTTGGGGATTTGGTGATTGTGTCCGACCAAATCGAAATTTGCGTGGCCCAAGTTTTGTTTCTATTGATTGTGGCGATTGAGAGCAATAAAATTGAACTAAAAATCAACGTGCCGGATATTCTCAAAAGCGACGCTTTACGTATTTTTGAAAGCCGCACATTTTTAGATATTGCATGTTGAAGCTCGCAAAAAATACAAACTACGGCAATTATTGCACCCACCGAAGGCAGATACAGTCTGTGCTCATAGATGACATCGTTTAGTGGGAATATGCTGGATTCAATACTAAGTGCCAAAAAGAAGAACAAGATGCCAAAGGAAATTACCCTGTACTTTTTATGCAAGAGTATACCTATAAAAATAATGGCCAGAATGGCAATCAGTGAAACAAAAGTTGTCGGCTCAAAGATTGATTTTGACATTGGAAAGTCATAGTCCAAATTTTGGGAAATCGGCAAAAACAAAAGCCTTATGTAGTAAATGATTACTTTGAACTGAGTTAGTAAATAGCTCCAGCTGAATCCATTGAAAATTCCAAATGAACCCTGTAATGTTTCTGCGCTTAATAGAGTCTTCCAGTTTAAATTGCCAAGTTGAATCCATTGCGTGTAGCTTGCGATTGCAATAAAGAATGCAAGCAGTAGTGCCGGAACTGCCGGCAGCGCTTTTTTAATCACGCCTTTTATAGATGGTGTAAAAAATAAATATTGGATTAGCAGCATGGTTATTGGCAAAGTGTAAGTGTTCTCTTTGGTAAGGAATGCCAAAAGTGAGAGCATCAAAGAAAAAGATACAAGTATCCAGAATTTTGCTCCGCTTGCAAATTTCCCCCCACGACTTGATACATTTTGTTTTACAAGGTTTGCTTTTAAATAAAAGATTAAGGCAGTAATGTAAAGAAGTCCTGCCAAAGAGGCCATTCTTTGAGTGATATAAGTCACAGCCTGTGTTTGGACAGGATGCACCAAGAAAATTAATGCGGCGAGAAAAGGCAATTTTTTATATATCTTAGATTTATTTTCAAGAAGCGGAGTTTTTATTAGGAGTTTCAAAAAAATAAACAAGCTAATTCCAGTCAAGAGATGAATCGCAATGTTTGTTGCGTGATACGAGAAGACTTCCAGTTCACTCATTTGGTAGTTGACTGCAAAGCTGGAATAACTTACGAACCGTCTGGGATTACTTTTCCATATATCTTGAATATTTGTTAGGTTTCTGATTAAACGGTTGTTTATGATCGTTTTGTAATCATCAAACACAAATTCTGCTGATAATGTATTTGAGTAGATAGTGATTGTGATGGAGATGATTAGCAGGTATGGGATGAGTTTTTTCAGAAATTTCTTAATCATTCTGGTTTTAAAATCCATTATAAACTTCCGAGGGCTAAAAGCCTTCGGTTTTGTATTTTAAGTTTAATGAGCTAGCAGAATACTCAAGCATTTAAGCTTTTATCCCTCGAAAGTATGTATTCTCTCGCACTCATTTGCTGAGGAAAAACCTGCTTTCCAAGTTAAGCTCGACGAAGTTCTGCGAGCGAATATAATCGACGTCCCTTGTCCCTTGTCACTCATATTTTCGTTGGTTATTTTTAATAAATGATCCTTCTCTTAATCTTCTTTTTTATCCTAGGCTCGGCAAAAGAGAATTGACAATATACACCACTTTTTGGTATGGTGTATCTATGAATAGGTACCAAATATACATCAAGCCTAAAACAATTAATATTTTGGATGAGGTGGCAAAAATCATTAAAACGTCCCGCTCGCAAATCATTCGTGACGTTACCGACAGAACGGCCAAAGAATTTGAGAAAATCCTTGTGGGGACAAAGGGAAGCAAAATGCAAAATAATCCCCTTATCAAAATGGCAGGGTTTGCAAAGGGTGCAAAAAAAGATACCTCCCAAAATATCCGCCAAATTTATCTCGCCGATTAGTATGGCTTACAAAGCCTTCATCGATACGTCTGCTTGGATTGCCTATTATATTTCTAACGATAAAAACCACATAAAAATTAAAAAACTCTTAAAAGGATTGATAGCAGACAAAGCGATAATCTGTACCTCAAATGACATTATCGATGAAACTGTGACACGTTTGATTTACATGACTCACCCAAGATTTGTTAAAAAATTTGTAGATTTTATAAGTGAGGGTATGAAAAATGGAAATCTTATTCAGTTTTGGGCTGATGATCAAGTGCAACTTGAAGCTCTTGAGCTTACCGTAAAGTATTTAGAACATGAATTATCGATGACGGATTGCACGACTATTGTACATATAAGGCGATTCAATATTGATTCTCTTGTTAGTCTGGATTCCGATTTTAGGAAAGTTGGAGTAAGCACGCTCCCTTGAGTTTTCGGAACAAGAGGCATTAATTATTTATCCCTTGTCACCTGAATTTTCATTAGTTATTCTTAATCAATGATTCTAATTTTAATCTTCTTTTTCATCCTGGGTTCGGCAATCGGCAGTTTTTTGAATGTGGGTATTGGTGTAACTGTACAGAGTGAAGTTTCTACTGAACACGTCGTATTTTTGAAACTTAAGCAAAAGTAAGAGATATTAATTTGCGTTTAGTGCAATTATTCATAATGATCGTTAATATCTATAACTTCAATTTGTCCATTTGCAATTACAAAAATCGCTCGGTATTTTTTGTCGATTCGGAATGAATATATTTTTAAGTGTTTGGGTTCTAAAATTTCTGTATTGAGCGAAGGGTGTTTGGGATTTTGTTCAATAAGCTTAAGTTGTTTTTGAAATTTCTTGCCTAGATTTCTTTTTTGGAGATATTTTTTAAGATCGTCTCTAAGCTTTTTGCTTTGCATAGAGCGATGATTTTTTGAATCCTTTGACTACACTTTCAATAAATTTTTCGCTATATTTACCGGTCCTTACCAGTTCAAGCTTTAGTTCCTGAGGTGAGATAGGTGTAAATTCCTCAAGCGCCAGTTCTTCAGAAAAATACGACCTTAGCAGGCTTCTGACAAACTCCGAGCGCGTTGCGAAACCCTCCTGTTTGGTTTTTTCGTCTATTCTTTTTGCGATTTTTTCCGGAAGCGATATAGTAACAGTTGTCATAATTGTTAATATTTAACAATAATTCTTATTTTTTGTCAAATTTTATTAAATAAATAACTTGTAAAATTTCCCTTCTTCCGTTTATCCTTAATCAATGGTTCTTTTCTTAATCTTCTTTTTTATCCTGGGTTCTGCAATCGGCAGTTTTTTGAATGTAGTAATTGACAGGACCATCAGGCGCGAAACCCTTTTGGGCAGATCTTACTGCGATAATTGCCATGCCACCTTAAAAACGGTTGATCTTATTCCGATTTTTAGTTTCGTCGGTTTAGGTGGCAGGTGCCGGGTTTGTAAAAAGCCCGTTTCGTGGCAATACCCCATTGTTGAAGCTATTGCCGGTATTCTGTTTATTATTTCATTTTTGGTCCTTAGTGCTGCGGATAATCTGACAATTGCTTCTTTATTACTTAATTTTTTTCTTGTATCCGTTCTGATTATAGTTGCGGTAGTTGATATTAAGTTCTCACTTATCCCGACCAGTTTTGTTTATTTAGCGTCTTTGGTTACACTTTTCTATAACTTTATCTTTTTAAGCCGGGACGCCTTTGTTCAAAATGTCGGTACTGCGTTTCTGGCGGCTTTAGTTTTTGGGTTGATAGTTTTTGTTACGCGCGGCAAGGGTATGGGCACAGGAGACATCACTTTAGCATTTTTGATGGGCTTGGTTTTGGGATTTTCCCAAATGGTACTTTCTGTTTTTTTGGCATTTTTTTTTGGTGCTTTAGTTTCCGTTTTTTTAATTATTTTGGGCAAAAAGCATTTCGGCCAGACAATCCCCTTTGCCCCGTTTTTGGTTCTGGGTTTTCTGATTGCCCTTTTTTGGGGAGGGCCGCTTCTTGAGTGGTATTTAATGGTATATTGAAATTAATGCCCTCGCTTTCGCGAACTGTCAACTGTCAACAATTAACAATTAATAGCAGATCAAGAGGGTTTACGCTCATTGAGCTACTTGTTGTAATTACCCTTTTTGCAATTACCTCGTCACTAATTACCGCGTCGTATCTTACTTTTGAGAAAAATCAGAGAATTAAAAATGCTGCCCAAACCCTTAAAAATGATTTAAGATTTGTCCAAAACAAGGCACTTGCGGGCGATAAAGGGGCAAATAGCGAGTGTCCAATCACCTCTACCCTTGTCGGCTGGTATCTAACATTTAATACCAGCCAAACTTCAACCTACACTTACACCGGTGCATGTAATACAGGGGGAACTGAGTCATATTTTATCCCCAAAACCATAACCTACCCTTCAGGCGTGACACTTAACAATGCCGCACCTAATACCGGAATTAAGTTAGGTGGAACTCCCCAAAGCGGGACAGTAACAGTTTTATTCAAGCCCCTTACTACTGGTGCTGTTCTTTATTCAAACGCTGGGCCTCCTTTTAGCAACTTAATTGACTTTACAGGAGATTTAGTAATCGAGCTTAAAGGACAGCAAACTTCAACCTTAAGCATAATAACTGTGCGGTCTACGGGTGAAATAAGCGGAGGTCAGTAAAGATGATATTGAGGTCTAGTTTAAAAAATGAATTTTCTGGCGGTCAGTCACTGGTTGAGGTTGTAGTTAGTGTCGGCATTGCTGTTATTTTGGCAATTTCTTTAATTACCACAAGCTTAATTACGCAGAAAAGTTCAAGATCCGCGCGCAACAATAGCCAGGCAACAAAACTTGTCCAGCAAACTTTGGAACAGATTAGGGTTTTTCGCGATAGGCATCCACCTGATGATCCTGCGGTTGATGATAAATTAGAGTTTTTGCCGAACGCACCAACTACCACTTGCTATTCTCTGGATGCAACAAGCAACGATCCTGATAACTGGACTTTGAATTCTGCTAGCTGTCCTACTACTCAAACTATTACGCTTGATAACACAAATTTCAATCGCAAAATTGAGATGATCAATCAAGGTTTAAATGCTGAAAAAAGATTAATTACGATTACGATCAGTTGGGATGAATCCGGGCAGACGCGCTCTGTCAAGAGCCAGACATTTCTTAGTCTTTGGCAGGATTTCCCTTAGGAAACATTTAACATTTAACAGTTAACAACTAACAATTAACTATGATTATGAAACGCAAAAATTTTCGTCAATTGTCAGTTGTCAATTGTCAGTTGTCGAAAGGCTTTACCTTGCTCGAGTTTCTTGTTGTTATTGGTTTGCTTTCGATTACAATAGGCTCGATTTTACTTTTTTTGACGTCGGTTCTTAAAGGTACGAACCAGGTTAATATAACTTCTGAGGTAAAACAAAACGGCCAGGTTGTTTTAGATACGCTGGAGTCTCAGATAAGAAACGCAACAGATGCAGTTTGTTTAAATGCCGATGGGAGTTTATGTACTGCGAATCCTCTAGATCTAACTTACATTAAGCTTTCAAGAACGAACAGTGACCCTTTGCATATTAGGTGTGTTGCGGCGGTCGGCACCACCCAAAACGGCAAAATAGAAATTGCTGTTTCTCAAGATCAATTGCCCACAAATTTTACAAGCATTACGAATCAGGATCCCGTTTCAGGTGTTGATATTACTAACTGTTCTTTTAAAGTGATTCCTTCTTCTGGCGGTATTTCTGCTCCGCCGATTGTGGCTGTTAGTTTTACAGTTAGCCAAGGGGTAGATGCTCCGTCCCGGCTGGATTATAAGGCAAACGTTGATTTCCAGACAACGATTTCCCTGAGGGGATACTGAAGCAGTTCACAGTGAAAAAGTTCAGAAACATATTGGACTCTGATTGAGTCTTGGACAAGTTTAGATTTCTCTTCAAAGGTACAGTAGGCTATGCTTCTTTCATGAAGCATGCTTACTCACTCAACAAATATTCTCAAGATGAAATTGCCCAGTTTAGAATGAGGGTGATTACCTTCTATGACTGTTATGGTGTCAAAGCCACAAAAGAAGCGTTTTCCGTGGGAAGGTCAACAGTATTCTTGTGGAAGAAGAGCTTAAGACAAGCAAATGGCAGTCTTGCCGTCTTATGCCCAAAGTCAACGGCTCCTCATACCAGAAGAAAGATGGTAGTTGATCATAAAGTATATGACTTTATCGAGAACTTAAGACTTAACAACTACCGTTTGGGTAAGGAGAAGATCAAAAGGCTTCTTGATGCCTACTGTATGTCATCTGGCCTTGCGACAGTCTCGGAATCCAAGGTCGGCAGAATCATCAAAGTTAACAGGCTTTTCTTCCCAAAGCAGGGACGTGTTTACCATGACCCTTCCAAGAAACCAAGTATACCGGGGACTAAAAGGGTTAAGGAACGACTGCCAAAGGACACTCAGGCTAAGGCCGCAGGTGATCTTCTGCAGCTTGATACGGTTATTAAGTTTGACCGAAGTATCAAGCGTTACATCATAACCGCCATTGACCTTTACTCACGCTTCACATTCGCCTTTGCCTATACAAGACTGTCGTCGGCTGCCGCTTTGGACTTCATGATGAAGCTTGAGCTTATTGCACCTTTCAAGGTTCGTACCATCAAGACTGACAATGGTATGGAATTTCTGGGAGAGTTTGACAATTATCTTACTAAGAAGAACATTATCCACTACTTCTCCTATCCCAGAACACCCAAGTCCAATGCCTATATCGAGAGGTTTAACAGAACCATCCAGGAGGAGTTTGTAGACGGACACCTTGACCTGTTTGATGACATGCATACCTTCAATGACAAGATGATGGACTACCTCATATACTACAATACAGTAAGACCTCATAAATCCCTAAACTACCAGACACCAATGGGGTTTATGATATCGGAGGATCCAAAGTCCAATATGTTGTGGACGCATACACACAGTTGACCAAATCCCTTTTCCGCAGTAGAATTAGCTTCCTATAAAATTCAAAAAGTAAACATGCCATTCATGGATAAAAAATTCATCTTAACTCGCCAGGGTTTGGCTTCGCTCAAAAGCGAATACGATGAGTTGACAAGAGTCAAAAGGACCCAAATTACCAAAAGAATTCAAACAGCCCGCGAATTTGGTGATCTTTCAGAAAACTCCGAATACGATGCCGCCAAAGAAGAACAATCTCTTCTGGAAACCAGAATCGCCCAACTTGAAGATGTTTTAAAGAGAACGCAAATAATCGAGCCGGTTAAAAAAGCCGATTTTGTGGTGATCGGTTCAACAATTGTTGTGGAAATTGAGGGTGAGAAAGATGAGTTCACCATTGTTGGAACAATAGAAGCTG
>Ga0209542_10014351_pt1 | contig 13495 bp, 8 predicted proteins | sample RifCSPhighO2_01_FD_184028 | JGI IMG/M metagenome (GOLD analysis project Ga0209542, IMG submission 184028) | Soil microbial communities from Rifle, Colorado - Rifle CSP2_plank highO2_0.1 (SPAdes) (version 2) | ecosystem: Environmental > Terrestrial > Deep subsurface > Rock core/Sediment ... | reverse complement strand
CGTCATGCCGACAAAAAAACTTGGTTGCTTCTTATGAATAGTACAATGGAAATGATGAAATTTGCTACCAATTTTTGTCGCTTGGAATCTTTTTTCCCAGAAGGGGACATTATCGAGCAAATCCGGCATCATCCCACCGAGTGCGCCCCAGGCGAAAGCGCTGTTTAATATGGTCCGATTCAATGGTAGTCTAATGACAAAGAGCAACATCAAAATTCCAATAATAATTTCAGTTGTAGTAAAGGCAATTTGCCGCCGTGAAAATTGCGGAATTTTATCGACAGTATCATAGTGCGGAATGGCGTCAAGAATAAAGTGCAAAATTATTCCGACCACAAAAGCACCGGCCGGATTTCCGATCAATTCCCCCACTGTCCCACTAGTAATGATATGAGCTGTGAGAATCATTTTTTCTTCTTGTTCTTGGTGATTAATTTTGTCGCATTCTCCGCAAATTCATCAAAATCTTCATCCGCTTTACTCGGCAGTTTGAGACTTTTTTTATAATATATGCCATATTCTTTTTCCGCCGACTCCTTCGCCATCTCACTTGAAATCTTGCCGGTATTATTCAAAATATCACGATCGTTCAGAGTTAAAAATCCGTCTAATTTTGCAACCCAATCCTTCATTCGCATTGACACGCGCTGCATCGCTTGACCTTCGGCAAAAACTAAATATTGCTCAACTAAATTGTTTAGCGCCGATAGTTCCGATTCAATCATGTAGTTTTTGGCAATCACGACATCATTTTTTCGAGGTTTCTCTCCGCGCCAGCTAGTCAGACCCATGTCTGGTTTTTCGCTATCGACTCGCTCGACAATTAGCTCAGCAGCTATTTTGCCAGTAATTGCCCAGTGTAATTTATTCTGCACTGATTGAAAGAAAAGAATACTTGTCTCAGCTGTCGGATCGTAATCGATGCTTGTGGAATAAATATCGGTAATTTTCCGGTAAAATCTTTTTTCCGAGGTACGGATGTCCTGTATCCGCTTCAGCAATTCTTCGAAATAATCAAATGGCAGGTCAGGATTTTTCAACCGGTCATCGTCCAAGACAAATCCCTTGACAATGTATTCTCGCAGATGAGAAGTTGCCCACTGGCGAAACGCTGTGGAGACAGAACTTTTGACGCGATAGCCGACGGAAATAATGAGGTCAAGATTATAATAATCTAATTCCCTCGAGACCTCGCGAGTGCCTTCTTTTTGAACTATTAGGAATTTCCTTACAGTTGAATCTTTCTTTAGCTCGGCTTCTTCATAGATATTTTTAATATGCTCGTTTATCGTGGGAATTGTTACCTGAAAAAGTTCAGCCAGATTTTTTTGTGTCAGCCAAACTGTTTCGTTCTCAAAACGGACATCGATTTTAGTTTGTCCGTCTTCGGTTTTGTATATTATGATTTGAGATTTGTTTTTTTCCATTTTAAAATAATATAAGTCTGTCAATTTATCCGCCGACCAATTCCCCCGCCGTCACACTGGTAATAATGTGCATTGTGAGAATCATAGTTTTTTATTTAATAAGTGTTTGTTGCGGAACGCTTTTCCCGATGATGATTTAAGATACTTCTCAAAACTGGCTGCAAGCTCTCGATTTGCAAATGCTGCATACCACACTAGTTTGACAGGCCTGAATTTTGAAGTATGAGGAACTCCGCCAGATTGATGCTTTTTAATTCTTGATTTCATATTTGTTGTGGATCCAGCATAGAAATCATCGTTTGACAGTTTCAAGAGATATGAATAAAACATAAATCTATCTTATCATCGTGAGCCCAACTTCGCCAACGGCTTCGCTGGGCAAACTCCGCCATTTTATTTTCCAAACCGTGGAAATAATTTAAGTTTGGCTTGCCAAGCGAAGCTCAAGCTGAAAGCATTGAGCGGAGTTTGGTGGACTTACCGAGAATCGAACTCGGGACTGAGCAATGCGAATGCCCTGTTATACCGCTTAACTATAAGCCCACAATAAAAACCAGAATAGCAGAATATCGTCAAAAGGTTAAGGCTTGATCCGCGCTACTGTCATTGCGAGCCATTGATTTGTGGTTTGTAATCAAGGCGCGGCAATCTTTCATTTTTTCTGATAGATTGCCGCGCCTTGGAAGCACCCAATGGCTCGCAATGACGAGACAATCAAACAATCACTATCCCTCCGGTACTGCCCTGACATGCCCCAGCTCTCTCCGTTTTTCGAGCTCCTTAATGTGTTTTTCTTTCTCTGCGACAAATTTTTTCGTATCGAAACCATATTTAGAAATCAACATCGAAGCGTATTTGCCACCAAGAAAGTGCGGCGTGATGACATAAGTCGCCCCAGCTTCATAGAGGTCAATGGCTTCATCAACTTCATGTGAAATCATCATTATGACTGTTTCGATACTTGTCTCGCGGATTTTACTGACGATAAATTGATTTGTTTCGAAATCCGGAATGCTCGAAATGACCATCTTGGCTTTGGCCAAATTTAGCTCATCGAGAAATTCATTATCGTCAGCGTCGCCATAACGACAATTAATACCTAATTTCGTCAACCGTTTGATCACCTCCGGATCATAGTCAACGACCAGAAATTCATTTCCCAATTCCTTGAAAGTTTCGAAAAAGTCGTAGCCGACACGATTACAGCCGAGTAAAATGACGTCGTAATTCTCCACCGAGGCTCTGCCCTGTTTGGAATTTTTGCGCTCGAAAACAAACCTTTGGAACAATGGGTAAATCTTCCGGTTGAAGAGGACAAAATAGGACGAGAGAGCGATTGTGATCAAGCTGACCAAAGTGACGAGCGAGACGACATCATCAGATAAATGTCCAGCCTTGACGCCGGCAATGATCAGGACAAGAGAAAATTCACTGACCTGAGAAAAGTTGACGCCGACTTGAAAATTTATTTTTTTCTTGAAACCGGCACTGGCCGTCAGTAATGCAACGATGAGTGGTTTCAGAATTATGACGAAGGCAGAGAGAATTAGAGCTGGTCGCAAAAATGTTGAAATTCCGCTCAAAGTTATTTTAGAGCCGAGAAGGACAAAGAATAGAATGATAAAAAAGTCGCGCAGTGGCCGCAGTTTCGATGAAATTTCAAAATGATAAGGTGAAGTCGACAGAGTAACACCGGCGACCAGAGCACCGATCTCCATTGAAAAGCCAAGATAGTGAAAAAGTGTCGCCAGTCCTAGTCCCCAGGCAATTGAAAAAAGAAATAAAAATTCCTGCGACTTAGCAAAAGAGGCGGAGAGTCGAGGCAAGATGTAAATGGTAAAAAGAGCTACCAGATCGAAAACGACAATGCCTTTAAATAATGTAAACAAAATTGTGATCCAGCTTGTCGTTCCACCATTGAAAGCTGAAATGCCGATTAGCAGGACTGAGACGAATAAATCTTGGACGAGCAAGAGGCCAATCGAAATCTTGCTATAAAATTTTGACAAATCTTTCTTATCTGAGAGCAACTTCATGATGATAATCGTACTGGAAAAAGTTAGCGCCAGCCCGAGGTAATATGATGTTGTCGTGTCAAATCCAAGAAACCGCGCCAGCCAATAACCAGTGATAGAGGTCAGAAATATTTGCCCCAAACCGGCTGTCAGCGCAACTTTCCCAACCTCTTTAATTACTTTGAGCGACAGATTTAAGCCGATAATAAAGAGAAGGAGGACAATGCCAAATTGAGATAGGGAATCAACTATCTCTTTGAATTGAAGATTGGCAAACAGAAATGGACCAACAATCAAGCCGGTGATGATGTGGCCGATGATAAGCGGCTGTTTTAGTTTCTGCAAGATACTGGCGATTGTTGCCGCAATAACGATTGTCAGTGAAATCCCAACAAAAAGATCCATATGATAGCCTATCAGCTTATCAGCTCATCAGCTTACCAGCTGATTGGCTGATGGGCTGACTAGCTGACTGGCTGGCTTACTTTGCAACAATGACTAAAATATCAGCACCGGCTGGTTTCGTTTCGCCGGCTGGCAGACTTGCCGACACAGTCCCACCAACTGCCTCAGCAATCGCCTTGGCTTGATCGGCCTTCGAGCCGGACAGGTCCACGACAACAGTGGCGGTATAATCAGTTTTATTGGCTTTCGTCTTGCTGATGACATCAACATTGGCAATTTTATTCTTGATATTTACTTCGGCAGTGTTTGTCAGGCCGTCAGTTGTCGTACCGTTTTGAAGTGCAACTTTGATGTTCTGTGTCGTAGCACCAGTCGAAGTCGAATTGTCCAGAGCCAGCGGCATTACTTCGATAATCTTATTGGTTGACGGCCGATAGAGAATCGCTTTTTTTGCCGTCGAATAAATCAGTATTTTATCACCGTTTTCAGCACTTGCGAAGAAAGCTTGATTCTTCAGTTTGCCCTTATCAAGAACTGTCGCAGTTGAAGGAGTTTCATTTGGCAACAATATTAATTTTCCAACTGCTTCCTGCAGCCAAGCGACTTCCTGTGTCGTCACTATTTCAGGATTTTTGAGCAATTTCTGGTAACTGCGGTAATAGTAAACCCCGGCCGCAATTGCTCCAGCAAACATTAGCGTGAGAATCAACCCAAAAAAGGTTCTTCTATTGAATATTCTGGCCATATGACACTCCTTTATTTGATGAAATCTTTATTATCTTGATGGCTGATTTCATTTTACTTCACTAATTAATCAGATGCAACATCGTCAGCCCGATAAATCTAATTTGTCGGGAAAACTATAGCCAAGAAACACTCTCATCCATAGTTGTTCCTGTGGTTATAATTTAAGTAGCTTCATACCATAATTCACCGTTGACCTGTTTTGTGCCAGAGTTTGTCCAAGCTCCCGCTCCACCGTTAGAGTTACAAGTTACGGTCGTCCCACCAGCTAAAATATAGCATCGGCCAGCCGTGGTGAGTACTGAACCGTTATCACGAGTGTCAAACAGAGAATTACCCCACGACCCGGGAGCGGCGGCGGCGGTGACTGGTAAGGTAAATGTAACCGATGTTGAGTTGGATGTTCCTGCAAGAACAAACGATGCAAATACCATCTTGCCAACTTTTTTATAGTAAATCTGTTGAGTGGTATAACTCGACCAACCAACTATTGTAGAAGTCGCGGAGTAATCTGTCCAAGCAGTGGTATAGATATCTCCTGTAACACTAACTGCACCACCAAATGAAGTAGAACCGTCAATGTTCAAAATTTGTTGAGATGTGTTCGAGCCCGTATACAATTTGATCGGCCGGGTCGTGCCTGTTCCGGCGGCAAGAGACACGATCTCAAAATCAGTATTAGCGGCTGAATAAATCATCAATAACCGTTCCGCAGCCGTAGTAACATCCGCTACCGTGCCTTTGGCGTATAATTGGAATCCAACGCCATCTGTCCCATCTCCGTCGGTTGTGAAAAGATCGACTGTGTTTGCCTGACCGGCAGTAGTAGATAGTAGAGCCAAGCGACCGGCGACAGAGTCAGAGGTAAACTTATAATCAGTGCCAGTGGGCTCCGTTACAGTTAATGAGGTGGCAGACGCAACCCCTAGCGTCGGAGTAATCAGAACGGGTGAGGTATCCACCACAAATTTTGTTCCCGTACCCGTCTGGGAAGCAATAGATGTGGCATTACCAGCGGAAGTTATTACTCCGGTTAGGTTAGCGTTGGTCGTTACCGTCACGGCGTTACCTGTGATTGAACCAGTAATGGCGTTGGTAGCTTGAAGATCAGTAAACCAACCCTTTAGTACTCGTGAACCAGTTGACCCGATAGAACCTGTGACGAACAGGTCGAGGTCAATCGTCATTCCATCTGGCGTGCGTAACATATTAGCGGCTGAACGATAGATTTGAGTGTCATACCCGCCGGCTCCATCCCCAAAGACAATACCGCCTGTGGAACTGCCCGTGGAAAGACTCAGCTGCCCGGCCGAAGTTAGACGCATCTTCTCAGTTCTGGTATTGGTACCAGCGGCCACGGTTTCAAAACTGATATATGTACCGAAGTCCGTATTGTCAACCCAGTTGCTCTCCGCGAAGGCGGCAACGGCGGCCGAGCGGAATACAGCTGAAGCGGAGTATGACCCCCCCATAATAATGCCACCCAATCGATCACCGGCCGCTACAGCTGCTCCATCATTGGAGAAAAGATCTATAAAGGCACCTTGGTTAGTAGCTGAAGCAGTGGTGTTTTCAGCGGCGTAAGCGATTGGGTTGGTCGTATTAACTTTGAAAGGTGCACTGCCCACTGCAGTGGTGAGAGCGGCGGTGGGAACACCCGAGTTGAAAGTAATGCCATCGTAAGTGAGATTAGCCGAATCTTGCAGCAGACCAGCGGTGCCGGCATAGGTAACACGGGTAGCGGTGAGACCGGAATCGGTGAGGTTGGCGAAAGTCGGGCTAGAGGTTGTTTTCACCGCCTGGTTTTGTCCGTCTAAAAACGCCCATTCTGCCGTTGTTAGTGTGTTAGCTCCGATGGCAATAGAAGTGGCAGTCGCAGCTCCGATAGTCGGAGTGACCAGGATAGGGGAGGTATCATAAACCATTTTTCCGGTACCGGTTGCTCCAGTTGATGTAACTCCCTCGAAAATAGTATGCCCAGATACAGTCAGGTTGGTGTCAATCGTCAGACTATCAGGTGTTCGCATCATATCAGCCGCTGAACGATATATCTGTGTATCATATGTTCCCCCACTTTCTAGTGTTCCGTCACCAGTGCCAAAGAATAGACCGGCAGAAGAAGTCGCATTGTTGATATTAACCCGCTGTTCGGGGAAGGTCGCCGCCGCTCCCGAAAGAGCAAGCCAGTTAGACCCTGCACCTGCAGCGTTACGCCCCCCAAAGTTCCAGCGACCCGTTATACTGTCACCACCTGTGACCGTTTCAGCTTCCGCGAATATCCACTGAACATTCTGCCACGCACCATTGATCCAGCCGGAAACATTGCTGTGAAGTAGCAGTCTATCTTCATCAACCACGTCTAACGGTACTGCTGACGTACCACGAGAGCGATAGCTGTTAGCTATAGTCGGTGCGCCGGTGACGACATTGGAATAGACGTATTTACTCCCCCCTCCCTCATCAATAATCGTGTAGGCTTCGGCAGTACCGATGGTCGCTCCCGTAGCTCCGAGCGTCAGACCCTCAAACGTTGGTGAGGCCGCCGCCCCGATGCCCTGGATGGTATCTAACTGATTAGCCGTTATTTTGAGGTTGGTAGTGTTGTAATCAACTGAGGCCGTACCAGCGGCACTGGCTAGTCCATCACCCCAAGTGACAGTAGGTTCATAAGCACTTGAAGCCGTGTAAGCTGCCGTACCTAAAGTCCCACCAGTCCCAATGTTAAGCGTCGAGCCGTCTGTGCCCGATAGGGTAAGTGTTCCGGTAGAGCTAAATGTCTTACCGGCGGTGATAGATATACCGTGAATACCAGTTTGCAAGGCAGCGTGAGTAGACACCGCACTAGACGCCGTACCAACGGTGTCATATAGTCCAGCGTGATTACCCCACCCATAAGCCGTATTCCAGTTCGTCTCTTCGGTGGTGGTCGGTATGACATAACCGCCAGTTAGAGAGAGTGCTTGTCCGGTTAAAGTGATACCGGTAACACTATTAGTAATATCGCCGGTGTTGGTGCCGGATGAAGTGCCAGTATAAGTGCCACTAATACTGGCATCGCCAGTTAGAGTCAGATTACCACCAAGTTTAATCGTCCGGCCGGCATTATCAACGTCCAAAGTCAGAGTCCGGCCAAGAGTTAGAGCTGTTGAAGATGTAGCGGCCAGAGTGACATCAAAGGCAGCCGAAGTGTCTCTGATAGCAAGAGTAGTCAGGGCAGAGATGGCACCACCGGCAATAGTCGGGGCAGTATCCACGACAAACTTGGTCCCAGTGCCAGTCTGAGAGGCGATTGAGGTCGCGTTGCCGACAGATGTAATCGGGCCAGTTAAATTGGCATTGGTCGTGACCGTGCCGGCATTGCCGGTAATAGTGGTGATAGTCCAGATTCGGTCAGCAGAAAGATCTTGAGCCGTGCCGTTGATGGTCAGGCTTCTAGTAGTAGGAACTCCACTAAGACCAACCAATGTCTGGTCACCAGTATTGGCACCGGAAATTGAGGTAGCTCCGGCTCCTAGAGTCAGTGTCGATCCGGCAATATTGCCCGTTAAAGTGACAGCGCCAGTATTGACTGTCAGAGCCGTTGATAATGTGGCATTGGTAACTGTACCGGCATTGCCAGTGATAGAACCGGAGATGGCATTGGTAGAAGTGATGTCAGTCGCCCAGAGCTTGAGAACACGGTTGGTCGTATCACCGATAGTTTGTGGTGTTGTCTGGTCAGTCAGGACGGCTCCTGACAAAGAGGTTGGAAAAGTTAAATCACCACTACCAAGAAGCGAACCACCATTGATGGTTTTAATTAAAGTTCCAGAGACCAAAGCTGTTTGGTAATAGCTGGCTGATTGGCCGTTCAGTTTCGAGCTATCAGCAGCTGTGGTTGATATACCAAGATAGGCCAGATCAAGATGTGTTTTATTTAGATAATCAGTCCCTTCACTGAGTGCATCTTGCTTGGCATTCCAGATTGCCGCCGAAGCAATTTTGTTGTTTGTGATTGAATTATCCGCCAGATTTATCGAGTCAATTTTCAAACCAGTGACAGAATTGTTTTCATCCCAATAGACAAGATCGCCGCTCATATCTCCCGGCACCTTGCCACGCAAATAGTCAGCATTTAAGTTTTGAATCAAATTATTATCAGGTATTTTCAAATAACTGCTGTCGGGAAAAGTCAGATTGTAATTCGCCACAATATTACCTTCGCCATCAACAGAAAAAATATCGTTGACATCGCGGATTGCTTGGCCAGCCACTATTTGTGAATAGGTGCTGGGATTGATATGTCTGACTATCTCCAGAGAAAGACCGCCAACTGGCTGTAACACTTTGCTTACAAAACTAGGTTCAGTTGATACTTGAGGCCGATAGGTCGCTCCCAGCACCTTGCCCTGCGTCTCGGTCGGGACCAAATTAGAATTATCAGTCAGACCAGCGGCTTCGACGACTTGCGAATTCAAACCAAACCACCTCGCCGTCGCTGCAGGATAAAGTAAAAAGAGAATTGTAAATACCGCCACCAACAAACTGAGTGTTGCAAAAAGCATCGTCACCGAATAATGAAATACCTTGCGGAAAATATTGAGCCGGTGAATATGCTTTTTTTGGTCTTCTATCTGAGCGTTGAGAACCCGATGTTGTTCACGTAAATTTTGAAAGTCTTTGGCATAGTCATTTTTGTTTTTCGGTGCGGTTTCTGGGACATTTAGTATTTTATCTTCAATCGTTTCCTGGCGCAGATAATAGTCTGACTGCAGAAAATCTTCCAGACACTTAATAGTATAAATTCTTTCACCGGCAGAGTTCCGCTCTGGCTTGATGAGATCTTTATCTTCCAGACGACGCAATGTTGCTTCAGAAATGTCTAATTTTTGAGCCGCTTCTGAGATTGTCAGAGGCTGTGAAAACTTGACCTTATCAAGTTCAGTTACCGAAAAATACCGGTCTTTGCCATCCGGTCTGGTCGAGTGTAAAATTCCTTTCTCGTCCCAGCGCCGGACAGTGTCAACAGACACGCCAAGAAATTCGGCCGCTTGCCCGATTGGTATAACTTTTTTGTTTAAATCCCTCTCCATTTTTGAGTTTTCCCTCTCAATTTCACCTATGCATTGCTTAATCATCACCTATGCATCTGTGCTTAATTATCCTCTTTTCTGTTTTACAAGTCAAATCACGCCGTTCTTCTGGCGTACGAGAAAACACGCCGGATTTTTTTTCAAAATGGCGCTCGGAAATCAACAAGTTAAATCGATGTTTTTGTTGTTGATAAATATGAAGTAATTTGGTACTATTGAACCTAGTTTCGGGCGTATAGCTCAGCTGGTTAGAGCGCGTCACTGATAATGACGAGGTCCATGGTTCGAGTCCATGTACGCCCACCACCCTTCGCACTTTTCTTTTGAAAAGCGGCTACGGGTGGCACAGCCAATAATGAAAACAAAACTATTTTTGCGATGAAAAAAGGGTGCCGTCCGCCGTGCCGTCCGTAATTCTGAAGGATGGTAGACGTTTTTGGATTAAACGCGAAGGAGGGCTTTTTTTATTTCCCCTTTTTCCTGCGCCGAGAATTCAGATATTTCCAAAGTTCGTAAAATATCACACCGAAGAACAGAACTGATACGACGATAACAATTAAAAAGTGATAGACAGCATAACGGCGCCAAATTAAAATTAAAATCTGAGAAAAGTAAAGCGTTATAATATTGAAAATGAGCGAACCGATTGTCGTCCAGAATAAAAACGGCCAAAATTTTATTTTGGCTAGGCCGGCGACAAATGAACTCCACGGTCGAACATAGCCTATAAATCGAGTCAAAAAAACAGTCAGATTACCATTTTTCTGATACCATTCCTCCAGTTTATGATGAACTTCAGCAACTTTTCGGTTACTTTTTAATTTGGTCTTGAGATAATTATTGCCAAGACGCCCGATTCCAAATGAGACGACTGCGCCCGAAACATGGCCGAGCGTTAGAACAAATAAAATACTGCCATATGAAAAAATGTTTCGGATGATCAGATCCTGACCAATCAAATAGCCAATTTCTGTTGGCAGAGGTACACCAATATTTTCAACAAACATTGACAAAAAAACGCCGTAAATTGATAACGATTGAAAAAAATGGAAAACTGAGGCGACTAAATGATCCATCAGTTGCCTCCGAGATTTGAGCCGATGGCGATGAAAAGCTCATTTTTACGAATCGTCGAGAAAAACAAAACCTTAATGAGCGGATTTTTCAGCTGGGATTTATAGACCTCGCTCGCCTCTTTTTCCTTTACCTCAGTCTCCGGCTTGACCAAAAAGCGCTGCCACTCTTTGTCAAAAGTGACCAGTTTGATCGGTGGTAATAAATAATCATCTGGAACATATCTTTGGGGCCGAGGGTAATAATTGTCATGAATTAAGAATTGATAGCTGATTGCCGTCGAATTTTCCAACATTTTCTCGACAATCTGGCCGGTGTAAGCATGATCTGGGTGATCATCGTGCGGATAGGGATAAAAAACAATATTTGGCTGAAAATTATCGATAGCGGTTTGAAACTCTTGTTGCAAACTGTTTTCATCGACCGTATTTAATGATCCGTCAGAGTGACCAAGAAAAACAAGATTTGACTGTTTGACACCCAGAATTTCTGTCGCTTGTTTGAATTCGGCATATCGCTGATCCCTTAACCCTTGTTTGTTGCCATCAGTCGCCAAAACAATTTTTACCTCGGCTCCGGCCTTCTCGGCTTCATAAATATAACCACCGACACCAATCGTCTCGTCATCGGGATGCGGTGAAAAAACCAGAATTTTATCACCGGCTTCCGGGGAATGAACATCATTAAGAAAATATATGGCAGATTGCGGCATAACACGATTATTGTAGGCGTATAAAGCCCAGCCACCAAACGCCAAAAAAGCACTTAAAACTAAACTAAAAATAACTTTTTTATTTTTGAGCCATCGAAACCTTTTCATAAATTTCCTTTAATTTGACAAAACTTTTTTCGATTTCATGCCCGGCAATCAATCTCAACGACTCCTTGCTCATCTGCTGCTGCAAATCTGCATCGGTCAAGACTTTAATAATTTTTTTGGCCAAGTTTTCACTGTCGCCAGGCTCAAAGAGACAGCCATTACAATTATTTTTTATTAGTTCTGGAAGTGCTCCTGAATTCGCTCCGATAACCGGCAGTCCGGCTGCCATAGCCTCCATCGTGACGATGCTCTCGGTTTCGATTCGCGACGGCATGACAAAGACGGAGGCCGATTGAAAGACTTGGACATAATCGTCGGAGCTTTGCTCAAACCAGCCCAGAAAACTGATGGCATGATCAATGTTTAACTTTTTAGCTAATTTTTTTAATTTTGACAGTTCGCTGCCATCACCGACCATGACAAAGTGAGCATTGGTCTCCTTGATCACCTCAGGGATTGCTCGGACCAAAACTTCGATATTTTTATCTTTGTCGATCCTTCCGACGTAAAGGACCTTCTTGTTTGGCGGCAAGTGATATCTATCATAAAACTCAGACAGATCAAAATAGTCAAAAAAACGTTCTAGGTCAACACCATTTGAAATCGCCGCAATCGGCGTCTTCACACCCCATTTATTCAATTCTTTCTTGACTGTTTCAGTCGGGCAGATGACGTAGTCACAATGGTTATAAAACCGCCGCAACAGTGCCCGGAAAAAGAATTTGATCTGCAGATGGATCGGTTTGAGCCGCCGGAAATAGGAGGTGATATAATCGAGCGAAAAATGATTGGAGACGACAGTAGGAATTTTGTATCTGCGGCCGGCGCGTGAAAGTTGGTGGCAGATACCGGCCGGATCTTGCAAATGGATGACATCCGGCTTTATTTCTTTCGTAAATCTGAAAATTTCCCTTTGAGAGAAAGCGGCGATCCGGAAGCCTTTGCGGAAAGGATTGGGGATGGAATTGAAGCGCCAGACGGCGAAATCTTTGAAACTTTTGTCTTTATAAGTCCTGTAGCTCTCGCTTGGAGCAAAAACCCAAACCTCATTTCCCTCCCGAGCTAAATTCGTCGCCAAAAGTTCCGTCGCCGTCGCAACACCAGAAATATTTGGAGCAAACGACTCACTCCCGATAATTATTTTCATAAATAGAATTATACCCTAATCCGCATAAATTGCTAAGGCAGTCACGCATGTGTATATAAATCACCAAGCAAATCACTGCGGCCGTATTGATTTGCTTGGTGATTTTGCGAGAACATTCTTGATCATTAGATCAATATTCGTTTTCTCGGTAATAATGTAAGCAACGTAGTCCTCTACTTTGTAATATTTGATTACCATTTCAACAGCGTCACTAACATCTTTGTCGTTTGCCCACAGGCTTTGCTGAATCTGGCGGAAACCAATCCGTTTGATGGCTCGCCGGAAATAATCTCTCTGGACATGCAACCGTTCGGGTATATCAAAAGACAGCAATCTTAACCGCTCATCTTTTTTTGATTTTTCAACTATTTTTTCCACTATTTTTATTTTTGCCTTATTCGTCAGTACAATAGATCGCTCTTCTTCTACCACCTCGATATATTTTTGACGTTTCAAATTATAAAATAAATCCGAAACCTGTTTTTTGCTGACTCTACCTTCGTAATTTTCATAGACATAACGATAGATTTCAGATTTTGAAATTTCCTTGATCGACATATACTCGCCAAACTCATACAAAAAACCCAAAACTTTTCCGACTCCCCAAGCCGTCTCCCGTCCAAACTTTTTCAATTTTACTATTCGTTTTGCCATACTTTAATTTTACAAAATCACCAACGATTTTGCAACGGCCGTATTGATTTGCTTGGTGATTTTGTTCTCGATCCAGCAATTTATATAATTTGGAATGATGCCGGAAATAGTTGCATTGGCATCTAAAATTTCTGGGC
>Ga0209542_10014350_pt1 | contig 13495 bp, 6 predicted proteins | sample RifCSPhighO2_01_FD_184028 | JGI IMG/M metagenome (GOLD analysis project Ga0209542, IMG submission 184028) | Soil microbial communities from Rifle, Colorado - Rifle CSP2_plank highO2_0.1 (SPAdes) (version 2) | ecosystem: Environmental > Terrestrial > Deep subsurface > Rock core/Sediment ... | reverse complement strand
GCCGCTTCCCAGCTGTCCTGGCCGCGTTCAAAGAGCGAGCGATACAGAACAACATAGTCGACGTTGCCAGCCTCATAGTGATTGAGGGGAATTACTTCGCCGGTGAATTTGTAGCCAAATTCGGCAGGGAATGGTGCGGCAACTTTAAGCGAGCTGGCGAATGGCTTTTGATTGAGATACTCCGCGGCTACGTCCAGCCCCTCGCCCCACCCGAGGCGGCGCTCGCCGTAGAGGGGCTTGGTGATGGGGTTGACGTAGGCAAGTGCATGTGGGTGCAGGCGAGTGACGTCGATGGTTTGCCAGACGAAAAGAGTGAGTAGTGAGTAGTGAGTAGTGAGTAGGACGATCCGTTTGTTTTTAAGCTGAGCACTTAGGGCGAAAAAGACTAAAACGGCGAAGGCATCGAGCGCCAGAAAAACGGGCAGGATATAACGGTCGCCTTGCTTGGCGCCGAGAGCCATTTGACCAGTAAAGAGCGCAGCAAATGCGAGCAGGACAACGACATGCTCTTTATTCTTCATTCTCGGCCAAACGAATGGCAGGGCGGCCAGTGCGATTAGGTGCAGCGGAGTTGAGAAAAACAGAAGTGTTTCGAGGTAGTAGCTGGCGCGCACAGGGCCATGGACATCCTGCGCATCGCCCTCGAGGAGAAATTCTTTGGTCAGGTGCATGACTTCGTTAAAATTAAGCGCGAGCGAGGGGAATACGATGATGAGGGTGAGGATGAATGCGAGGGACCAGACACCCCACTTCGCCCCGCCAGCCGGCAGGGCTTCGCGGGGCAGGCCAGCCGCGTAGAAAATATAGGCAAGTGAAAAGGGGATAATAATCAGGCCGGGTAGCTTAGAGAGCACGGCCAGAGCGCCGGCGGCGCCGGCGTAGATGAGGTACCGCGCTGTGTACGTTTGGCGCCAGAGCAGCAAGCAGCCTAGAGAAAGCAGGAGAAATTGAGCGAGCAGCGCATCCATAGCGTAGACGCGTGTGTGGGCGACGAGCGGCGGATTGAGTGCTAGGAGCAGGGTGAGAAGGATTGCGCCCCACCCACCTTCGCTAAAGCTACGGCGGGTGTCGCCCTGCGGGCTCCACAGTCGATAAAAAATATAGCCAATAAAGCCGAGGAGAACACTTTGGCCGAGGACCAGTGGTAGCTTCCGGGCAGCAAGCGTGTTGGCATGAATCGCGAGTGAACCAAGCCACGTTGCGGTGATGCCGGGGTGGGGTTGCTGCAGGAGTTTGTCCCATTTCAGGAGTGCCAGATTACGGGTGAAGCCGGTCGTGTTGGCAAGCCAGACTTTTTCATCCGCCGTCATAAATGCGCCGAGGTCGAAAACACGGGGCAGCAGAATGATAAGTGCAAGGCCGAGGATGAGTATGCTACGGCGCATGTTTTTCACGCTATACTACCTGCATGTCAGCGACAAACTGGTATCGCCCAACCGTCATTGTACTTTTCGTTCTGTTTGTGGTGGCTAATAGTGCCTGGCTGCACCGAGTGCCGGGGCTGATGGGCGATGAGGCCTCCGAGGGCGAGAATGTATATCTGCTCTTTGATGCGAAGCAGCTGTTTATCACCGGTGAGCGTTCGTATATTGGTCCGTTCATCGATTACATCCGGGTGCCTTTTGTAGAAATGCTTGGCTATACGCCGCTGGCATTACGGATAGTTATGCTGCTGTTTTCCGTGGCGACTTTTTGGCTGGCGGTTATCATCTGTCGCCGGCTATGGGGACAGGAGGTGGGGCTGGTGGCGGCGACAGCGATGTTGTTCTCGCCGATATACCTGACTTCTCAGCGCTTAGGCTGGGCGATTACCTTGCTGCCGTTTTTTGCCCTGCTGACGCTGTATCTATTGACGCTGCCAGAGGCCTCGCGCCTCAAACGGCACGGGCCGCTGTTGGCGGGCTTAAGTGCCGGCTTGGGTTTGCACAATCACGCCATTTTTTTGCCGACCCTGGCAGGCGTGGCAGTTGGTTGGGTGAGTGCAGTAATGTGGCAACGACACTTCACGAAATTATTTGCTGCTTGGCCGGCTTTGGTCGGCCTCTTAGCCGGGTTTGGGACACAGCTCTCGGTCATGATGATTAACCGGGGTGATTATAAAGATGCGATTTTGGCTACGGCGGATTTTTCGGAACGCCTTGCTGCCTTGCCGCAGTTGCTGCCGCTGCTTATCTCTGGTTCTTCGTATGCGGCGTACTACACCGGCTGGGAGCTTTCGCGGCCGGCCGCGCTCAGTATTGCGGGGATTATTTTTGGCTTGGTCCTGGCGGCCTTGTTTATGCCGCGCCGTAAGGGGACAAGCCTCGTGTGGACATTTGGCTTAGTAATTTTGCTGAGTGTATTGCTGTACATGATTTTTCAGTTCAGCTTACGCTACTTCGTGACGTTTGGCTTAGGCGTGTGGTTGCTCGGTGGCGTGGGTCTGGGAACGCTTTTGTTAAAGCCCGGCTTTAACGGAAAAAAGCCGGGCTTTTTCGCGGCGCTATTGCCCATTATTTTAGCGTTTGCGCTCATGGCTTGGACGGGCAGTACGGTGCTGGTGCCATATTTAAAAACTGGCGGCAGCACCGGTAACTTTTCGTTGGGCAATCGCCGCGACAGTGCGGCGGCACTGATCGCTACGCGGCCGCTGGTGGAGTGTTTGCGAGGAGCAGGCTCGGTGTGGGCTCATAACATTCATATTCAGAATCGCCTGCGGTATTTAAGTTATGATCCACGACATGAGCTGGAGGTCGCCGCCGGTGAAGAGCAGGCAACTTTACTTATTTCTTACCGCTTAGTTGGCGATCCGCCAGCGGATGCCGAGCGCGAGCTATGTCCTGTGCTTAAACATTGGCGAGTGATTACGGTGGGAGCACACTAAGCATGATGATGCGACGGCACATACTTTTTTTCATCTTTACTCTTTTCTTAATCGCCAATACGGTGTACCTGCACCGCGTACCCGGACTGTTCGGCGATGAAGCATCCGAGGGCGAGAATGTGTACCAGCTGCGGTGGCATGATCGGATAACGGTTATCGGCGAGCGGTCGTACATTGGGCCGCTGATTGATTACGTTCGCACGCCATTTGTACTCGCCCTTGGCTATAATGCACTGGCGCTCCGGCTGGCAATGCTTCTCTTCTCACTGGCGACATTCATGTTAGCCGCTGTTGGCCTGCGCCGCATGTTTGGCGAGACGGCTGGGATGTATGCGCTCGTTATGATGGTCTTTTCTCCGACGTACCTGCTCAAGCAGCGTTTGGGGTGGGCGATTACACTGTTTCCGTTTTTTGCTTTTTTGCTGTTGTATTTTTTGACCGATAAGCGATTTAGGGCATCAACGCGGGCCGTTTGGGCGGGCTTGGCGGCGGGATTAGGGCTACACAACTACATCGTTTTTTTGCCGACAATTGTCGGAATCATGGGCCCGGCGGTCGCATTGCATATGCGGCGACCGCGGGCGCTGCTGGGCTGGTGGCTGATGCCGCTCTCCTTTTGGGCAGCGTTTGGCACCCAGTTTGCGGTGCTGCAAATTTTTCCGGAGGATCAGGGCAACCCGCGCGAGGTGATAGCGCTCGCTGGTGAGCGCTTAGCCCAACTGCCGGATGTTTTGCCAAAAGTACTGTCTGGCTCTGTGTATGTCGCGCGATACACGGGCGTGCAGTTTGCGGCCGGGACGACGTGGCTGCTGACTAGTGTGCTGGGATTGCTGGTTGTTGTGGCACTGCTGTCAGACAAGAAACGGGCAGCCTGGCTGTGGCTGGCAGGTCTTGTTATTCAGCTGCTTTTTCTCATATTGATGGTCGACCGGTTTACGCTGCGGTATCTGGTTGTCTTCGTGCTCGGAGTCTGGGCGTTGGCAGGGGTGGGGTTAGGAATGTTAGTTCAGGTGGCGTTGTTTCGCCGCGCCTCTTTAACACCAGCCTTCGCTAAAGCTTCGGCTGGCAAGCCAGATATCGCTTTATCTGAGAAACCTGGCCTGCCCAGCGAAGCCCATAGGGCGAAGTTGGGTGTTTCCCCGGCGCGGCGAGGCGCGGCGTTATTACCCGTTATCTTGGCGTTGGTGCTGATGGCATGGACAGGCTCATCTGTCTTAGTTCCGTATCTTGAGACTGGGGGCAGTGGCGAGAAATTTAATTTAGGCACCAGCGTGGACAGCGCTATCGACATGGTTGATATTCGGCCGCTGGTAGCGTGTGTGCGCGAAGCCGGGCCAGTGTGGGCCGATAACCCGCACGTGTATAACCGCTTGCTGTACCTGAGCCGAGGAGACAAGCAGATTCACCTGCCGCTAGATCTTAACGAAGCCAATTGGATCGTCGATTACCGCTTACCCGGCCAAAAACCGGGTGTTAAATGCCCAGAGCTAGAGCACTTTCGATTGGTCAAGCGGAAATAAAAAGCTCATTTTCTCGAGGCGGGGTAAATATTTTCTTTTTAAGTTATAAATTTTTCTGTAAGTAAGCCGCTATTGACAAAATTTATAAATAATATATTGTGTAAACACAGGACTTTGCGCAGTTGCAAGGTTGTACTTTTCATACCAGCCAGTAGAGAGGTACCAAAATGCGCGATAAGCACGCAATGAGTGACCAGTGTTTTGAAGATTTTGCGGGCACAGATGAAAAAGGAAAGTATGTCAGTCACTTCAACAAGATGAGGCGCACGACAATGTCTAGGGCATCTCGTCGAGGAAAGTCAGTGACTGAATATACTGAGGCTGACCGCAACAGCCTTAAACGGGAACTTGCCCAGGCGATGATTGATCTCAAGGAATACAACGTCTTCATCGAGGAGGAAAAAATTAGTTACTTAAAGATCAGTCAAGGAGCTTGGCGGAAACGGATAAAGGAAATCGGCCCTAAGCGAGAGATTTTGAAGCAGCGCATATCGGCCCTGCAAGCGCAGCTTTGTCAGGTGAAGCTTGTCCTAGGTTCGGGAAAGCCCAAAGGCCAGCCAACTTTCAAGGACGACGTACGGATTATTGTACAAGAGGAGTTAGCCCCAATTCTCAAACGACAGAACGATTTGTTGCAGGAAGTGCTTAACCTCCTGAAAGATCGTTAATAAAAGAGAGCGGAGCTAACTTTTTACAGACCGCCTGGTCTAGCTGGGTGGTCTTTTTTGTTAATCTGGCAAAATCCGGATAATTTTTTTGATTTGCGGTTCGGTGAGGCCGTTTTTTTTGAGGGTTTGAATGAGCTTGCGCGGCGATCGGCGCGCGAATCCCAGATGCTCAACTGAAAGCGAATCTTGTCACGCGGGTCGAGCGACGTATTAAAAATGCCCTGCAGCCATCTTTTGACGGAGGCCGGAAGATCTTTAGTATGTCGGCTGGCCATTGATTGAGGCCAGCTAATCTTTGGCTCCTGTTTGGTTTTTGTTTTTATGCTTACCAAGTTGTCAGCAATTAATCTTGGGCGCAAGAGAACTTGCCGACGATTTCCCTCGATATTACGTAATATCGAGGGAGGGTGATGCTTTGTTTGTTTTAACGGCGCTGGCGGATGGCAAGAAATATGGCGAAGATTGCCGTGGCTGCGGTGATGATGAGTCCGGCAATGAACCCAGGGGAGCGGTACTGAAAAACGAGATGGTGCTCGCCGGCGGGCAACGAGATACCGACGCGGTTGGCGACTTCGCGGACAGGACGGCCGTTTACTTTCCAGCCCCAGGGAGTGTAGTTGGTATTCAAAACAACTTGCGTTGGCTGAGTGAGGTGAGCCTGCACCACAACGCGGTTGTATGACCACGAGTGCAGCTGCACAGTGCCGTGGGAAGCGTCGGTTACGCTCACGGAGGAAGAATCTTCGCTCTGCCCTACTGTGGCAACGCTGGGTGGAGGGCTTAAGGGAGTGCAATAATTGAGCGTGCCAAAGCCCGCCAGCGTCGCTAGATACGATCGATCGTAATCTACGTCTTGAAAGCGAACAGGATGCGTATCGCGAGTGAAGGCAATGGGTGGCGGGGCTGGTGAAATCGGCTCCGTTGCCGGCGAGACGACGAACGCTTGCTCAGAAAGTGGATACGATACACTCATGAGCGTCACGGCTGTGAGGCCGATGAGTGGGGCGCTCAGGTGGCGGCTGCCAGCCAGCCAGCGCTGGATTTGATCAATGCCCTGGCCGGCTAGCAGTGCCAAGGGGACAACAGCGAAAAGGATGAGGCGAGAGATGGTTGAGCGAGGCAGAAAAGGCAGCTGGTCGAAGACAGGCTGTAGCAGGGGACCAGCCGAAGACAGCAACAAAGCGAGTACGGCGCAGAGCAGCAGAACTCTGGTGCGATAGCTGCGGCGCAGGCTGGTGAGGCCCAGGAATGCTAACGCCAGCGCGAGGGGGCCAATATAGGCGCCATACTCATGCCAGCCGGTCGTTTGGTTCGGCAGAATATCTTCGCCGTGTAGGTGCCGACCGAGCAAAATTTCGTACCAGTACGGAAGTGTGGCGATTGAGGAGGCGTACGATTGATCCTTAAATTGGGTGAGCCAGATGAGGGCGGGAATGAGTTTGAGTGCGGCCAGCCCCAGCGCCCACAGGCCCGCGCGGAACGTGATCTGCAGTGCTGCACCACGGCGATGGGCAAGCAGAATCAGGCCAACGAAAGCGGCGGCGGTGTAGAAAAGCAGATACACGCCGCTTTGATAGAACGTGAGCGCTAAGAAGATACCGCAGATCAGGGAGCCGCGCTTTCTGCCCTGGTATGCGCCCAGCCACGCCCAGAAGATCCAGGGAATCCACATGGCGGCAAAAATGTTGGGGTGGCCCTCAACGATTTCGAGCAGATTAACGCTGCCAAAGGCAACAACCAACGCCGCGAGTAGTGCGGCTTCGACTGCAAGGCCCACGCGTCTGCCCAGCGCCAGCATGCCCAGGGCGCCGATGGCCGTGGCTAAGAAAATGCTGAGGCGCAGGCCGAGCGGGACGCCAAACAACAACTCCAGCGCGAACGTTGGCGTGAAGAGAGGAAATTCTGGGTCACCAAGCCCGGCGGTGCCGCCGCAGGTGTACGGGTTCCAGAACGGAAAAACGTGAAAAACGTTGAGTGAGCGGCGTAACACTTCGTGGACAGAGAAATAGAAATCCCAATCGTTAATGCCCAGCATGTCTTGGTTCTGCCAGAAGCCACCCAGCGCCAGCGGCGTAATAATAATTAACAGTAGGCTCGCGGCAGCCAATCGCCAGGCCATTCGCCGCGTTGGTAAGAGAGTGATGAACATGGCTCCTGCAAGTGTGAGTAAGCCGGCGATCACGCCTTTTTTAGCACCAGGTGAGAGAAACGCTGGGCGAGCGGTAACGAGGGCTAGGTCTAGGTCCGGCTGGGGCGTTTGGTTAAAGGTGAAATCGCCAGCCCGATAGACATTTTCCGTTAGCGTATACAGTTCAAGTGGTGAGCCTGCCTCAAGTCGCAGGTGTAGCGTAAAAGATTCGCCTTGATTCGTCGTAATCCAGGGAATGGCGAATGTTAGCTTGAGGTAGCCACGGCGATAGGCGGGCCGGGGAAGTTTGGCCTGGGCTAGCTTCTGCCCGTGTTCATTTGTAATGATGAGTGTTAGCTTTTGGTCGGTGAGCTTTTCGTTGAGTGTGTAGATAGAAATGTATCCCAGTAGCGGCTGAACTGTTTTAAAACTCTGGGTTACCTCATCGCCTGTGTGTAGCGTGAGCGCTCGCCCCGGCGCGCCCTGGAGGCCGACGACGTTTCTCTCGACGCGATCCCAGGGCAGCGTGAGACTGTAGGCGATGAGGCCGGCTGTGAGCAGCGCGGTGACGACGATAGACAGACGACCAGAACGAAGCATGCACCTATCATATTATAGAATGGCTGCGCTATGATATGGTGATGCGGATTCAATCGACGCTGCTCGCCGTAGTGTTTTTCATTGTCGTTGCGGTTGCTTTCAGCTGGCCGCTGCTGACTCGCCTCTCAGCCACTGGGGTTTTAGATTGGACGGAGGCAGCGGCAACCTATGCAGCTGCCCGGCACACGGTGTTACTATACGGCCAGGTGCCGCTGTGGAATCCGTACCTCTGTGGCGGGTATCCGGCGATCGGCAATCCGCAAACCTACTGGTTGTCGCCGGTGTTTCTGTTTGTGCTGCTCTTCGGCGCCGTCGTGGGACCCAAGCTGGCTGTTCCCATCTACCTTGTCTTTGGCCTGCTCGGCATGTGGCGACTCGCCCGATGGCTTGGCATTCCGGACCCGGCGGCATTGGTGGCCGGGGTCGTCTTTTTAACCAGTGGATTTATGGGCATGCACCTCGCCGGCGGTCAGTTTTTGTGGCTGACGCTGGCATGGGTGCCGTGGGTCTTCTACGGGTATCTACGCGCTCGGGAGCACTGGGGCTGGTTGGTGTTTGCGGCCGCGTGTCTGGCGATGATTGGTCTTGAAGGGCGGGTTAATGGTGTTGCGTATGTGGCGCTCATGTTGCTGTCGTTTGGTTTGATGAGTGACCTGGTTGCGACGCGGGGCAGGCGGTTGCGAATGGTGGGGCGAGCTGGTTTGCTGCTGGTCATTGCTTTTGGGCTTGGAGCATGGAAATTTATTCCTGATTTACTCTTCTTACGTGAGACTGTCACGTTGCCGGAGGCAACGCATATCTCGGCGATATGGATGCTGGGGCGGCTGCTCGCGCGCAGCGGCCGTGTCCTGGAAACATATGAAGGCGTGACTATGGTGGAGTATGGTTACTACGTTGGGGCTATCCCTCTGGGACTCGCGATCTGGGCACTCTTTTCTCCCGCCATTCGGGCACGAGCGGCAGCCTGGCTGTTTGTGGGAGCGATGATGCTGGCAGTGACGCTGGGGGGTTCGCACAACATTTTCGAGCTGTTGCCGGTCGGCAGTGCGCTGCGCAATCCTCAGCGGGCGATGAGTGCGTGCCTCTTTGTGCTGGGGCTGCTGGCTGCGTGGGGTGCGAGCAGAATCCGATCCCGACCGGTGCAGTGGCTTATTATCACTGTTCTCATTGTTGATCTGTTGAGCGTCACGTCGCCACTCTTAGACCACGAATATGCCAAAGTCGCGAGGGGCGATAAACAGCCGCCTGCCCTGCACCTGCCATTCGTGCAGGATGAGGGTTTTGATCCCTATCCGGCGGTAGCCGCTAACCGGGGAGCAAAGAGTTTCTGCCTGACAGTGCTCAATGCCTGGCAGCGGCGGGGAGATGTGCGCGCGTACCTAGCCGAAGCTTATCGTGGCGAGGCTTATGTTGATCGCGGGAGCGTGGTGCTGCATACCCATTCGCCGAATCGCATCATGGCGACAGTGGAGTCGGACGCCGGTACTCAACTTATTATCAACCAAAATTGGGCGCCGGGCTGGCGGGCAGCTGGCGGACAACCAACTCGTAGTGCTAGTGGTTTGCTGGGGGTGGAAGTGCCGGCCGGTTCCCACCTGATTGATTTGACGTTTTGGCCGCCGGGGATGACGGCGGGTATGGTGGTGACTTTACTTACGGTGATAATTCTGGTATGGACTGTCTACTATGTTCAAAAAACATCGCGCTGACCTGACTATTGCGGCGGTATTACTTATCGTGGCTCTCATTCCTCGAGCAATCGATTTGGGCCTCTTTCTGACGGCTGATGAGAAGAACTGGATCGGGCGATCGTATGAATTTATCCGGGCCTTTAAAGATTGGCGTTTTAACGATATGTTGCAAACCACGCACCCTGGCGTGACGACGTTGTGGCTGGCGGGAGCGGCGGTGAGCGCCACCATTGTACTGCGCGATGTGCCATTCTCCTTTAGCACGCTGCCCCACTTTGTCTCTGGGACGCAGGGGGTACTGGCAGTGGTAACTGCCTTGGTTGTGCCAGGGATATATTTTCTGTTGCGGCGGCTTTGGTCAACCCAGCGCTTGCTGCCGGTTCTTGCTAGCGCACTCATTGCGCTTGATCCCTTTCTCATTGGCTACTCACGCGTGGTCCACGTCGATGCCCTGCTGGCCAGTTTGTTGTTTGTGGCTACCCTGGCCACGCTTGTCTATGTACGTTTGGGATACAGCGAGCGCTGGCTTATTGTGTCAGCAATGCTGAGTGGCTTGGCGCTGTTGACCAAAGCACCAGCTGTTTTTCTGGTGCCATTTTTCTGGTTGGCAGTTTGGGCTTGCGAGGGGCGTGCGCTCTGGCGATGGCGGACAATCGTTGAGCGAGGGCGGGACTTCATCTTGTGGTTATTACTCGTGGGACTCATCTTTGTTCTGCTGTGGCCGGCGATGCTGTTCGTCTCGAATCCGAAGGGGAATGTGCTGGTCGTGAAGCGTGATCTCGTGACGGCGGCGGCAACACCACACCATATGGCAGAAGCCTATAGTCTGAATGCGTATCACTATGTGTTCACGCTGCTGACGCGGACGACGCCGGTGACGCTGGGATTCGCGAGTGTGGCAATCTTGTGGCTGGGACTATCGCGGGTCCTGTCACGCCCTTTCCCCCGCCCGACCGCATCGGTCCGCTCTACTGTATGGTTACTCATTGCGTATGCTTTCTTCTTCATTCTCATGATGACGCTCGGCGCCAAGAAAGGGGATCGGTACATTTTGCCCGCATGGCCGGCGATTGATGTGCTGGCGGCGGTTGGCTTGGCGGTGGTTGGTCGGTGGCTGGCCCACATCGCCGTTCTATTCAAGATTCAAGGTTCTAGATTCTTGAGATACCTTGTGACTGCGCCGGCGCTGCTTGCTTTGTTATACCTGGGGGCGGTCGATTATCGATACCACCCCTACGCCATTGCCTACAGCAATCCGCTGTTTCCGGACAACTTGAGCCAGGAGCTAGGCTGGGGCGAGGGGCTGGAGCAAGTGGGGGAGTGGCTCAATCGCACCGATCCGGATTCGATCGTTGCTTCGTGGTATCCCGAGGAGCTTGGTGCCTATACGTCTGCGCACGTGGCACATATTAACGCGCATGAACAGCCCCGGGTACATTACGTGGTGCTGTATCGCAACATGTTTGGCCGGGCGCCGGACCACTATGCTAACAATTTTATTGACGAATACTATAAAAAACTGGAGCCGGTGTTTGTCGCCCGCGTTGTGGGTAAAGAATTTGCCTGGGTGTATGAGAAAGAAACATATGAGCGGGTGATTGGCGAGATGGTACCGGGAGTACGTGGCGGCCAGCAGCTGGCCGGGGCGCGCGATGCGCGGGGAATAGAATTAGCTATCGCGACGTATAGTGGCCGAGCGAACAAAGGTGAAGTAGTTGTAGAAGCGCGTAGCAACCCGGGTGGTGCGGCTTTGCAAACCTGGCGTGTGCCGGTAAAAGATATCACTGATAATGCCTGGCAGCAGCTCGATTTTGCCGAGAACATTGCCTGGCCGGAGACGATTTTTATTGAAGTTCACGCAGAGGGAACGAGCGCCAATAATGCGCCGACGCTGCGCTACAGCAGTGAGTACGATTATCGATCGAGCGATTTTTATCTGTCGACGAGTGGCGCGCTGGCCGAGCACGACAAAAAATCCGGCGACGCGGCGATTCGGACGCGCTAACCAACTTACACCCCCGGGGGTGTAAAAAGGTTGCTAGCGGTGATTGTCATGCCGAACTAGGCGCCACAAGCTAGGAATAATCAGCAGTGCGAGGGCGGCGATGAGCCCTCCCACCGTTAATTTTTTGGATAATTCGACAGCGGGGGAATGATATTGGAACGAGACGGTATGGTTACCGGCGGGTACTTTCGCTGTCCGCCAGATGGTGTTGGCGAAGAGCGGCCGCTGCGGCTGCTCATCTACAAAAGTTTGCCACTCTCGGGTGTAGTTGTCGGTGAGGACTAACCACGCGTCTTCGCTCGCCGCAACTTCGATATCAACGCGAGTCGAGGTGTAGCGAGTAATATGAGCAGTGCCATTGGTTGATTGGCCACGCGGCTCGGGTAAATCGGCAGGGGGGCTTGGCCCATCAACATATATGTAATGCCGTCCCTCATAGTCGGCTGCACTCAGGCGATGGCGAACGATGGCCGGATCTGGTTCGAAAATAGCATCCGGAACTAGAAAAGCACGGGGAAAGGCGTCGGGATTGGTATAGAGGCGAATCTTATTATCCCCGCGCGCTTTTTCGGTGCTGAGTGGGTAGCCGCTTCGTGTTACGGCATCAGTCTCATCTTTAGCGGGTACGATTTGGGTGAGATGGGTGATGCCGCTCATATTAACCAGAGGGCGATTATGAACGAGCGCATGGATGCCTTCACCGTTAAAGGGATCGCGGTCGTTGGCAAAGAGGTCCTCGATAAAGGCGCGAAAGTTAGCGATGCCGAGAGCGCCAATCCAGCGAGCGGAGCTGGCCGCAGCCGTTGCTTGAATATGTCGTAGTAGTAAATCGGCATCATGCTCATTCTGGTCTGGTAACTCCTGGTCGATTACCAAGCGGGCGGTTTTTTGGGAGCGAGTCAGCTCTGACTCCGTCGGGTTCGAGACCCGAACAAAATAGACAGATAGCTCGGTGGTGGATTGATAGAATAAGCGGATGTTGCTTGCCTTTTCACTTGAGACTGACAAGAAGAGCGGCCGACTTTCATCGGCGGTAAGGGGCGAAGGCGGGCATATTTTAACTTGTCTGCGTTGATTGATCTCTTGAGCGGTAATGTTGGTCGTGAAAACCGGCGGGCTGCCGAGCTGTTCGCTGACGGTGATCGTTGCTTCGCCGGTGTCGCTGACGGCGCGTGCTGGAAGGCGCAGGCACATGACGCCTTGGTGAAGTGTGAACGGCTGATGAATGGAGAACAGGGGCGAGACTATATCAGTTAATTTTAGAGTGGCGCTTTGTGTGCCATCGAGCGGTAAGGATTCAGCTGCGTAGAGCCTCGGCGGCAGCCCTTGCTCATCGTGGTATTGGCGCAGAGCCTCCGTAAGTGGGGAGGCAGCCAGCGCCTGCTCGGCTGGAATGAGCGGATTGTAGTTCCAGCCAAAGTAGACGAGGTTGCCAGCACTGAGAATGAGCAACACTGTCGCCGCCAGTCTGTGTTTCCCCGGCTGGAGCTTAATGAGATGATTCAGGCCCAGTGCGGCTAAGATAGCCACACCAACATCAAAGAAGTACACAAAACGGCCGGGGATGGCAAAGGACGTATTCATTCTCTGTTCAATGAGAAATCGGTAGATTGGCGAGTGAATGCCGGGCGCAAGAGCCAGGGCCAGAGCCAGGAGACACAGGGCAAAGATAGTTTCCGGCTTAAACTTTTTCCAGACGAGCAGCGCGAATGGCGCTAGTAGGAGCGGTACTAGTCCCACGTAGGCTGCCAGCTCTTGGAAATTCTTGGCTCCCCAGTAGTGCTCATGGTTGCCAAAGTAGTACGGCCTGATCAGGGTGATGAAGTGGGCCGGCGGATAGCTGAATTCGTAGAGTTCGTTTTGAGGCAAGTCGCCTGATCGTTCGGTGGCGGGCAAAAACTCGGCGAGAGGTAGGATGGCGAAAGAAGCAAGGGAGAACGCGAGGATGCCAGCGAGGAGGGTAAGGGGGACTATTTTAGTGAGTAGTGAGTAGTGAGTAGTGAGTAGACGGGCGAGGCCG
>Ga0209542_10014347_pt1 | contig 13499 bp, 16 predicted proteins | sample RifCSPhighO2_01_FD_184028 | JGI IMG/M metagenome (GOLD analysis project Ga0209542, IMG submission 184028) | Soil microbial communities from Rifle, Colorado - Rifle CSP2_plank highO2_0.1 (SPAdes) (version 2) | ecosystem: Environmental > Terrestrial > Deep subsurface > Rock core/Sediment ... | reverse complement strand
CCGATTTCTTTTCTAATTCCCTCAATTGTTTCCTCATCAACATCCTCAAAGCCCTCTCTATGAAGTTCTTCTTTGCTCGCATGCCTATTTGCAATAAGTTCTCCAATAGTTGACATATCAATACCGTAAAAGCACGGGCTCCTTATCGGGGGGCAGGAAACACGCATGTGCAATTCTTTTGGCTTGGCTTTTGTTTTAATATAATTAACAAGCGCGTGAGAAGTAGAACCTCTAACAATCGAATCATCAACCAAAATAACTTTTTTATCCTTGAGAACGGATTTGTTCAAATTAAATTTTTCTTTTATCCTCGCCAACCTGTCTTTGCTTTCAATAAAAGTTCTTCCCACATATCTGTTTCTTATCAAACCTTCCATTGAGGCAACACCAAGAGTGTGAGCATAAGCATCAGCTGCCGGTTTTGCTGTATCAGGAACAGGGACAACAATCCAATCGTCTCCTTTAACCTCTAATTTTTCCTGCTTTGCAAGCTCGACACCAAGACGCCACCTTGTCTGATACACGGAACGACCATCAATAACGGAAGTTGCGTTTGCAAAGTAAACCCATTCAAACATGCAATGAGCATTTTTTTTGCTTTTAGCATAACGCTTTACTTCCACGTTTCCGTCTTTTACTAAAAGCATTTCTCCCGGTTTCATTGACTGGAAACCATTGTCACTAAGATTTGCAAGCGCAACACTTTCAGAAGCAGCGCCGATAAAATCATCCGAAAGAGCGTAACACATTGGTCTTATTCCAAAAGGATCGCGCATTGCAGCCATTGTTCCTTCAGCATCAAGGTAAACAATATTATAAGCGCCGTCAAATTTTTCGGAAAGATTTGAAAAAACCTCTTCCATTGGAACTCTTTTATCGCCCAATTGTTCTTTTTCCAATTGATGCAAAATAACTTCAGTATCAAGATTTCTAACCAAATGATAATTTTTTTTCTGAAGCTCTTCCTTCAATTCAACAAAATTCGCAAGATTTCCGTTGAATGCAAATGAAAACCATTTCCATTTCCTTCCATGATGTCTTTCAAAAGGCTGTGCTCCTCCAAGATCATCTCCCCCGGAAGTACTATAACGCAAATGTCCGATTCCTTTTGAGCCTTCATACCTTTTCATTATGGCTTGAGCTTTTGGTTTTATTTTTGTGGAAAAGGCTTCCGCAACCATTCCCTGTTTTTTAAAAGTATCAATTAATTGAGGCCTGTTTTCGTTAAAAGTTGTTATTCCTGCGGCCAATTGGCCTCTATTCTGCATTTGGAGAAGCATTTCGTAAAGATAGTAAGCAGAGCCGCCAATAGGATATTTTGACATGGGCTTGGGCAGGTAAACTGCGGCAATCCCGCACTCTTCCTTGATCTCACCGGCCATTGAAAACAATAGAATTGGAAGCAGGAGAGAATTTAAACGTTTCTTCCCTGAAAATTGTTGTGACCCCTAACCGGAGAGTAGAGGTAACCTTTTCAGACAAAAAACTTGATTCCGGCGGAATTTCAACTAAAAATGATATTATAGAAGATTTACACATAAAAGAAATAGATTCCGTGAGAACAAGCGAAATATACTATTTCTACTCAAAAATTGATGAAAAAAAACTTGCCGAAATATCCGAAAAAGTTCTTACAGATCCGCTCACGCAAACATACTCTTTGAAAGGAAATGCAATAAAGGATTTTTCCTGCAGCGTGGAAATAAAATTGCACGAAGATGTAACAGATAATGTTGGAATTGTGGCACAGGAAGCTGTGGAAGATTTTCTAGGAAAAAAACTAGAAGGAAAAATCAGGGTTTCGAGAAAATATTATTTTTTCGGAAAAATTACAAAACAAACCGCGGAAAAAATTGCAAAAGAACTTCTTGCGAATTCGGTAATAGAAACATTCGAGGTCGAGGTAAAATGAGCGAAATCAAATTGTGCAAACTCGCAAAAAACGAATTGAATTTACTCAGCAAAAAAATGCTTCTCTCGCTTGATGAGAATGAAATGACGGAAATACAAAAACACTATCAAAATTTAGGAAGAGAACCGACACAAATTGAACTTGAAACAATCGCACAAACATGGAGTGAACATTGCAAGCACAAAACTTTTGCCGCAAAAATAATTTACGAAGAAAACGGAAAACCGGAGGAAATAAACTCGCTGTTCAAAACATTCATAAAAAAAGCAACGGAAAAAACAAACAAAAAATGGCTTGTCTCGGTTTTCTCTGACAATGCCGGAATCATTGAATTCAACAAAGAATACAATATTGCAATGAAAGCAGAAACCCACAATCATCCGAGCGCACTCGAACCATACGGCGGCGCAAACACGGGTCTCGGAGGCGTGATAAGAGATATTTTAGGAGTTGGATTGGGAGCAAAGCCGATAGCAAACACGGATGTATTCTGCTTTGCAAACCCGGAAATTGATAGTTCAAAAATTCCAAAAGGAGTTTTGCATCCGAAAAGAATTTTCAAAGGAGTTAGAATGGGAGTACGCGATTACGGAAACAGAATAGGAATTCCAACCGTGAACGGCGCAATACTTTTTGATGATCGCTATTTGGGAAACCCGCTTGTTTACTGCGGAACAATAGGATTGATTCCAAAAGGAATGGAAAAAAAAGAAGCAAAACCAAATGATTTAATTGTAACAATCGGCGGAAGAACAGGAAGAGACGGAATTCACGGAGCCACATTTTCAAGCGCGGAACTTGATTCAAACGTTCCAAGCAGCGCGGTCCAAATAGGAAATCCAATAGAGGAGAAAAAAATGATGGATGCGCTCCTCAAAGCGCGCGACCTCAAACTTTACAATGCGGTTACGGATTGCGGAGCGGGAGGATTCTCAAGTGCAATAGGGGAGATGGCATCTGAAATCGGAGCAAAAGTACACCTTGAAAAGGCGCCGCTCAAATACAAAGGACTGCTTCCATGGGAAATTTGGGTGAGCGAAGCACAGGAAAGAATGATCATCAGCGTGCCGGAAAAAAATTTGAAAAAACTATTCGAAATCTGTGAAATTGAGGGAACAGAAGCAACTGTTATTGGAGAGTTCACAGATACAAAGAAATTGGAATTATTTTATGAAGGAAAATCCGTTGGAGAACTTCCAATGAAATTTTTGCACGAAGGCGTTCCAATAAAAACTTTGAAAGCAAAATGGAAAACAAAAGAAACCCCGGAAAAAATTGAAGAAACAAAAGATTATGCAAAAACACTCAAACAACTTTTGGGAATGCCAAACATTGCCTCGAAAGAAAAAACAATAAGGCAATATGATCACGAAGTTCAAGGAGGAGTTGTTGGAAAACCGCTTGTGGGAGAAAATCAAGATGGGCCGGCAGATGCGGCAATTGTAAGACCGATTTTAGATGATTGGAAAGGAATAGTAATCAGCAATGGAATAAACCCGCTTTACTCGGATCTTGATCCTTACTGGATGGCATGCTCCGCAATAGATGAAGCATTGAGAAACGCTATTTGTGTTGGAGCGGATTTTGAAAAAATAGCAATTCTTGATAATTTTTCCTGGGGAAACCCTGAAAAAGAAAATGTTCTCGGAGAATTGATAAGAGCATGCAAGGGCTGTTATGATGCTTCAATTGAGTTTGGAACGCCGTACATTTCCGGAAAAGATTCGCTTTACAATGAATATACAAATGCAGGCAAAACAATTGCAATTCCCGGAACACTGCTTATTTCCGCAATGGGAATAATAGAGGATTCGAGGAAAAAAATTTCAATGCCATTCAAAAAAGAAGGGAATGCGATTTACATTTTAGGAGAAACATTTGCGGAACTTGGGGGATCACACTATGCGAAAATAAATAACACTCTTGGAAAGAATGTTCCGAAAGTAAGATTTGAAAAAGCAAAAAAAATGTTTTCAAAATTAAGCAAAGCAATGAAAGAACAAAATGCTGATTCCAAAGTAATTGTAAGCGCTCATGATTGCAGCGAAGCAGGAATAGGAGTTACAATAGCAGAAATGTGTTTTTCCGGAAATAAAGGCGCTGAAATATTCTTGGAAAAAATCCCTCTTGGAGAAAAAATTGAAAGAAATGATGTTGTTCTCTTTTCAGAATCAAACTCCAGGATTATTGTGGAAATTGATGCATCTAAAAAAAATGAATTTGAAAAGCAAATGCAAGGAGTTGCATTTGCGGAAATAGGAACTGTTACAACAGGAAAAGCGCTTGTAGTTAATGGACTGAATGGAAAAATAATAATAAACGAACCAATTGAAAATTTGAAAAAAGCATGGAAAAAAACTTTGGATTGGTGAAAAAAATGAAAGCAATTGTTTTGAGAACCGCCGGATCGAATTGCGATGCTGAAACCGTGTTCGCGCTCAAAAAAGCCGGGTTTGATGCGGAAAATGTTCATATAAATGAACTTATCAGCGGAATGAAAAAACTTGAAGATTATAGATTGTTAGCAGTTCCGGGTGGATTCAGTGCCGGAGATTATTTGGGTTCCGGAAAAGTGTTTGCAAACAAAATAATGTACAAACTCAAAAGCGAGGTTCCGGAATTCGTTGAAAGAGGAAATCTTTGCATTGGACTTTGCAATGGTTTTCAGGTTCTTGCAAAAGCAGGAATACTCCCGGGATTTCAAAACAATTACAATGAACAATTAATCAGCGTAACCCTGAATGAACCCCTTGGATTCAAATGCATTTGGGTGAAACTCAAGGCACAGAAATCAAACTGCGCTTTTACCGAAGGAATAACAGAACTTGATGTTCCAATAGCACATGGAGAAGGAAGATTCATAACCAAAAATAAAGAGGTTCTTGAAAGGCTTTACAAACACAAGCAAATTGTATTCAAATACGAAAACAACCCGAATGGATCGCAGGATGATATTGCGGCAATCTGCGACGAAACAGGAAGAGTATTTGCATTAATGCCACACCCTGAAAGAAATCTTTTCGGAATCAACAAACCTAATTCTGCATTCGGAAAAATAAACGAAACTGGGGAAGGATTGAAGATATTCAAAAACGCATACGATTATTTGAAAAAATGAAAGAGTTTAAAAAAAGAGAATTACACAGGAAAAGGTTCTGTTGATAAAAAATGCTAATACGAATCCCGCGCCATTTACAAACAAAACGAGTTCAGGACAGGAATCCTTTAGTTAACCTTCGAGCAACAAGAGGATTTAATGATAACCCGCATTTACCGTATGTTGGAATATTTGCAAAAGGGCGAAGGATAGGTTTTTGCACTAGAGGACATAGAAAGATTGCACAGGCTCACAGAGGCAAAGGATATTTTGAACAGGCACTCGCACATTTGGAAGAAATAGAAAAACATATTTTTGAAGAGGGGTTCTTTGAAGAATACACACAAATACTTATTGAAGAATTAATAACAAACACCCCTTATGCAAGATTTGAAACACGAAATGCAAGAAACGCGATCAGCACACAAATTGAAAAAGCCCACATTGATTTTACCACACTTCCGGAAATACGGGAAAGAATGATCGGAGAAGGTTATAGGACACACAAATCAACAATTGATTTTCTTCGGAGAATGGGATTTAAAGGAAACGCCGCGGAAGCCGAGATAAGCAAATTTATTATAGACAATAAATCTAAGCTGAAAGATAAAGCAGTTTATCTTCTCATAAAGCCGATTAAACAAAACTAACCCAAAAATCCCCTTTTATCTGCGGCACGCATTATGTTTTCCTTGAGAGAAGTGTAATTTTTTTCCTTGAACGCCTTGAAAGCATTTGAAGTGAATTTTCTGTGATCTATGTTAACTTCGAAGTCCTTGAACAATTCCTTGACTTTCTTTTTCAATTCATCGGAAAGCAAAGGACTTGAATCGTTGTAATACACAAGCGCGTCCCTCAAATCCAATTCAATATTCGGATAAAATTCCCTTAATTCCTCAAACTCTGAAGCGCTCAAAGCATTCAACCCCAAGATTTCAGGCGGAACGCCGATGGAATAAAGTGCAGCCGCAAACTTTATCGCACGCGGCAAAAAAATTCCCTTTAATTCGCGCGAATAACCAAACAAGCCAATGTGCAATTTTCTTTTTCTCCTTTCAGGAACAAACTTCGCAAGATCATTAATAACAGGAGCAAGCTTTACGATTTCCTTCCTGTATTCCGCAGAATACTTGTCCACAATCTTCATTGCTTTTTTTTGGTCAAATTCTTTCTGCTTTGACTTTGTTCTTTCATTCAAAATTTTTACCGCATTTTCAACATCATGCGGTTCATTGTCATACTTGAAAGACGATTGAATGGAAAAAGTGTGAACGCTCGAATAGCCTTTTGCAACACGCTCTGCGGTTTGCGGGCGCATATTGCCTCTAAAAGGAGCCGAACCAACACCAATAATCGGGTAAATTTTTACACCGGTTTCCTCCTCCACATTTTGGAGCTTCTGCAAGGCAATTTTGTTGAACAAAACCGCACTCAAAGAACCGTAATTTAATGCCGGATCTGAACGTGCGAGGAAAACTCTTTGCGATTCCAAATCTTTATCGGATAAATACTCTTTTGTGATATTATCCACGTTCAAAAACTGTTCTCTATCTTCGAAAAGCGGAATAACATTAATTGTTTCCGGCCTGAAAACACCAATCCAGTCTGAAATCTTTTTTCCAGAACCGTTTAATTCCTTATTCTGTTTTCCTGCAACAAAATTTTTGTAATACTTGTAAACCAAATCCGCGGATTCCGCGCTTTGACACATAGGAAGAATAACCTCAAAAATCGGGCTAACATCTCTTCCATAAACAAGCTTTGCCGCATCAAATGAACGAGGAATGCTTTCCAATGTTTCAAGCAAAATCTTCGCTTCCGCTTTTTCTACATCAGGGTTTGGAACGCGCATTGTGAGGAAAACATCCTCTCCCAAAACTTTTTCCTTGAAAAAAGATTCATATTTTGTCAAAAGTTTTTTAACAACAAAATTGTCAACTTCTTTTCCTTCAGAATCCCACATCTGTTCTGTGCACCCAAGATGCGAGAATGCATAGTATGCTTCCTGGATTTCGTCTTCTCCTCCAAGTTCGGGGCTTTCCGCAAAAAACGGCAGCCTAACATTATCAGGATGTTGAGTGCTCATTGTTTTTGGAATTTTTTTCATTTTTTTCACCAGAAAAATTCAATTTCAATAGTTCTTTTTAATGAAACCCTCAATCAGGTTAAATGCCTCATCCAAAGTTTTTTCAGGAGGCAAAAAAACCATTCTAAAGTGATGAGTTCCTTCCTTTTGGCCGAAACCCTCTCCATGAGTGACAAGAACCCCGGTTTCGCGTAGCAATTTAAGCACAAATTCCTTGTCGGATTTTATTTTCAGAGAAATTTTTGGAAAAAGATAAAACGAACCCTTTGCATTCACGGTTGATAAACCCCTTATTTCCGAAATACGCTTGTACGCAAAATCCCTTCTTTTCTTTAATTTTGAAATCATTTTTGGAATATGATCTTGGGGGCCGTTCAAAGCAGCCTCTATTGCAATCTGCGCCATTCCGGAATTTGTCAGGCGCAATCTGCATAATCTTTTAATTGCTTCAAAATATTCATCCAATTTTCCATCTGAATCCTGTTTGTAAATCCAACCGCCCCTGAATCCCGGAGCCATATAATTCTTTGAAATGCAACCCAAAGAGATAACAGGAACTTCTTTTGCAACAGAAGCAATGGAAGAAAATGATCCTTCGTAAATTATTTGATCGTAGGTTTCGTCGCATATAATGGGCAAATTATTTTCAGCAGCAACTTGAACTACATCTTTCAAATTGGATTTGGAGAGAAGACCCCCGGTTGGATTTCCCGGATTAATGAGAACAATGGCCTTTGATTTTGAATTAATTTTTTTTTCCAAATCAGGAACGTTAACCTGCCAATCGTTTTCCTCATCCAATTCATATTCATTTGCAATTGCTTCCAAAAAAACAAGTTCGCCGTTGTAAACAGAATAACCCGGTTTTGGGAGTAAAATGTTTTCGCCGCGATCAAGAAGAGAATCAAGCAAAATTTTTATTGCTTCCCCGCCGCCGACAAAATTTACAACATCCTCTTTTGAAACATTCTTTGCCCCAACTTTTTTTGCATATGAAGCAACTGCAGCTCTTGCATTATCAGAACCAAGTGCATTTGTGTATGATTCGGCCTCTCTTTTGCGTTCATTAATAAGTTCCCATAAATGAAAAGGAGCTCTAAAATCAAAAGGAATCGGATCTCCTGTATTTAGGTACAATACTTTCTTCCCGCCTTTTTCGACTCCCTGTGCAACCGGCACAAGATCCCTATTAGCGTGGCGAACATTCAATGTTCTCTGCGCGGGAACAACGGTTTTCATGGCAATTAAAGGATGCCACAATTAATTCTTAAATCGAATTACAAATGACCTTAAAAACGAATTTTGCATCTAAATTGAGCCAGGAAAAGAGCGGAAAAGATTTAACTAAATAAAGAGTAAAATTGTATGAATGGCGCAACATAAGGAAGTAAAACTAAAGCACATATATCCAAGCGATGAGAAAGCACTGGTGCCGAGAACCTATGTAACCCTTGGCGGAAAAACAGTAGGTTTTGCTTACCGAGGGCATAGAGAATTGGGTGTTCGCGGACAAAAAATTTTTTCTCGAGCACTTGAACTGCACGAGGAAAGGGAAAGAGAAATATTCAGATCCGGAAGATTTAATGAATACAGATCGGAACTGCTTGCAAGCATGAAACAAAATCATATAGCCGCCCCATTTTTAGATGAGATTGAAACACTTGTAAAACCCACACATATCGATTACACCGGTGAACCAAAAGTTGGTGCAATATTAATTCATAAAGGATACAGACCCACAAAACTTGCAGTCAGCATACTTGAGGGCTATGGAATGAAAAAGAATGCCAACCCACAAGAACAAATAGAATTTTTAAATAAAAATAGACAAATAAGAGGGATTTTTGTATTTCTAAAAGAAGCACAACCGTAATGCTAAGTTTTGCCAAAAAAAACCCGCAAAACGCATAAATACTACTTTTAACTTTTAACTTCCATGCAAATACCAAAAAATGTTCTTTTGCTTGGAGATAAGGGATTGTTGAAAAGCGCGATCCCGAAATTCAAGGCAAAGAAAATCCAGGAATGGAAAGGAAAGAATTTTCCTCTTTACAAATTCGAACTTGGAACTCAAACATTTGGATTAAGCCATTACTATTATGGCGCGAGCGCAGCCGCAGTTAACCTTGAAGATCTAATAGGAAACGGCGGGGAAAACTTTATTTTCCTCACACTTGCAAGACCGATTGCCGATGATATTAAAGCAGGAAACATTGTTCTTCCCACACGCGCAATAAGAGACGAAGGAACAAGCTTCCATTATTTAAAACCCGCAAAACAGGTTATTGGAAACATCGAAATAGAAAAAAAACTCAAAGAAGAGCTCAAGAAAAATTCGCTCAGCGCAAAAATAGGATTAACCTGGACAACAGATTCTCCTTACTCAAAAGTCAGAAAAACAAGGGAAATAATAGAATCCAAAGCGTTTACAATTGACAATGATAGCGCGGCAATGTTCGCGGTTGCACGCTACAGAAACGTTTTCCTAGGAGGAATGCTCCTTGTAAGCGAAGCATCAATCAGGGGAAAATTAAAGGAAAAAGTCAACGATCCATTGAAAGAGCTCAAAGCACATCTTCTAGGGGTTTGTGCTGATACACTTAATGCAAAAACATTTTGGCAAACATTGAGAGAAGAAAAACAAAAGGAAAAAACATACGCAAACACAACCGATCCAAGAACGCCTATTTGGGATTCAAAAATAGAGGAACTTGAAAAGCAAATTGATAATGAAATAACAAAAATAGGCGCAAGCGAAAAGGCAGAAGATCTGGTTGATGCATTTTTGATCAAAAAAGAAATTTTTGTAAGCGAATATCATAGGAATAGAAGCAAATACATCAGAAAAAAAATCGGCGCAAAAACATACAACCGCGTGTCAAACTCATGCATTTTAGTTCTTGAAAAAATTTTGGCGAAAATAAAAGAACTCTTGAAAAGATTACAATTGCTCCATGAAAAAATCGAGGAAAAAGACAAGATGGAAAGATTAAGGCTTCTTATTCAGGAAGAAAAGCAGGAGCTTGCGTCAACGGAAGAAATTGCCGAAGAAATTTACGCACAGCTCGCGGAAGGAGAAGAACCGGGATTTTACAAAAGCGAAGAAGCACCCCCAATGAGCGCGGTTCACAAAAACATTGTATCAGTATTTCTTGTGAATCTCCCGCGAAGATTCAGATATAAGCCGTATTACAAAAAATTCTTTGAGGAAGAACCAAAAGTTGTTTCGCACGAAGAATTCCTGGAAAAATACTGAATGGGATTCAAAAAAAGCAAAAAAGCCCAAAAAACGCCTTTCAAAGGGCAAAATTCGTTATGTATGGAGAAAGAGCCAGATTTAAATTCAAGGTTGAATTCTAATTTAATATGCTGTTTAATTATTGCCCAGACTGTGCTGCAGTTGGCTTTGGTTCTGTGGAAGACGCAAAATGCAAATGCGGATACAACGGCCCACTGAATTCAGGCACAATGGATGAGATCAACTCATACAAAATAAGGCTGAATGCAGGAATGAGCAGGAAACAACCATCGAAAGAATATGGAGCCGGAACAGCTCCTGACACAAAGAAAAAAATGAACACACTTAAAGGCATTAAATCTGATGACTTTGAAATACTGTGAAAAAAAAGGATTTTAGGGGAGGGTGATTTCACATGACACTGAAAGTCAAAACAACGATTTTTCCTTTTAGGATAAGCCTACAAGGAAAAGAAACATGGGAACTGCAAATAGAAATAGAGAACGCAGACCCAAAACCGAAAAAAGGCTCATTAAGAGTCGAACTTCCGGAGCAGGCAACATTCAAAAATGTTGGACAGGCAACATTGCTTGAAAAACAATTTGACCACATAAAACCGAATGAAAAAATAATGGTGAAGGAAACAATTTATCCTTCGAGAATCGCTGAACCGGGAAACTTTGTGGGAACGGCCAGGGTTGCGGAACACTATCAGGATTATGACTATGTCATTAAAGAATCAAAATCCGAATTCGCAATAAGATTAGTGAAATAAAAAATTTGAATAAAAAAAATAGTTAGGCTGACAGAAAAAAAATTCTGTCAGTTTCCTTTAAAATTTTTCCAAAAATAAGATTTTCAGAAGACATTAATTATATCTGTCGTCTCTTTTAGGTTTGTGTTTCTGATAGCAATCCCTACAATAAACCGGCCTTCCTTCGGACGGTTTAAAAGGAACCTTGGTTTCTTTACCACAATCAGAACAAACGGCGTCGTACATTTCTCTTGGACCGCCGAACTTACTGTCGTTGTAACCCATTTTCCTCTACACTCCTTTTATACTATATAAATCGTTCCAAAAATTTCTTTTCAGTAGATTTCACTCATAATAGCGCCCGCAGACCATTATAAAGGTATGCGTCAGTAGGGGTTTGCACTTTATGTCTAAAAAAACAACTACTAAAAATGCAGAAAACGCACTAAAGGTGCAGGATTACACTAATTCTGAACGGAGCAGCCCTGCTCCAAATACCTCAAAAGGGGGTGAAAACAACGGAGAACGGAGCGGGGAAAAGTTAAAAGGGGAGAAAGAACTTATTGATTCTGAAAATATGGCAAAATTTAAAACTGTGCGATTTAAGTCCTCAGATGGTTGGATTGTATTCAAAGCCAAAGTAAAAAAAGGGGGATAAATCTTGGCAGTTGTAATTAATTCCGATGGGGAATTAGAAGTATCTATTAACATTGAAAAAGAAGTCAAAGAAGTTGCAAAACAAGGTTATTATCTGGAAGCTTTAGCTCGATTGGATGCTTTTATAGATAGACAATTAAGTTCTCTTTTGCGTCAAAGGTATCCAGAACCAAATTGCGAAGAACTTGTAGTTGCTATGGAAAAATCAATGAAAACAAATTATTTACTCCTTTCTGGGTTGGTCAAGTTGGATGTCCTTAAACATAGTGTTAATGGTAAAAAAGTAAACCTTCCAGATACGGAACTACGGGGGAAAATCCGAACATTTAAAGAAGAAAGGAATAAAATTCTTCATTCAAATTTAGGACATTACGCATTGATTAATTATCAAGGAAAAACTGATGAACAGTTTCAAAAAGAAGCAAAAATCACAGTCGAAAACGCAATTGATTTAGGGATAGACTGTTTTAAGAATCTTGAATCTCTACTTTTTAGCAATTTAAGGAATACTGCACCCCAACCCCCAACTCATGCATCTCATGAATCAAAACAATAACATTATGTGCAATCAGCTTGCACAGCAATTCGTTCTCTTGTGCCTCATTGTAGCTGCTCCAATCCTGCTTATATGTAATTCTTGTTTTCTCAATATGTATGCTTTTGCCCTTTCTCTTGATTATCTCCTTGTAGAAATAAACAGCATGGATATGTTTGCATTGGACATTTCTTGTTTCAAAGTCAGGGCAGGTGCATTTGTTGTCAAAATCAACAAAGTAGAACCTTTTGGCTGTTTGGCTTTGAACAGCGAAACCACCTTCTACAACTTTGATTTGCCTTGTTTTGGCTATTAACTTTCCTTTTGCTTGTCCGAAATCCATTTTGTTCACCTATTAATAATCATTAATAACTATTAATAGTATTAACCATTGTTTTTATAAAGATTTCTATTAATAACTGCTAATGGTTATTAATGGCTAAAAAATTGATTTTAGATGTCGAAGAAAAGCTGTGGCGGGATGTTCTAAAATATAAAATTGACTATGGTTTGAAAAATAACAATCAAGCAGTTGTGAAACTCATCGAAAAAGGATTAAAACAGTAACTATCCCAATCAGTATATGGCAATTGGTCAACCAACTTCTCAAAGAATATCAGTTCCCTGCAGAAAGATATGATGAGCTTCGTAATTCGTTAAACTCATTCTTAAACGAAGTTGAACAGAAAGGGAACTCATCAAAACAATCGGCTGTCAAAGAATATACTGAAGCTTCTGTTGCCCATACAACTAATCAAAGTCAAAGGAAAAAAAGAGTGGCAATAGTAAGGCAATTACTCATACCATTTTTAATTGCAAAAGATATTCGACGTGGTTTTAATGAAGAAGAACGAAGAATATTTTGGAATATCTCTCCTCAAAAAAACTGTGCAATTTGCGGAAAAGAAGTAAAATGGGGCGATTATGAAATTGACCATAAAAAAGCCCATTCCAAAGGTGGAAAAACAGAACTTGTAAATGCTCAAATAACTCACAAAACATGTAATGCTTCAAAAGGTGCAAATTGACTTAAAGTGCAGAATTTGCACTAAAAGTGCAGAAAGGACTAAAGGTGCAAAGCCCGTCAGTAGCCGTCGGAACGCCCTCTGCCCCTAAAACTACCTCTACTGCTTGGACCGCTTCTGCCCCTTCTATCTCCACCTCTTGAGGAGAAATCTCCGGAGCCTCTGCTTCTTCCTGAATCGCTTCTTCCGGAATCA
>Ga0209542_10014346_pt1 | contig 13500 bp, 18 predicted proteins | sample RifCSPhighO2_01_FD_184028 | JGI IMG/M metagenome (GOLD analysis project Ga0209542, IMG submission 184028) | Soil microbial communities from Rifle, Colorado - Rifle CSP2_plank highO2_0.1 (SPAdes) (version 2) | ecosystem: Environmental > Terrestrial > Deep subsurface > Rock core/Sediment ... | reverse complement strand
GCTAGGAGAAAAATCAATGAGTAATTATAGACAATATTCCGTTGACCCAAAGGAGAAGCTGGGAACCAATGACCCGCTTGAAATCGGCCAAATGATAAGAAAATGGGTGGTGGAATATATGACCTCCGGACCTATAATCAAAGGAGTGGTCAGCGGAGTGCACGCTATAGATATGGTCAGAAAAATTTGCGGCAACACCTTGCCCAACATGGCGGAAATGGGAACAGTCAGGGGGGATTATTCCGTTGATTCGGCGATATCGGCCAATTTGAACAAAAGATCCGTTCGCAACATTGTCCACGCTTCTGAAAATTCAGAGGAAGCGGAAAATGAATTAGACCTCTGGTTTAAGCGGGAAGAAATTCACGATTACAAGAGGGCGGAGGAGGACATAATGTTTTGATTATAAAATATAATTGACGTAAACATATGACTCAAAGATACCAAGTTTATAAATGCAAAATTTGCGGAGGCATATTGGAAGTTATTGTTCATGGCGGAAACGATTTGGTTTGTTGCGGAGAAAAGATGGAATTATTGGACAATAAAACAGAAGATGCGGGCCATGAAAAGCATATGCCGGTGATAGAAAAAACAGACAAAGGGATAAAAATAAAAGTCGGTTCCGTTCCTCATCCGATGGAAGAAAAGCATTATATAGAGTGGATTGAAGCCGTTTGGGACAGCCGAACCTACATCAAGTTTCTCAATCCGGGCGATAAACCGGAAGCGGAATTTGAGATTCCCACGATGGAAGTATTGGCCAGGGAACATTGCAATCTTCACGGACTGTGGAAATCAAAATGAAAGAACCGCTCGTTTTTCTTCTGGTGGGCAGATCAGGGTGCGGCAAGGGCACCCAGGCCAAACTGCTTATCAAGCATTTGCGGGATAATAATCTCGGCGAAACTCTTTATGTTTACACGGGAGAGAAGTTGAGAAATTTTGCGGGAAAAGAAGAAAATCTCGCCGCTCGTTTGGCAAAAAGCAAAATGAAAGACGGCAATCTTCTGCCAAGTTTTCTGGCCGTATGGCTTTGGTCGGGAGCTCTTATTGAGGGGGTTAAAGAAAATAATAATGTAATAATGGACGGATCGCCCAGGACGCTTTTGGAGGCGTTGATGACGGACGACGCTATGGAATTTTACGGAAGAAGCAATGTCGTTCCGATTTTTTTGGAAACAAGCGAAGAATGGTCAACTCAAAGGATGTTGGGAAGGGGAAGAAGCGACGACAGCTTAAAATCAATCAAAAAAAGGATGGCCTATTTTGAAAAAGATGTCGCGCCGGTTATAGATTATTATGACGGCAGAAGCAAACATAAATTGACGCGGATAAATGGCGAGCAAAGTGTGGAAGCCGTGCATCGGGAAATATTGGAGAAAGTTTTCAAATGACGATTCTTAAAAATATTGAAGAGATAAACATATTAAGAGAAGGGGGCAAAATTCTTGCCTTTGTTTTATATGAGGCGGCTAAAAAATCCGTTCCGGGCGCGAAAACGATAGAGCTGGATAAATTGGCCGAAAAAATGATAAAAGAAGCCGGAGGCCGGCCGTCGTTTAAAAATTATAAAACGCCGGACGACAAATTTCCTTATCCGGCTTCGTTGTGCGTTTCCATAAACGAGGAGGTGGTGCATGGAGTACCAGGAGAAAGAGTTCTCAAAGACGGTGATATCGTCAGTTTGGATTTGGGGATGGAGTACAAGGGATTTTATACGGATTCGGCCGTAACTGTTTCCGTTGGCAATATAAGCGAGCAAGCAAAGAAGCTCATAGAAACAACCAAAGAATCTCTTAATCTCGGAATTATGGCTGTAAAAAGCGGGGCGTTTACCGGAGATGTCGGATATGCCGTTCAGTCTTTCGCCGAGAAAAACGGATTTAATGTTATCCGCAAGTTGGTCGGGCATGGGCTTGGCCGAAAGGTCCACGAAACTCCGGAAATTCCCAATTTTGGCGTGAAAGGAAAGGGGGAAATTTTGAAAGAGGGAGAAGTGATAGCCATTGAGCCAATGATAACGGCCGGCCGCCACGACATCTATTTGGACAAAAACTGGTGGACATGGAAAACCAAAGACGGCTCTTTGTCCGCCCATTTTGAGCATACGATAATTGTGACCAAAAACGGAGCGGAAATAATAACGAAGATGTAGGGGCATTTATGGTTGGCTAAAATCTAACAAATCTAACAAATCCAAAAATCAAAGTTATCACTTTATAGGCGATAGCGTCAAAAGTGATAACAAGTTATAATTTAATTACAAAACAAAACAGATGGAACGAGAAAAAATAAAATCTATCGCCAAGTGCGTCTTGGGAGTTTTGGGAGTCGCGGGGGTTTTAACAATCGCAGCCATTGCGCCAAATTCAATCCAAATGCTTAAAATGTTTGGCTTGAAAAACAAAAGATACAAAACAAAAAGCGTATATAGCTCTTTGAAGAGGATGCAAAACCAAAGATTGATTGAAATTACCGAGCGAGACGGCCAAACAATAATAAGCATTACGGAGAAAGGCAAGAAAAGGTTTTTAAGCTATAATTTTGAAACAATGACTATATTTGCGCCTAAAAAGTGGGACGGCAAATGGCGAATTGTCGGTTTTGACATTCCGGAAAAGAAAAAAGCGGCAAGAGAGTCTTTGAGAAAAAAAATGAGAGAATTGGGTTTTATGACTCTGCAAAAAAGTCTTTTTGTTTTGCCTTATGATTGTAAAAAGGAAATAGAATTTATCGGAGAATTTTTTGGAGTCGGCAAGTGTATCGTTTACGCGGAAGCAAGTTTCATAAACAATCAAGAATATTATAAAGAGCGATTTAATCTTACCTAAATATACATGGACTGCATTTTTAAACCTTATTTAAAGCCATATTATCACTTTTGACGCTATCGCTTTTTTTTGATAACTAAGATTGGGAAGGCTAATTATAAATTTGATTAAAATTTAGAGCTGTCTAAAAAAATTTGACTTTTCGAAAAATGTAGTGTACTCTCTAAATAGATGGAGGTTTGAAATTTGAAAATAGAATATTAAATGTATCTTTATTTTCTTTTTTGTGAAATAGAAAAGGAGGAGGAGAAAATGGAAAGTAATTTTAAAATTTCTTTGATCGGGTTAAATTCTGGGCATGGCCATGAAGTGAAAAATGCTGAAGAAATTGCTAATAAATTTAGCAAAAAGTCAGAAGATGTGTTTAGAAATGGAGTAACAAAACTCTATTTTTTGTCAAAACAAGAAAATCTTATAGATTTCACTTCTCAAATAACCTCTGATCTTCTTCAGAAGTTGGGAATTGACTTATCAAAAATTAAGGGAGTTTTCGGCTCAAACAATCAGACCGCAGATTTTTTAATACCAGCTTTTACCGCTTGTGTTTCTAATAAGTTAGGTTTACGAAATGTAATTTGCGACCAAGTTGGTCTTGGTTGTTCAGGAGGTTTGCAAGCCCTAAGAAATGCCTATAACCAAGCAGTAGTTGATTCCATGAATGGGATACTTGGTTATTATTTGGTTGTTGTGGGGGATCAGTTGGGCCGTTTGTTAGATCCAGAAGACTTTGGCATGTCGATCCTTTTTAGTGAAGGGTCGGCGGTGTTGGTGTTAACAAACCGCCCGGACGAAGAAGGTGGTTACAAGATAGAAAAGATTAGAACAAAAAGTTTGCTTGGTAAACACCTTTGGGCATTAAGAATTAAGAATCCTTATTCAAATAACTTAGGAGAAATTCCTAAGTTTGAAATGAACGGTTTAGAAGTTTTCCAATTTGCTATTAACACCTTTCCGGACATTCTTGATTTGATTGGCCTTCAGTCAATTGGCAATGAGACATATTTTATTCCCCATCAGGCCAACTTAAGAATAATTGATAAAATAATCAAAAATAACGAATTAAATCCGAATAATGTTTACTCTGATGGCATAAAAACAATTGGAAATGTTGCCAGTGCGTCTGTTTTCTTTGGATTACACGACGCCTTGAAAAGAAATTTGCTCGACAAAAACTACAAAGTAGTACTTGGGGCTTTCGGCGCCGAGTTGCAAATTGGCGCCGCTCTTTTACTTCCACAGGGAGCAGGTTTAATGTTCTAGTTCTAGATGTTTAACATTCAATGATATATTTTAATGAAGTAACCATGTGGAGGCTTAGGCTAAGACCATATCTGTTAAATAAACAACAGCAGATATGGTCTATTTTTTATGTTAAAATAAACAAATGCGTTTATTGGGCATTGATTATGGGACAAAAAGAATTGGTGTCGCGCTTTCCGATGAAAAAGAAAAGATGGCTTTTGCTTATGGCGTTATCGCTAATCATGGGGCAGAAAAAGTGTCGGCGGAAATAAAGAAAATTTGCGCGGAAAATTCCGTCGGGAAAATCGTGCTGGGGAAATCTTTGAATTACAAAGGAGAGCTTAACCCGATTATGGCGGAAATAGAGCCATTTAAAACAGCGTTGGAAAAAGAAACAAGTTTGCCCGTGATTTATGAAAACGAGACGCTTACCTCGGCCGAGGCGAGAAGGCCGCTTGGCGGCCCGAGAAAACGCCCTCCGGTTTTAAGCAAAAGAAAATCGCCGGAAAAAGAAAAGAAAGCCGGAATGAAAGTTGACGCTTCGGCGGCGGCTTTGATTTTGCGAAATTATTTGGATAAAAATGTTTTCTTGTAGCCTTTGGGAGGTATGATAAAATGTAAGCGCAAGTGAAAAACTGGAAAAAGACTTTTTTTGATTTTTTGCCGCCGCCCGACTATTTGAGAATGCCGGTTCTTTGCCTTGACCTTTCCGATAAATCTCTCAAATACATGGAATTAAAAAGAAAAAATGGAATGCTTTCTGTTAACAGATTCGGTCTCTACAGCTTGGAAAGCGGGATGATAGAAGGCGGGGAAATAAAGCAAGAAGACAAGCTCATAAGTTTTTTAAAATCAATCAGAGAAGAATTAAAAACAGAACTTATCTTAGCCTCGCTGCCCGAGGAAAAAGTTTTTTTAAGCCGGATAAAATTCCCCCTGATGGATGAAGATAAAATAAAAGAAGCCCTGTCTCTGCAGCTTGAGGAATATATTCCATTGCCCGGCGCGGAAGCGATTTTTGATTACGATATCATAAACGATTTCATTGACAACAAAGAGAGAACTCATTTGCATTTGAATCTGGCGGCTTTTCCCAGAAGTTTCGTGGAGTCTTACCGCGATGTTTTCATGGGGGCTGGATTTATTCCGGTCGCCTTTGAAATGGAGGCCCAAGCTTTCGCCAGAGCTGTTGTTCCCAAAGAAGAAGCGGGCAGTATTATGGTTATAGACTTTGGAAAAACTAGAACGACATACGCCATTGTGAGCGGCGGCAAAGTCCAGTTCGCCACCACTATCGCCCTCGCCGGCGAAGAAATAGAAAAAGCGCTAATTTCGCATTTAAAAATTGACAGATCGCAAGTGGAAACGGCCAAGAGGGAAGTGGGGCTGATAAAAAGAAAAGGGAACGAAAAACTTTTTGAGGCGTTAAGTCCGATGGTCTCCGTTATCAAAGACGAGGCGGCCAAGCAAGCGGCTTATTGGGTGTCCCACAATGAAGATGACAAAAAAACGGACAAAATATCCAAAATTATTTTATGCGGCGGTGAATCAACACTGGCTGGCTTGCCGGAGTTTCTTTCTTACGAACTGAAAATTAAAGCGGAGCTCGGCAACCCTTGGGCAAACGTCGCTTCATTTGAAGATTATGTTCCTGAAATAGAAAGACTGGATTCTCTGGCTTATTCAACGGTTATCGGCTTGGCTCTAAAACAATGGGTTAATTAAAATCGCTTAAATTAAAAATGAATTTATTGCCCGAAGAAAATAAAATACTGTTTAAGAAGCATTATTTAAGGAGACTCTCCGTTATTTTTGCCGTTTTAATTTTTTCCGCCGCCGCCGCTGGGACTATCATTTTAATGCCGATGTATTCGCTTATCTTGTCTTACAAAAAAGATTTAAGCCGGGAATTGGCGGTTTATTTGAAAAAAGACGCCGAATTGGCCAATAGCGCCGCCTCCCTTGAAATAAAAAAACTGAACAGCCGCCTGGATTTCGTGGAAAAAATATCCAAAGTCAAAAGGCTTAATTCTGTCTTTAAAAACATTTTGGACAAAAAAAACCTGGGCGTCAAAATAACTTATTTTTCTTACGAAAAAGGCAAAGAGCCGGACGGCGAAGACAAGATGTATTTATCGGGGAAATCAAAAACAAGAGACGAGTTTCTTGTTTTTGAAAACAGGCTGAAGAAAGAATTGGGGGACAACAAAGTCGTTTCTCCCGTTTCCAACCTGATAAATGAAAAAGATTTTGATTTTTCCTTGGTTTTAAACATTAAAAATGAAAAGTAAATTTTTTATAACAATTTTTATTTTATTCGCGCTTATTTTCTCGGCTTTTGCTATTTGGTTTTACGCGCTTTCAAAAATATCTTCCGAAAGGAAAGCGATTCTTGAATTAAGAAAAACAATTTTGCGCGGCGAAAAAAATAAGATTAATGAAAAGTCTCTGGTTCGCCTTATTGACAGCGTAAAAAAGGAAAAAGATGCGGTTGAATCAGTTTTTTTGAAAGAAGACGATCTGATCAGGCTTATAAAAGGGTTGGAATCAATAGGAGAAAGCTCTGGCGTGTCTTTGAAAATAAGCGCCATTTCGTCGGAAAAAAACGCGGTTTCAAAGCCCGCCGTTTCTTTCAGCGCCAAAGGGACGTTTGAACAGCTTTTTCAATACTTGTATTTCTTGGAAAATCTTCCGTATCTGATAACGATTAACAAGGTTTCTTTTCAAAAAGAGGAAGACATAAAAGAAATAACCCAAGAAAACAATAAAAAAAACATTTTGACTCCAAACTGGCAAGCGTTATTCAGCATCCAATTGGAAGGTTATGAAAATTAATTTTAAAAAAACATTAAGGTATATTAATCCGAGAAATGTTGATGATTTGGAAGCGATAAATCCTTATCGCGACTGGAAAGCGGCGGTTATTTTTTCCGGTATTTTTTTGATTGTTATTTTGCTTGCGGACGGTTATGTTTTATGGAGAAGCTTGCATGTTATAAACGAAAATATAGTATTGGAGGAGCAAACGGCGATTGCCGCCGTCAATCGGGCGTCTTTAAGCAAAGCGATTGAAGCTATAAAAGCCAAAGAAGAGCAGTTTAAAAAACCGTTTGAGATGATAATCGCAGATCCGTCACTCTAAATTTATTTTTTTAGTCCGTTTCGCCCTCGTAGTTCAATGGATAGAACTGGAGACTTCTAATCTCCCGATCGAGGTCCGATTCCTCGCGAGGGCAAAATAATTTTCGGACGGTTAGCTCAGTTGGTAGAGCATCTCGTTTACACCGAGAGGGTCATAGGTTCAAGTCCTATACCGTCCATAGATTATTTTTAACATTATGTTATCATTAAAAAAATGACAACGGTAATTATCCCAAAAGAATTAAGTGAGACCAAAGGCTTTGTAGCCGTGCCCAAAAATGCTTACAAGGAATTTTTAGCGTGGCAAAAAAAGACAAAATCGGTAAAAACTTTTAAGCCGACGCTTTCAGACATAAGATCTCTTGATCGAGCCAGAAAAAATTTTGTAAAAGGCAATTATATAACACTTCAAAAATTTAAAGATGAGCTGGCAGGTAATAGTAGATAATTTTGCAAAGAAACAAACGAGAAAATTTCCTAAAAATGACGCATTTCGCATTGCTAAAATTTTGGAGGAATTAATTTCTAACCCTTATGCCGGCGATGTGAGCAAAATGGAAGGACGGGATGATGTGTGGAGAAGAAGAACTGGATCGTATAGAATTTTTTACGAAGTAGATACTGTAAGAAAAATTATCTATGTTTTTGACATAAAACGAAGGACTTCAAAAACATATTGATATTTTCTTAATTTATAAACCCGTGAAAAAAGTTTAAGTAAAAGTATGAAAAATAAAATTTGGAAATGGTTATTAAATAATTGGACAAGATTTGCAGAAATTGCTGTGGTTATTTGGGCAATCAATGGAATGTGGCAGGAGATTAAACCTGAACTTTTGCTGGAGCTATCATTTTCAAGAGGACCAGGTTGGCTGTCTGTATTGTTTTATTTTCTATCTGTGGTTTTAATTTTGTATTTATTAAGGAGATACGAAACAAGAAATCCACAAATTTGCCGTTAAAGAAAAACTTGAATTTATCCATAATTTATCAAGACAACGACATTGTTGTTGTAAATAAGCCGGCGGGAATAGTGACGCATCGCGCCAATCTAAAATCTAAAATCTCAAAAATAAAAACTGAAGAAAAAGAATTGTTTTTGACTGATTGGCTGGCGGAAAAATTCCCGGAAATGAAAAAAGTGGGAGATGAGCCGGAATTGAGGCCAGGGATTGTCCACCGTTTGGATAAAGAGACTTCCGGCGTTTTAGTAGCGGCCAGAAATAAAAAATCTTTTGAATTTTTGAAAAATCAATTTCAAAAAAGAGAAGTTGTTAAAAAGTATCTGGCGTTAGTGGAGGGAGAATTAAAAAATGACCTGCCTACCGGACAGGCAGGTAACGGATTAATAGATTTGCCGATAGGCCGAAGCGCAAGCGATTTCAGAAAAAAGCTGGCATCCGACAGCGCGAAGGGAGAATTGCGGGAAGCGGTAACCGAATATAAAGTTTTGGAAAAGTTTCCAAATCACACCCTTGTTGAGGCTTATCCAAAAACGGGGCGAACGCATCAGATAAGGGTTCATTTCAAAGCCATCGGTCATCCGGTTGTCTGCGATTCATTGTACGGCGGGAAAAGAATGACTTGCCCTTTCGGCCTTGCGCGCCATTTTTTGCACGCCAATTTTTTGGAGTTTGTTTCTCCTTTCGGCGCGAGGCTAAAACTGGGAGCCGACTTGCCGGAAGATTTGGCGGAAGTCTTGGCGGGATTGCGGAAAAAATAAATCCGTGCTAAATTGTCGGTTATGGAAACAAACATTGAACAAAGAAAGGGTTGGGACATTAAGTCCGGCAATACCGTCAAAGTCTGGCAGAAAATAAAGGAAGGAGAAAAATTCAGGCTCCAGGCTTTTGAAGGCTTGATTATCGCCCACAAGCACGGGTACGAACTCGGGGCAACTTTCACGGTCAGAAAAATTTCCGACGGCATTGGAGTGGAAAGAATTTTCCCGATATTTTCTCCCAATATAGAAAAGGTTGAAGTCGTCAAAAAATCAAAAGCCAGAAAAGCGAAACTTTATTACGTCAGAACCAAGCCGGCCAAAGAAATAAGAAGAAAAATGAAAACGTTAAAAGCGGAAGGAAGGAAATCAAAAGGCACGGATGTCGTCAAACCCGAAGCAAAAATTGAAACGGTTGAGATGCCGGTTGAAGAGCCAAAGAAAGAATAAGTTGATTGATTCTCAAAACCGTCCCGCTTAAGAGCGGGACGGTTTTGTTTTTGGAGGTTGAAAATAAAGATAATTTTAGGCATAATGATTTTGTTTAAGCCCAGGTGGCGAAATTGGCAGACGCACTACCTTGAGGTGGTAGCACCCGCAAGGGTATGGAGGTTCAAGTCCTCTCCTGGGCATTTGGGGGTTTGAAGGGGCAATAATTTTTATGGTGGCTATAGCTTAGTGGTAAAGCTCCGCTCTGTGAAAGCGGCGATGCGGGTCCGATTCCCGCTAGTCACCCCTTATTTGTTAAAAATTAAAATTTATCATATACTCTTTCCTATCGGGCCGTAGTATACCGGTAGTACATGCGCTTCGGGGTTCTCAATTTTTTCGGGGTGTAGTATATCGGTAGTACGCGCGCTTCGGGTGCGTGAAGGCCGAGTTCAATTCTCGGCACCCCGAAAAAATTGAGAACGGGAATGCCATACGGCATTCCCCGGGAATCTTAATAAAAGATTCGTAGAGACCGGGTTCGATTCCCGGCGGCCCGAAAGGATGGGGAAAGCAACTACTCTCCCCAATTCAACAATCAATTGCAACACCGTGTATTAAAATTATGGGTGTTGTGAAAAAATATAAAAAATGCCACAATAAAAAGGGATTATCATATAGACAAACTATACAAACTATCAAAAAGTGCTGGCATTATGCACAACACCATTATCAAAATTGAGTCAGGGGCAATTCAAAGCCCGACAATGGATACCGCTCAAAAAATCGCCAAAACACTTGACGTTTCGCTTAATGATTTAATGAAATAATTGTTATGGAAAATCTTAAAGACATTGAACGCCAAAATAATTTTGAAAAAGGTAGAAATGTAAATCTTGCAATTTCTTTTTTGCGTCATGGCGAAAAAGATCTCAAGGGCGAGCTCACTGATGTTGGCTGTGCTAAATCCGAAGAACTTGGAAAACAGAAAGAACTTCCAAAAGGTGGAATTAAATTATACGCTAGCCCATTTCGCCGAACTACTAGTACCATGGAGGAAATAATACAAGGGATCGAAATGCAACAAACAGAAAAGAAAATATTTAAATCCCGCCACCGAATTATGTTAGCTCCGCCAGAATGGGAGCACTTTGATCATCTTGCAAGGAAAGCAAAAGAAATGGAAGAAAAGGAAGGACATGGCGGCGTTTTCAGATATATGATGGCTGAACCTCTCGCGCAAAAAGATTTAGAAAGATGGAGTTCCGCTTTGGCGTATATGATAAATCAGTATCGAAAAGGCGGTCATAGATTTTATTCTGGATCTGATATCGAGCTCCAACATATAACGCACGATACAGTCATCGGAGATTTTCTAAGAAAAGTGGCAATATTCAGAAATGAAAATGGGCAAAAAATAGAAGATATAAATTTTGATAAGCTGGGTGGTCCAATAAATTTTTTGGAAGGTTTTAGTTTTGTTGTAAATATTGATAAAGAAGGTCAAGAGCATTTTAAAATAATTTTTCGTGGCAAAGAGTTAGAAGTTGATGAAAATAAATTTAAAGAATTAGTTAATTTTTATAAAGAAGAACCACATAAAGGCAGGGTATCCAAACAAGATTATAAGAGTCAATCGTAAATATGGAGAAAATGGCAAAAAAAGACATTTTCACAGAAGTAGAAAAAATTGTATGGTTTCGCTACGCTCAGCGATTTTCTTCAGATTTCCCTTTGATTTTTGTAAACTACTTTTTTAAAGGTCAAGGGCGATATTTAGGGCTTAAAAGATTACTTTATATAAATAAAGGTGCGCATGTGTATGCATATAGAGATAAGGTAGAATTCAAAACTTTCTACAACAGAATAAATAATTTAAAGAAGAATAATTTTAGAAAGATAGCGCAAGAAACAGATGATGTTACATACAAAATTTTGAATATTTTAAAAAATATTTCATATATCAATATAAGAAAAATGAGCGCGCCTCAATTATTAAAAGAATTTAAAATTTTTAATAATTGTTTTTATAAATTTGTAGCCTTTTTTATTTATATTCAGTATATTGGACAGGTTTATAAGGATGACCCAAAAATTTTAAAGTATTTTGATAAAGAAGTAATACGAATAATTCGTTTTACTCCTATTATTCCAGACATTAAAAAGAAGTTTAAAATATATTTTGATGTTATTGGTCATAAATTTTTGATAAAAGCCGATTTATTTTTTTGGTTATTCCCTGAAGAAATTGAAGGCATCTTCAAAGAGCAAGGGCTTAATAAACGATTATTGCAACAAGCTAAATTGAGAAAGAAATTTTATCTTTTTGTATCATTAGACGGCAGAAAACTATTTTGTAATGAAAACAAAAATGCTATTAAAATAGCGGAAAAATTGTTTAATTCTGAAAAAATAGCTCGTTCTACAATTTTAAAAGGCATTGTGGCGTATAAAGGATTAGTAAAGGGAAAAGCGAAAATAATTCTTAATAGAAAAGATTTTAAAAAAATTAAACGGGGTGATGTATTAGTCGCCGTTTTCACGATGCCGTATTATTTGCCATTATTTAAAAAAGCCAGCGCAATAGTCACCGATGAAGGAGGGTTATTATCACATGCTTCCATAATGGCAAGAGAATTAAAAAAAATCTGCATTATAGGAACCAAAATAGCAACAAAGACTTTTAAAGATGGCGACCTTCTAGAGGTTAATGCCAATAGCGGTTTGGTAAAATTATTAAAGAAAAGGAATAAGCGATGATGACAAAAAATCTGAATAATTTATCAAAAACGGATATCGATATCGCAGGCGGCAAAGGTGCTTCACTTGGCGAAATGATAAAAGCTAAAATTCCTGTGCCTGGCGGTTTTGTTGTCTTATCGACAGTTTTTGATAATTTTTTAAGCGAAACGGACTTAAATATCGAGATTGAATCGCTATTGCATAAAGTAAATAAGCAAGACATCAACTCAGTTGACCAAGTTTCAAATAAAATCAGAGATTTGATTTTGGATGTTGATTTTCCTAAAAATATTGCGAAGAAAATCATAAAAGATTTTTCTAAGTTGGGCACAAAATATGTAGCGGTGCGAAGTTCCGCTACTGCTGAAGATTCATCAGCCGTCTCTTGGGCCGGAGAACTAGAAAGCTATCTCAATACGACAAAAACAAGTTTATTGGATAATATTAAAAAATGCTGGGCTTCATTGTTTACACCGCGCGCAATTTTTTATCGATTTGAAAAAAAATTACATAAAACTAAAGTTTCAGTGGCGGTTGTAATTCAGGAGATGATTCAATCCGAAATATCGGGCATTTGTTTTACTGTTCATCCGGTTACAAAAGATCGTGACCAAATAGTGATTGAGGCCGGGTATGGTTTAGGCGAAACTGTCGTTGGAGGAATGATTACGCCCGACACCTATGTTATCCATAAAATTGAAAAAAGTATTTTGGATAAAAATATCAATCAACAAGAAAAAATGATTGTAAAATATAATGACGGAAACATTGAAAAGTCTGTACCAAAATCGCAACAAGGGAAACAAAAATTGGACGACAAGGAAATATTAAAATTATCACAAATTTGCGAAAAAATAGAAAAATACTACAATGCTCCGCAGGATATTGAGTGGGCATTTGCAAAAGGAAAGTTTTATATTGTACAATCTAGACCGATAACAACTTTGTAATTTGAGGCGGTGCGCCAATGAAATTGGCACGGCCACCAATTCCGCCGAAAAAAAGGGCAGTCCGAGCGAGGGCGTGGCGGAAGGAGGGGGTTGGGGGGCCGAAGTAAAGCGTTTCCGCCGCCTTGGTATCAAGACATCAAAGCAAAACAATTTTCAGTTCCTTTTAAGAAAAATTTGGAGGGCGGGCGTTAAAAAATTGAAAGAAAATTGTTTTGCTTTGCTCGCCGAACTTCGGCGGGCGGAAACGCGGAGCGGGGCTAATCAAACATTTTCTTTCAAAAAAGGTTCGAGCTTCGTTCAGCAATTGCGAGAGGATGTTTAGTTAACCTTCAAGGGTGACACTGTTGATAAGTATTGCTGCCATTTTTCGACCGGCGTCAGCCCGTTTAAATACTTGCCGAGATGGATTCTTTCGTGGTTGTACCAATGAAGATATTCGGCC
>Ga0209542_10014345_pt1 | contig 13501 bp, 14 predicted proteins | sample RifCSPhighO2_01_FD_184028 | JGI IMG/M metagenome (GOLD analysis project Ga0209542, IMG submission 184028) | Soil microbial communities from Rifle, Colorado - Rifle CSP2_plank highO2_0.1 (SPAdes) (version 2) | ecosystem: Environmental > Terrestrial > Deep subsurface > Rock core/Sediment ... | reverse complement strand
TAGAGAGTTCTCGTTTGGAGGCCGAGGCGGCCGAGGCCCGCGCCGACCTCGGCAAAGCGGCGGAAATTCGTTACGGCAAAATTCCTTTAATGGAAAAGGATTTAGATGGTAAATTAAAAAAATTAAAACGATTACAGGTCTCGCGCCGTTTGCTGAAAGAAGTGATTAATGAAAATGAAATTGCGGAAGTGGTTGGTCGTTGGACTGGTATCCCAGTAACCCGAATGTTGGAAGCCGAGACCGCGAAACTTTCCAGAATGGAAGATGGACTAGCGAAGCGCGTTATTGGACAAGATGAAGCGGTCAGAAAAATTTCCGATACGGTCAAGCGCTCGCGCGCTGGTATTGCCGATCCAAATCGACCCATCGGCTCATTTATTTTTCTTGGTCCGACCGGTGTCGGCAAAACCGAATTAACCAAAGCGTTGGCGGAATTTATGTTTGACGACGAAAAAGCGCTGATTCGTTTGGATATGTCCGAGTTTATGGAAAAACATTCGGTTTCTAAAATGATTGGCGCGCCGCCCGGCTATGTTGGCCATGAGGAGGGCGGCGCTTTCACCGAAATGGTGCGCCATCGGCCTTATTCAGTTGTTCTTTTTGACGAAATTGAAAAGGCGCATCCGGAGATTTTTAATCTCTTGCTTCAAGTGTTAGACAATGGCCGTTTAACCGACGCCAAAGGACGGACGGTAAATTTCCGCAACTCCATAATTATTTTGACTTCAAACATCGGCGCTCAATTTATAGATAAAATGGAGAAAATCGGTTTTTCTGTTAGAGTGGGCGAGCAGACCAATTACGCTGAGGCAAAAAACAAAGTGCTGGCTTCGCTCAAAGATTATTTCCGGCCAGAATTTTTGAATCGGCTAGATGATGTTATTGTCTTTGATATCTTGTCGCCCGAAGCGGTTAGAAAAATTGTGGATATTCAAATGGCGCAAATTCAAGAGCGACTTAAAGCCAAAGAAATTAAATTGGAGACATCGTCAGCGGTTTTTGATTATCTCGCCAAAGAGGGCTATAGTCCGCAATACGGCGCCCGGCCTTTGAAACGGTTGATTCAGACAAAAATTCTCACGCCGGTAGCTTCGCTGATGATTTCCAATGGTTTAGTGAGGGGCGGTAGCATTGTTATAGATTTCGTAAATGGTGATTTTGTTTTTGATGTTAAGAATGGCAGAAAAAGCAAAGTTATTAGCGAATTAGAATTAGCGCAAACAGTATGAAAATTATTTTAAATCAAGATGTTTCTAAAGTCGGGAAAAAGTATGAGGTGAAAAATGTCGCTGATGGCCATGCTTTGAATTTTTTGATTCCGCGCGGTTTGGCGGTGGCGGCGACGGTTGGCGCTTTGAAAAAGTTAGAAATTGCCAAAACAATGGTGGCGGTGGAGAAAAAAGTTCAGGAGGATTTATTGCTTAAGAATTTGAAATCTTTAGACGGCGCGAGAATTGAAATCGTTGAAAAAGCCAATGACAAAGGCCACCTTTTCGCAGGTCTTCACAAGGAACAAATTATTCCGGAAATCAAAAAACAAACCGGTCTTGATGTTTTGCCGGAGTTTCTAGTTTTAGATAAGCCCATTAAACAAATTGGCGAGCACTCGCTGGAAATAAAAATTCAAGACAAAACCGCGAAGTTTGTTGTTGTTGTAAAAGGTGTATAATATGTGATGATTATGAAAAAAGATATTAAGCGAAAAAAGAGAGAATTGTTTACTGATACTGATATGAAGCGGTATATAGGCGCGCTGTCTGAAAATTTTACGAAACAAGTTGGTGGCGTTGCCGAACAGTGGCTAGGTGTTAAAAAAGATACTAGTGAGATAAAAGAGATATTAAATACTCACACTGAAATTTTACAGCGGCATGGTTTGATTTTGAATAATCACACGGAGATACTAGAATCTCACGACAAAACATTAAATTCCCACACAGAAATGATTGGTAAGTTAATGACGGATATGACCATTATCAAAGAAGATATGGAATTTCTGAAAGGTGGACTGAAAAGAAAAGTTGACTACGATGAATTTTTGGCGTTGGAACGCCGCACGGCGATTTTGGAATCTAATACAAAAATAACCGTTTAAGTTTATGTCTGAATCTTCTTTTGAAAAAATGAATATGGTTGATCTTGGGTCGGTGCTTCGTAAGGCAGTAGGGGGGCAAGTGCAATATTTAGTTCGTCATTTTGATAGAGCATTATGTGAAAATGAGGGCATCAGATATTTAGGTGAAGGTTTAAGAATTACTGGCGATGCTGGCAATTATCACGATATGAAAATTTATCTTGATGATTTGCCGATTGCAATTGAACGGTTAAAAACAGAAAAAGGAGTTGTTGAAAAGAAAGGAAACGAAAAAGAAGCAATGGATACAAGTTTACTGCCCGATTGGGTAAGGGGAAAATAAAAAACCCCTCTTAAACCACGCTGACGGTTTTTTAACCGACATAAAGTTTAATGCCTAGATATTTTGGATTGGAATCCCTAAACGACTAGATAATTTTCGGTGGCGAAAAGATATTGCTCAATGAAAATTTTCTTGAGCGGCATAATTGAATTGAGTTCGTAGAAAACGAAAGTCGCCTCGCGATAAACATTCTCATCAACACTGCGATAAGAAAGCGGCGCGCCGCCGTCGGCGATTAGTAAGGCATTGGCCATCAGGCGCGCCGCTCGTTTGTTGCCGTCTTCAAACGGCTGGACATAACCAACGCCAGCCAAAGTTATCAACGCTTTGGTATAGACATTTTTGGCGCGGTTCGCGGCATTGATTAGAGCTGTTACCGCCTCGGTAATTTGATGTTGATTATCCAACGGACGATAAATCGAGCCAGTAATGCCCACTGGTTTTTGCCGCCAGCCGGAATTGACATCGAGGTCTTTTACCAGAATTTTATGTATTTCTTCTAAACCGGCTTTATTCAATTTTTTGAAATAGGTAAGGTGTTCGCGGGCGAATTTAAAAGCGTTTTTGTGATTGAGAATCATTGACATTTCTTTTTTGTCATGACCCGGCGCTTCCACTCCGCGTTCAATGAGTTTTTGAGTGTCCAGCAGAGTATAAGTATTGCCTTCAATTTTTGAGGATTTCCAGGATAGCTCAATAATAAATCGTTCCAATTCTTTTTCCCGAATTACCGGCGACACATTCGTCACTTTTTGCCGATAAGCGGCGGTGGCTTCTTCCAGTATTGCCATTTCTTCCGCTGAAAATAAATTACCGGGTGTCGCGTCAAAGAGAGCAAAATTATAATTTTTGGCGCCGTATCGTTTGTCTGGTTCAAGCGCGCAATAAGCGGCGGCATTTGGAGTGGCAAACATTCGACCCAATGAACTGACGGTATAAGTGACGGCTCGGCCGGCGCCAGTGCTTTCAATCAAGCCGAGTGTTTTCATTTCCGCGAGCAGCCGTTTGACGGTCACAAGCGAAATATCTTCGCCGCGCTTTGTTAATTCGCCACGCGCGCCGGACGATGACAAAGCGCCTTTTTCGCCGAGAATGAGCAGAATAGCTCGCTGATTTTTATTTAACTTGAACATTTGCGTATCATTTAACACTATTAATCGTATCATTTTGATACGATAGGGGCAACTTTTTTAAACCACGCTAACGGTTTTTTTGACGAGGGTTTGATTGTTGAAACCAAGTTTGCGTTTGCGGCCGTATTGGACGATGCCGGTCTTAATGGCGTAAATGGTGTGGTCTTTGCCAAGCAAAACATTTTTGCCGGGCATAATTTTAGTGCCGCGCTGGCGCACGATAATTGAACCGGCGCGCGTTTTTTCACCGGCGTAAAGTTTAATGCCTAGATATTTTGGATTGGAATCCCTTAAATTTTTTGCTGTGCCACCAGCTTTGGTATGGGCCATGAAATTAGCTTATAGCTGTTAGCTTCACTAGCTTTCAGCTTTAAAATTTATTAAGATAACAGGATGAGTATAGCCGAGATTTGGAAAAAAGGCAAGGAGCAATTAGCGGTTTTGGAAAATCCCGATTTTTTCATCGCTATCCTGATTATTTTAGTAGCTTTTGCCTCTTTTGGTTTGGGTCGGCTTTCCAAAATCAAAACCGCGCGAGTGCCATTAAAAATTGAACAAATGGCGGCAGTCGGGGAGGCGATTGGCGAAACCAAATCGGTTGGAATGTATGTTGCTTCCAAAAATGGCACGAAGTATCATTTTCCCTGGTGCTCCGGCGCTAAAAGTATTTCTGAAGTCAATAAAATATGGTTTAATTCGGTTGAAGAAGCACTCGCCGCCGGTTATACTCCAGCTGCCAATTGTAAAGGATTAAAGTGATAAATCGGGCTATAGTATAGTGGTAGTATACACGCATGGGGTGCGTGAGGTGGCAGTCCGATTCTGCCTAGCCCGAAAGACCAAGCAAAATAAAGACAAAACAACGAATTCGTTGTCTGGTATTGACAATTTGTTAGAATATGCTAGGATATTGGCATATCAGAGCTAGAGCTCTGATTTTAATTTTAGTTAATTTCTAACATGATTATTACTGAATTGACGATGGCTATCTTGCTCTTTGCCAACACCTTTTCTGCCACCAGCGCAATAATCAAGCCGCAGACAATGGAAGAATTGGTTCGTAACTATTATTCCGATATGCCGATTTTGGTTGAAGTTGCCCGATGTGAATCGCAGTTTCGCCACTTCGGTAAAAACGGCGAGGTCATTCGTGGTATCGCTAACGCCAAAGATGTTGGAGTAATGCAAATTAACGAAAGATATCACGGCGACAAATCAGAAACACTCGGTATGGATATTTACTCATTAGATGGAAATCTTGAGTATGCGAAGTATCTTTACGAGAAAGAAGGCACGAAACCTTGGCGGTCTTCGGCAAAATGCTGGAATCGCGAATTGGCAAAGGTCTAATTGAAGACAAAAAGGCTAAACCTTAAGGTTTAGCCTTTTTGTTGCCTTCAACGAATTTGTGTTAGAATAAATTTATGAAGCAAAAATTTGTTGTTGAGGGTTTTGCCGGTAAAAAAAAATTGAACGGCGAAATAAAAATCAATGGCGCAAAGAATGCTGTCTTGCCTTTGCTGGCGGCATCGGTTTTGCTTAATAAACCAGCAGAATTTTCTAATGTGCCAAAAATTGAAGATGTGGAAAAAATGTTGGAACTTTTAAGAAATCTTGGCGCTGAATTTAATTGGACTGGTGAGCGGTCGTTGAAAATTGCCGGCGGTAAAATTTTTGGTAATGCCTTGGAGCACGACAATGCCAAAAGAATGCGCGCTTCAATTTTGCTGACCGGGCCATTGTTGGCGCGGTTCGGAAAAGTTTCTTTTCCGCACCCGGGTGGTTGTGTGATTGGTGAACGGCCGATTGATTTGTTTATTGAAGGATTTAAAAAAATGGGCGCTTCGGTTTCAGAAAAAGATGGATTATACGAAATTTCGGCGCCGAAGGGTTTGGTGGGAACGGAATTTTTCTTTCGCGTGTCCAGCGTTACCGGCACTGAAACTCTAATGATGGCGGCAATTGGGGCTAAAGGTAAAACAATTTTGAAAAACGCCGCGCTAGAGCCGGAGGTGGTTTGCCTCGCAGAATTTTTGAACTCACGGGGCGCGAGGATTTCGGGTGCCGGTTCCTCGGAGATAATTATTGAGGGCGGTTGTGAACTGAAAGAATCCGCCTCATCGGCAGACAAAATTTTTCCAATAATTCCCGACCGCATTGAAGCCGGTAGTTTTTTGGTTTTGGGCGCATTGGCGGCAAATAATTTAAAAATTACCAATTGTCAACCGGCGCATTTGGATTCACTAATAGAGGCCTTGCGTTTTTCAGGGGTAGCGGTGGAAGTCGGCAACGACTGGCTTGCAGTAAAAAATAATGGAAAAATTGCCAATGAAATGCGTCGCGCGGTGAATATCAAGACCAGAGAATACCCGGGTTTCCCTACTGATTTACAGGCGCCGATGGCGGTATTTTTGACGCAGGTAACCGGCGAAAGTTCCATTCACGAGACGATTTTTGAAGGCCGGCTTAATTACACCGCAGATTTAGAAAAAATGGGCGCGGATATAAAAATGTGGGATTCCCATCGCGCGCTAGTTAAAGGACCGACACTGCTCAAAGGTAAAGAATTGGACGGACCGGATATTCGCGCCGGTCTTGCTTACATTTTGGCGGCGATTATCGCCGAAGGCGAGTCAGTCATCAACAACGCTTATTTCATTGACCGCGGTTACGAGCGAATTGAAGAACGACTCCAAAAAATTGGCGGCAAAATCAAGCGAGTTGACTGCGAGGTGTGTTGAGGTTTATTATAAGGTTTGTTATTAAAATTTTTAAAAAAATTATGAAAAATTTACAAAAAGGTTTCATCGTGCCAGCGCTTTTGGTTATCATCACATTGTTAGTAGTAGGTGGCAGTTTCTATGTTTACAAAAATAAAAAATCAGAAGCACCTGCCGTTGTTGATACTGGGATACAACAAACAAATACTCAAACTCCACCAGCTACTAATCAGCAAAATCCTGTGAATAATAAACCAGTAAATGTTGTTCCTACTACTGACACTGCCAAACCAATCATCACTTCAATTTCCCAGTCATCTGGCCCAATAGGTACAGTAGTTGAATTAAAAGGTTATAATCTTCTTGAAAATAGAGGAGATCAAAATCTAATCATCGAAAATTCAAAAGGCGAAGTTGCTTCTTTTGGATTTGGTAATCCAGAACATCTTAAACTTTCTGAAAAGTATGTAAGTATGAAATTTAATTTAAGTGAAAAGGTCTGTAAACAGTGGGGAACGGATATGGGAGGTCCTTGTACTAAAGGTTGGATGACTATCGTACCAGGGGAATACAAAATTTATGTTGCTATTAATGGATTTACAGATACGAGTGCTATGAGCAATAAGGTTGCATTTACTATTACACAACCTAATGCGTCTGAATTGAACACTGTTACCCACCATGATTCAGGGATAACTTTCAAATATCCAAAAGATTGGAAATTTGACGCCGGAAAAAATTATTTCACCACCTCCGATTATCAAGAAGGAAAAAGTGGCGCACGAATTGAATTCGTTTACGGTCTTTCTGGTAATGATTGGCGGGGAACCATCGCCGCTATGTATGGGAGTAATTCACTCAATAATTTGGTTCTAATAAATGGAAAATCTGTCTTACAGACTACTTACCCAAATGCAGTTGATACTAATCATCTTATTGGATTATCGTTGCCGTTTGCTAATAATACAGCGTTTGTCTCTTTACTTCTAAGATATGAAGCGTCTGGAAGACTCGAGGCTTCATACAAGGAATCTTATAAACCAGTTTTAGAAAAAATTGTCGAGAATATGATTCTACCTTCCACCTTAACAAGTGAATGGCATGTTTATATTAATAACAAACATAATTTTAGTTTCAGTCATCCTCCATTAACTTCTGTTATCTCGGATGGTACCTATTTCAAAAATTCAGTGGCTTCATACTTAGCTATGGTGCGTTACGGTTTCCATCAGTTGCTTTTTGTTTTTACGAAACCAACAGATCAACTTCTCAAAACATGGTATGACAATACATTCGCAGGCATGAATCCCGCTCGTGGTCCTATTGAAAAGACTATAAATAGCTATTCCGCAATAGATGTCACCTTTAATGACATGGACATCGCAGGAAGACACATTATGGTCGCGAAAAACGGTGTCGTAGTAGATTTCTTATTTAGCAATGCTACCATTGATAGTCCACTTACTTCAGACCAACAGAAATTGTTAGATTCTTTCTTGTTTCGTTAATAGTATTATCACAAAACACGAAACACTAAATCCTTAAATGGGCGGGAGAGGACTCGAACCTCCATGCCTTGCGGCACTACCTCCTAAGGGTAGCGTGTCTGCCATTTCACCACCCGCCCATCTCTATATTGACTAATTTTTCTACTTTCGGCAAATGTAGATGAAGGCCGGCCAGAGATTGCGTAGCTCAAAACAAATGTCCACTTGTCGGAAAATTTTCTTAAGTGTTTGCCAACTTTTCAGCGAATATTGAAATTGGACAAAAACACCATTAGGTTTTAGGCAGTCGTGGGCGTCAATGATTATTTTTTTTGAGTGGTGTGTGCCGAAATTGCCAAGTGGTAAGCTGGAGACAATGGCATCAGCCGAATTTTTGCCGAAAATTTTTGGCAAAAATTCGGCGCTTTTGGCGTAACAAACCATTCGTTGATCTTGGAAATTTTTTTCCAAAAAACTCACAAAATCCGGATTGATTTCTAAAATTGTTAGTCGTCCTTGAAGCGGCAAAATTTTCAGCAATTCTTTTGTAATAGCGCCAGTGCCGGCGCCGAGTTCAATAATGGTTTGAGCATTATTCATCAGGACTGCTCGAGCCATTCTTTCCGCTAGAAATCGCGACGAAGGCGCTACCGCGCCGACCCGGTAAAAATCCTTGACGCTGTTTTTAATAAAAAGTAATTGCTCCATTAATTCAAGTTCCGCCCAGTAGGGATCGAACCTACGACCTTATCCTTAAGAGGGATCTGCTCTACCAGCTGAGCTATGGGCGGATTGTTCAATGCTCTACCAACTGAGCCCCGCCCGAACGACTGACATCGTTCAGTCGGGCGGGTATGGGCGGGTATTGGCGGTTTCAGTTTTGAAATAATACAAGAAATTTAATTTTTCGGCAATCATTGGAATTTTATCTATTTTTGGTCTATGATTAAGTTATTGCGGGATCGTCTAACGGTAGGACATCGCCCTTTGGAGGCGAGTATCTTGGTTCGAGTCCAAGTCCCGCAGTTCTGCTTGGAAAAAAATTAAAAAATAAAAACCCCCGATGACATCGGGGGCTGGAAGGACAACTCTAGTCCAAAAAGTTAATTTCAACACCAAGAGTGTCTGCTAATTCAGATAAACTTCTGATGTATCCTTTAATGTTTTGAGGATTGAAATCCGTTTTGTTTAGGAGTAGAAGTTTTCTCCAGACCAAATTTACCATTTGGCGGATTCGTTCCCTAGAAACAGGTCGGCCTGTTTTAGGGTTTGGAAATCCCATTTTCCGCACTTTATCAAGGGTTGCCCCATAGCAATTTTTAGCGGGGTTGTTAAACAGGTAATATAATGCGAACGCTTTTTTGGGTTGAGGATTAATCGTTTTAAGATTATTGACACTTTCCAAAAGCGTTTTGATTTTCAGAACTCTTTCACCAAGTTCCTCCTTTGCAACAAGAGCATCGTCTGGTCGTGGAATCTTGTAATCAGATACATTTTCATGAGATGACGCACCCTCCCCATCGTCCCATTCAGGGGTATCATCAAGATGAGTAAAATAAGGAAATTTGCTGAATAGCTTTTCAATCTTGCGGGTAGAAACGCCTAATGATTCTGCCACATCTTCATTTGTTGCCGACCGACCAAGTTCACTGGAAAGGCGATCGGAGATTCGCAAAGTTGACGCGATTTCTGTTTGAATGTGGACGGGAAGACGAATATCTCTTGCTTGATTAGCAATTGCCCTCATTATTCTCTGTCTGATCCACCATCTGGAATAAGTAGTAATCCTGTATCCCCTTTGCCACTTAAATCTCGCAATGGCTTTCATAAGGCCAATGTTTCCCTCCTGAATTAGATCAAGGAAAGGAAGTCCTTTGTTAAGATAGTTTCTGGCCATACTTGCCACAAAAAGCAGGTTGTGGACGATGAACTCCTCGCGGGCTCTTTCATCGCCCGCTTTAATTCTCTTCGCAAGCGAGACCTCTTCTTTTTGTGTTAAGATTCGAGTCGCTTCTGACAATCTCAAAGATTTGAAATAACGAGAAAGTCCGTCCTCGTCATTTGAAGGAATTTCATGACGAAAATCCCTCCCATTAATCGGTTTTTTCATCCTATGTCCTTTCTTTTACGACAAGGTTCTTGTCTTGCTCTATATTCCTAGAAATCGCAAAAAAGTCAAATTTTAGAAATTCTCCACTTTTCAATTTTTTGATGATGGCCGGAGAGCAAAATTTTTGGCACGCGGTAGTTTTTACCTTTGTATTTGAAGACCTCAGGGCGAGTATAAACATCGGGGCTGGCGATGCGATTTTCTTCTAGCGAATTTTCATCACCTAAAACACCTGGGATTTGTCGGGCGATGGCATCAATTATCACCATTGCTGGTAATTCGCCGCCAGTGAGCACAAAAGGCCCAACAGAAATTTCTTCCACCTTTCCGCCGAAGGCAGATTTCACCCGCGCATCTATACCTTCATAACGGCCGCAGATGATAATTAGGTCTTGTTTTTTGTTGGCGAATTTTCTCGCTGTTTGATTAGTAAATTGTTTACCATTCGGTGTCAGCCAAATAATCTTTGATTTTTTTGCTTGAATAGAAGCAATAGCGCGAATTACTGGCTCTGCTTGAATAACCATACCTGGTCCGCCGCCATAGGGCGCTCGGTCTATTCTTTTATTTTTATCTTTTGTGAAATCGCGCGGATTGTAGAACTTTACGGCGATTTTTTTATCATCAATGGCGCGCTTCAAAATTGACTCGTTTAAATACGAGCGAAAAGCGTCGGGGAACAGAGTAATAATATGAAAAATCATTAACATAATCTACAACACAAAACTAAAATCGGCAAATGTAAATTCAGCAGATATTTGCGATCGCTGATATAGGTGCAAAACAAAACCGCCCAGATTTTCATCAAAGCGGTCTTGTTTTTGAAGCTAGATTTTCAAATCTTCCATCGCTTCATCTACCGTTTTGGTTGCTTTTGTTTCGCGGGGAGGCGCGCCTTCTGGCTCGTTGATTTTCAGATTGACGCGAGCGTTATTTTTCATCCCAACGACTCGAAGCAAGGTGCGGATGGCTTTGGCGGTGTTGCCCATTCGGCCGATGATTTTACCCATATCAGCTGGGCTGACAGAGAGCGTCAAAAGCACGCCCATTTCATCCACCGTCCGATTGATTTTCACATCTTTTGGATTATCCACCAAGGCCTTTGTGACGAAGTCAAGAAATTGGACATCCTGTTCCTGCATATTGGTCAGTTGAATTTTTTAAAATTTCTTTCAGGCAGTATTTTCGACCATCTCTTACTGCTAGCGAGAGTATAGCAAAAAGGTAAAAATAGTCAAATAAAATCTGACGCGAATCATTAGAGAGATTCAATAATTTTTCACACTATTGGCTCGCATGATATTTACGACTAGCAAATAACAGCTATAGCAGTGATTTGCTAATTTATTTCAATACACTAACTCACCGCGACCGCTGAAAGTTAGTGTAGGTAAAAAAATACTCTGCACTAAATCTTGCGATAGCAAAAGTTAGTGCGAATGAAAAAAACCGCTAAATAGAGCCATATTTTGGCGACAGACAAAAGAAAATTAAAATGGGGTTGACATAAATACTGAACTATGATAACCTGTTGGCAGTAGTTCGATAACAACACCAAGAATCAACGCAAGAAAGAAATACAGTAATGAAAAAATACGAAACAATGTGCGGTGAAAATATCAATGATACGGCCAAACAAATGGTCAAGTTGGCAAAGAAGTCCAATGACCGAGTCAAGGCTACCTTCAACGGTATCGGTCTCGTAACGGGACCCGACGGCAAGCCGGAGGATATCACCAGATTCTACAGGGAAGAGTGCGGGCGCCGTTCCAAGTCGTACCACAATTCGCCGGAGGGCAAGGCCGTGGCCAAACTGACGAAATAGGCGAACAAAATCGCCGAAGCCGCCAAGAAGGAAGGCATTTTACCTTTCGGTGTCATGAACCCCGCCGTCTGGAAAGAGACGGTCGAGAAGAACAAGGATGGTTACGGCAGTTGCGTGGCACGCTATGCTGCTCGTTGGGCGAACATGATGGAGACCGAGATGGCCAAGGGCAGGAAGCTGAAAGAAGTCGCCGACAAGATGAGCCGCAAAGCCGATGCCGAGGGCATCACCGGCTTCATGTATGGCTGCGCCGTTTCTATCCTCGCAAAAGTCTGGAAACATGGTGAGGAACTGCGTCGCTGGCACAACAAAGAGACGCAAATTGGGACGGAGGGCGACAAGGCCAATGAAAACGGTGGCGTTCTCAATCCGGCGCTCCTCTGTGTTGTTCCTCGGTAATCCAAAACGCTCTGAAGATACGCGTATAACTTCACCCCGTACAATCTGGTACGGGGTTTATTATTATCTTTTGATTTGATCTACCAAGTCTGATTTGGTGAATATCAAGTTAAACTTGAAATATCCAAAAATTAACGAGAGAAAGTGAATTTTGAAAAAAAAGGCAATTGTGATTTAATGATTAAATGAAAAAAATCGCGGGGGCTTATGAGCCGAAGGCGGTGGAGGATAAAATTTACCGGCAATGGCTGGAGAGCGGTTTTTTTACACCGGAAAAATTGCCTGCCTCGCTGATAGGCGGGCCGGGTAAAAGAAGCAAAAAATTTGTGGTGATGATTGCGCCGCCCAACATTACCGGCTCGCTTCACATTGGTCATGCTTTGGAAAATACCATTACTGATATTTTAGTTCGTTACAAAAGAATGCAAGGTTTCAAGACCTTATGGTTGCCGGGCACCGATCACGCCGGCATTGCCACTCAAAATGTGGTGGAAAAGGATTTGAAAAAACAGGGTTTGTCTCGCCATCAACTTGGCCGGGAAAAGTTTTTGGAAAAAATTTGGCAATGGCGCGAGCAATACGGCGAAACGATTCTGAATCAACTGAAACGGCTCGGTTGTTCTTTGGATTGGAGCCGGACTCGTTTTACTATGGATGAAAAATATCAAGTGGCGGTTAAAACCGCTTTTGAACATTATCAAAAAAAAGGTTTGATTTATCAAGGTGAGCGGGTGATAAATTGGTGTATCAAATGTCAGACGGCGCTTTCTGATTTGGAATTAGAATACACTGAAGAAAAATCAAGAATTTGGCATATTAAATATCCACTCAAAGATGGTTCCGGTTTCGTGGTGGTAGCAACTACTAGGCCAGAAACAATGCTAGGCGATACGGCGGTGGCGGTTAATCCGAAAGATGCGCGCTATAAAAATTTGGTCGGCAAAATTCTGATTTTGCCGATTGTGGAAAGGGAAATTCCTGTCATTGCCGATTTTGCTGTGGATAAAGAATTCGGTACCGGCGCGGTAAAAGTCACTCCGGCTCACGACGCCACCGACAGCGCCATCGCCGAGCGCGCTGGTTTGCCCTACCGCAAAGTAATAAATGAAATAGGAAAAATCATAAATGTCGGTCCCGATTTTGACAACTTGAAAATTGCCGAGGCCCGGGAGAAAGTTGTTACCAAACTTACTGAACTTGGCCTTTTAGAAAAAGAAGAAGATTTTACTCACAATGTTGCCAAATGCTATCGCTGTAATGCCACCGTTGAGCCAATGTTTTCCAAACAATGGTTTATCAAAATGAAACCGCTGGCGGAAAAAGCGATTAAGGCGATTGAAAAAGGCGAGGTTACTTACACGCCGGCGCGCTGGAAGAAAATTTCGCTGGATTGGTTGCGTGAAGTGAAGG
>Ga0209542_10014344_pt1 | contig 13503 bp, 17 predicted proteins | sample RifCSPhighO2_01_FD_184028 | JGI IMG/M metagenome (GOLD analysis project Ga0209542, IMG submission 184028) | Soil microbial communities from Rifle, Colorado - Rifle CSP2_plank highO2_0.1 (SPAdes) (version 2) | ecosystem: Environmental > Terrestrial > Deep subsurface > Rock core/Sediment ... | reverse complement strand
ATGAACCCGAACGATCCGAGAAGCAACGGCTCCGACAAGCCCGTCGGCTTGTCCAAGCCGGTTCCGCCAATCGCCTTCTTCTGCGATATCGCCCTGACGGCTGAAGGTCTGCGCGTTGCGACGCAAGTCCGCATCGCGCACCTCGCCAGGGGCGGCCACAAGGACGTCGACACGGAGAAGGCTCTCGAGATGCTCAACGGCGTCGAGGACTTCGTGGACGACCGCCTCAAGAAATGGGTCGAGCAGCACCCGACCGCACCCTGGTGGACCAAGATCAAGGGCGACACCGGCAAGGGACTGCCGCGCCAGGTCATGGGCAAGGTCATCGGCTCGATCGACAGCTTCGGGAAGTACTACCCGATCGGTGATCCGATGATCCCTATCTACGTCAAGCGCGAGCCCATCCCGGATGACGAGGGCAAACAGTGGGTGTGGGTCGAGGGTATCGAACGCCTCGCCACGCCCAGCAAGCTCTTCAAGCTCGCGGGACTCCTGCCCGGCATGCAGCGCGAGGTCGGCCGGAAGCTGGACTTCAACATCCAGCTGAAGACGATGCTCTACCGCCTCATGCTCTACGGGTTCATGATGACCCGCAACTCCTACTTCCAACGCTACCAGGCATACAAGACCTGGAAGACGGCGGATCTCACGGCGAAGGGCATCCTGATCAAGCCGACTCCGCAGGGACGCTTCTGCGTGACCTGCGAAAAGAAGGTCGTGACCAAGTCAGGCATGTTCTGCCCGGAGTGCAACACCAAGCTTTCCAAGAAGGATGAGCCGGCCGGTATCTTGTTCGAGGGTCACCTCGACAACATGTGCCGCCGCTGGACGATCAAGCTTTTCCTGTCGCACCTCTGGGTGGTGTACCGCGCCGCCCTGAACCTGCCGTCCCGTCAGCCGTATCCCATCGAGAAGATGCCCGATCAGCATTCGACGATCATCGACCCGTGGGAGATGGTGAGCGAGTAGCCATGACCACCCAGTAACTCACCGAACGAAAGCGAGCCATGAGGTCGAAGTAATTCACAGTTGGAAAGCGAGCCATACAGCACAATCAACTCAAACGGCACGAGCGAGCCGTATAATCGGAGCAACTCATCGATTATAAGCAAGCCACGCCTAGAGAGTAATCCAAGAGCAAGAAGCGAGCCCGCTCAGATCAGAACATCGCTTTGGGCGAGCGATTCAGTAGCCATACAAGTCGAAAAGCCCAACAGCTAGAAGCGAGCCATCCTCGCGAAGAAATCCATCTGTCCGTAGCGAGCCAAGCCCAACGAATAACCCTTTGACGCAGAGCGCAGTTCTTTACTCCCTGGCAGGAATCGGGAGTCCAATCAACAACGCTGAAGCCTGCCACTTCAGCCGCATTTCGAGCAAGTTATTTCTCAATAGTTTATTCGAAATCAAACGCGAGCCCTCATTGGGCTCGTTTTTGTTTTCTTCCCTTCCTCCAGCCCTCGGCCACTGCTCCTTTTACCCCGTAGTGAGCTTGCTCTACTTTGGGGCCTCCCGTGCCCTCCATCCGCAGTGGCCGAGTAATTTCAAGTGAGCGTCCCGCCACAGCTTCGCTGTCAGAGCAGAGCGATGAGTCCAATCCATATTTCATACCGCCGCGACATCATCAGATGGGGTCATCGCTCTGCTCTGCATACGCCAATGGCGTATCGGGCGGGCGCACCATTTTTGATTTTAGTTTTTGCTTTTCATTTTCACTGATTTTTGATAAAGTAAGTCCGAGCGTGGTTAAATAGACGGACCCTTCGACAAGCTCAGGGTCTTCGACCACGAAGAAGCTGAGCATAGGAGAAGGGCCGGAAATATTAGGCGTTCGCACTACCATCCCCGAGAGGCCCGCCCGACTGAACGACATCAGTCGTTCGGGCGTGGTTGCCTCTCGAACGTGGTTCGAGCGGCGGCTAGTATTCGCGATTAAACTGGCGAAACTTTTTTTAATTGCTAATGGGGGAATTTGTTGAAATTTGCTCTACAACAAATTTGGCATCGCGCGAGATTCCCACAAGCAAACCTGATGAGCGGGTGGGAGAATTTTCAAGGCCAAGAAAATGGAGGCCCGGAGTATTTTTTAGATCTGGAAGATTGATCCATGGAAAGTCAGGCCGGAAACCTGTTGCCCAGATGACAGTATCAAAATTGTTCAAATCAGGCCACACTTTCACTAATTTTATTTTGTCATCTCGTAGTGCTGCCTTAAGTTCTGTACCCACAATGGGCCTCTTGCGAAAAAGACGGCCTAAGAATGAATCACTCATGATGTGAGTGAGTTGAAAAAGATCAAGCCACCAATGGAAACTCCTGCCCAAAATGCGCCTCGGCAGAAATTTCAAGCCATGTCTGGCATAGAACGTAACAGCAAATTTATCAGCAAGTTCCACTGCAATCTGGGCACCGGAATTACCCGCGCCCACGATCAGCACCCTTGGTCCCATTATTTGCGACGGGTTTCTGTACTGACGAGTGTGCAACGAGAGCGTGCCTACCGGAATATCCTTAGCCATTTCAGGTGTGTAAGCTTTCTGGAAAGCGCCAGTGGCTACGATTACATTTCTCGCTCTGTACTCTCCCCTATTAGTTATCAATACAAAATCACTACCCACCTTGTCGAGTTTGGTAACCAGAGTATTATGCTCGATGGGAAGGGAAAACTTTTTAGCATAACTTTCCAAATAGTCAGCGATTTCGTCTTTGCTCGGATAGCCTTCCGGATCACCCGATAGGTCAAGACCGGGCAATGAGCAGTATCGGCGGGGAGAAAAAAGCACGAGCGAGTCGTAGCGCTCCCACCAGCTATTACCTACTCTCTCTGCTCTATCTAAAATAGCGAATGAGAGATTCTTGTCACGCAGATAGTAGCCGGCGGCAAGTCCTGCTTGGCCACCTCCGATCACCAAAACATCATACATACACAACCACAATGGCTAACCGAAAGTGGCTACATAACTTTTGCCCATTCCGCCACTCCCAAAACCAACCAAAAATTTATTGCAATATCCATATTATTCAAATGTTAGTAGTAATTAGTGCTAATTATAACCCAAAACTGCCAATCACCTAATGCTAGGCGGCGTTATCATCGAGGAAGTAAGTGCCTGAGGGTAATGTGCGGACACATTACCTGATGCCCTTGACAGCGTGTACATGGTGTATATACTTGAGTCATGCAAACTGCTGTCATAAATATCAAAGCGGATCCAAAGCTTAAGAAGGAAGCCCAGCGTGTGTCGGCCGGTCTCGGCTTGCCACTTGGCACTGTGATCAACAACTACTTGCGTCAGTTCGTTATAGATCAAAGAGTGGAATTCAAACAACCCTTGATACCCAACAAGGCCACTGCCAAGCGCCTTCTCGCCGCCGAACGAGACATTGAAGCCGGACGTAACATGTCCCCAATCTTCACTACTACCAAGGAAATGAACGATTATCTCGATGCTTTATGAGAGTTCAATACCTCAAGGCCTTCAACAAACAATTCAAGAAACTGGATCTATCTATCAAACGGCATTTTAAAGAGAGGCGAGATCTATTCCTCAATAATCCATCTCACCCACTACTAGACAATTACCCTCTACATCCACCATTTGAGGGCTCTAGAAGTATCAATGTTACTGGCAATTTCCGAGCAATTTTCAAACAAATTGAAAAGGACTTGGTTGTTTTCACCGACATTGGTACCCATCACCAACTCTTCGGCACATAATCACAACCCAATATCATCCAGCATTTTCACTCTTGCATTCCTAGTGGTGAAGTCGAGTTCTACGGTGATCACGTCAACTTGCCATTCTTGATCGTCACTAATATGACGCTCTAAAAGATACGTCTGGATGGCTCTTGATAACCTCCTCAATTTCCACGGATGCACATTTTCTTCAACATCATAGGAATCGCTTGACTTGGAGGCTCGGGGTCCAAGTAATCTGGCAACTGCCTTAACTTCGACAAAATGTAGCGTATTGTTCTTTTTTGCCACTATGTCTATCTCGCCCCATTTCTTCCAATAATTGCGCTCCACTGTGGCAAAACCGTGCTTTTTGAGGTATCTGCAGGCTGTTTCCTCACCTATTTTGCCTACTTCGGCCCTATTTGGTCTATCGGTCATGCTGTCCTTCATGGGTCAATTGTGTCACATAAATGAGAATTGTGGAAATGTGGCTCTATTTAAGTCCCGATTCGATTTATCGAATCGAGGATCCTCGATTCCGTAAACGGAATCGGGACTTTTTTTGACTAATTTGCATGTCCGTTATCCACTCTATCCACAGAGTTATCCCCTAATATTTGCCCCCACGAGGAGTCGAACCTCGGTCACAAGCTTCGGAAGCTTGCATCCTATCCACTGAACGATGGGGGCAGTATTTTGATGCGGGTAGCCAGAATCGAACTGGCACTAGCTGATTGGCAACCAGCTGTTCTACCACTAAACTATACCCGCAATTATTCTGCGTTGTGCTAGTATAATGATTATTATCAATAATTTCAATGCTCCCGTGGTGAAATGGATATCATAAATGCCTTCGAAGCATTCGTTCCAGGTTCGAGTCCTGGCGGGAGCATAAAACCGTGAAACTAAACATCCCCCAAGAAATTAAAGATATCTCCGCTAAACTCACAAACGCGAACTACGAAGCTTATCTCGTGGGCGGCTGTACGCGGGACTTATTACTCGGCCGCAAGTCAAAAGATTGGGATCTGGCTACTAACGCCAAACCAGAGCAGATTGTGGCCGTTTACGGCTCGGATGAAACTTTCTATGAGAATGACTTCGGTACTGTCACAGTAAAAAATGAAACAGCCCTTGATCCCACATATAAAAATGTAGAAATTACCCCGTACAGACTAGAGGGCAAATATTCTGACAAGCGCAGGCCAGATTCGGTGCAATTTTCTGACAAGCTCGAGGATGACTTGCAACGCCGTGACTTCACCATAAATGCCATCGCCTATGATCCTATAAGAGACAACTTAATTGACCTTTATAAAGGACAAGATGATATAAAAGACAAACTAGTGCGAGCAGTTGGAAATCCTAGAGAACGCTTTGAAGAAGACGCCTTGAGATTACTGCGAGCTGTACGCATTGCCACCGAACTCGGCTTCGCTATTGAAGCTGAAACTGCTACGGCTATTAGTCAAGCGGCAGCTCTATTGGGACATATAGCCAAAGAGCGGGTGCAGATAGAATTCTCGCGTATAATTATGTCCGATAGTCCTTTAACGGGCATTGTTCTATGCCAAAAATTAGGGCTACTTGCGCACATTTGGCCCGAACTTGAGCAGGGTATCGACTGTGAGCAAAATGGCGATCACATTTATCACGTCTGGGAACACAATCTGCGGGCCGTGCAACACTCGGCTGATCGAGGTTGGCCCCTACACGTGCGTATTGCCGCTCTCTTACACGACGTGGGTAAACCCGCCACTCGCAAATGGAGCGATGAGAACAAGGACTGGACGTTTTATGGTCATGACGTGGTAGGAGCCCGCATGGCAGTCAAAATGCTTGAGCGCCTGAAATACCCGCGAGATTTGAGTGAGAAAGTTGAAAAATTGGTGCGCTGGCACTTGTTTTTCTCCGATATCGACAAGATTACTCTATCGGCCGTGCGACGAATTGTGAGCAAAGTTGGCCCTGATTTGGTGTGGGATCTCATGAATGTCCGAGCCTGCGACAGGATCGGCATGGGTAGGCCTAAAGAAATACCCTATCGCCTGCGCAAATATGAGAGTATGATTGAAGAGGCCATGCGCTCCCCCGTCTCGGTGGCCATGCTCAAAATAGACGGTGGAAAAATCATGGAAGTAACTGGTGAGAAGCCTGGACCCAGACTCGGTTGGATCCTCCACGCCCTGCTGGAGGAAGTGCTTGACGATCCAGCCAAAAACACAGAAGAGTATCTCGAAGCTGAAGCTAAAAAGTTAGCAAGCTATGAAGCTAGCAAGCTAAAAGAACTGGGTGAGGCCGGAAAAGATAAAAAACAAGAAAAAGAAGATCAGGAACTTGGCGAGATTAGAAAAAAATACGGAGTAAAGTAACGAAATTTTTATTCTTTGTCGAACCGGATGCGGTCGAGGCCGTTTTCTTCAAATTCTTCTTGGTAGTCTTTGCGCAGTTGATGTTCTACCAGTTCGGGTGTATCTATTTCGCCATCTAACTTCTCTAAGTCTCTCTCGACGAGACGCTCCATAAGTTCTTGCCAAAAAACTTCCTGGTTGTAAGGCATTATCACTTCTTCCATAAGATCCCCGAGTGCTTCTTGATTGAGTGAGAGCATTCCTCCGTCATTCTCCACCAAATCGAGACTATCAAAAAGCGGGGCATGCTGAATAACGTAATCCTCCAGGCCGTTCATGTCCCGATGCCTAGCCTCACTGCGTTCGTCCTCCCCTTCCACAATCTCCTCTAGGCCGCGCAACTCATCACTTACGCTATGAGCAAGTGCCACCGCCTCTACCAGTGCCCTATATTGCTCCTTTGTGAACTCGATTTTCATGCCAATACTCTAGCACAAAATTGCCTACTCCCTCTCTTTATACCACTCAATTTTGCGGGTGGCACGCATTATGGCGGCAAGGGCTACGAAGAGGAAGAGAGTGCCGAAGAGAAGGGCGTAATTCTCAAGTTGCAAAATTGCATAGAGATAGGCATACAGTACGGCCAGAATAGCTGCTATAATCCAGGCCCGGCCGCGAGCTTTTAGGACGCTTGCCGAATAGGCTGTGACCATGCCAAGAGTCAGAATACTTGAGAGTAGGTACGAAAGAGCGAAGCCAATGTGTTCTGAAAATGAGAGGAGCAAAAGATAAAAGAGCACGAGAGCGGCGCCGATAAGCAAATACTGAAATGGGTGCACGCGTGTACCCGAAATCACTTCAAATAAATAGAAAGCTAGGAAAGTGAGAGCAATGAAAAGTATTGCGTACTTGACCGTACGACTGACTAGGGTATAGAAAGTGACCTCACGGAAAAGATTGACCCCGAAGGCGCTCGCGGCCAGGGCCTGGCCGTATTCATCACCGGAGCCGGAATAAACAGCCGGTGATTTTATTGGGCTACCAAAGAGACTCGGGTTATAGTTCTGGTCATCGGTATAGAGCGACACCAGAGCAGTGCCAATCCAGGCATTGGGATATGACCGACCAAGGGCAGAAATATGCCAGCTTGCCGTGAAATTATCTTTAGTCAAACTCTCTTCGTCCGGCAGATAGGCACCCACGAACGAGGGTGAACCCCACGGGGCGACTGCAGTGATATTTGTGTTCTCACCGAGGGGTAGGAAACGGATGCTCTTGCTACCCGAGAGGTCAAGGCTGAAATTAAAATTTTTGTCTATTGAGGTGGTGAAAGAAGTCGGCAGTTTAGCATGTATGCCCATGCCGCCCACATTCCATTCCGGAGCGCCGGGCAGAAAGCTGATTCGCTTTCCGGCCAAAACTGCGTCTTCACCCGAATTGACACTGCGGGTATCCGAAAGACCAACCACGAGACTAGCCTCGTTCCAGAGCAGTGCCGCGGGAGAGAGGCCCAAGGCGGTCAAATCAGATTGCTCAAACGAGCCGGAAAGAGTCATGCGCGAGTGATAAACCGGAGCGTTGAAGATACCCCTGCTGCGCACCTCCGGTTCTAGTTTTGTATCAATATTTAATTCTTTAGGCAAAATATAAAGTACATGTCGTACCGGCTGGGAGGAGCCGTTTGGATTTGGCAAGGAATTAGGAGCAGAAGCATTGACAGTTCCTTTCACTGGCACCACGATCACAGGACCGGCGATGAGCTGGGGTCTCCCCCATTGTTCGGCAATCTGGACTTCGGCCTCGCTCTGTCTGCCGGTACGTTCGCTCACCACCGCAAGCACAAAAAGGCTGGCTATCCAGCAGATAATGACCAACACTCCCACTACAATCATTTTTCCTGTATTCCTTAGCATCACCTAGATTTATAACCCTAAATCACCCAAAGAAGTAGCCACGAATCGCCAGGTTTTGTGAGCATATTCTCCGGCGTAGTTCACTCCTATACGCGCTGCGCGCCTGATACCACAAGGTTTAGCCTCGTGGTGAGAAAGCTTTACGTAGAGACATTTACTAGTCACCAAATCTTCACCATAGAGTGACTTGTCTATATGAAAATATTTTGCAACCCTACCCGGGCCAGACACAAGTTCGCCGTCGGGTAATTGCACGCCGCGGATGAGCACCGCTTCCGGCTCCCCCGCTTTGCACGTCACGATGTTGAAACAAAAGTGCATGCCGTAGACGAAATAAACATAGGCATGCCCGGCTCGGCCAAACATTACTTCTGTTCTCGCTGTTCTCCCCCGCGCACTGTGGCAAGCTTTGTCTTTCACTCCACAATAAGCTTCTGTCTCCACTATCACTCCCCTAACTTTTTTACCTAGCCACACCCTAACTAACTCCTTACCGACCAAATCTCGCGCCACACGCAAAGTCGGCTGTTCGAAAAATTCCCGTTTAAGCCTCATCTTTTAAGTTAACGATAACGATAAGTAGTGCTTGTGCGGCGTTCTATTTCGTAAACTTCGATTACTCTCATTTCTTGATCAAGAGTAAACTTGATTCGATAGTTCCCTATTCTCCTGCGCCATGCGATACCATCCAACTTGGTAAGGTCACCCCGATACGGATCATTTTGCATCCCATCGATCGCATCAAGAATACGAACAGTATCCTTCTTGGGGATTCGCCCTAAATCCTTTCTAGCAGACGGATCAATTACGTATGCCCAATTCATGCCTTACTTGATCAACCGTGTAGTAATTCCCTTTTCTATAATTCTCGCGAGCTCTTTTTATTTTCACTAATTCCTCTCTGGTTATCCCCACTGGCTCCCAATCACTGGGAACGAAACCAGCCATTTGGTATTTACCTTCAACATATGCCCGAGTAGCTGACTGAAGCATTTCGGAATAAGTAAACCCTTCCGCTTGAGCCTTTTTATGAGCCCTTTTCTTCAAGACGGGGTCGATTTTAAATATTACTTGTGTTGTCATAATTTGTTTATATATATGTTATATAGACGAAGTATATACGAAACCCTTACCACGTCAACCCCTGTCAATTTCCTTGTCTAGACGTTTAGCTTCGGACTGCGCCCGAGGGGAGTTTTTCGTACGAAAATTATTTACGCTTTCCTAGCGATTTGCTGTGGAAGGCTTTGTGCACGTCGCGTAGCTGGCGGTCCGTGACATGAGTATAGATTTGAGTGGTAGCTATGTTTGCGTGCCCAAGAAGGGCCTGAACGCTGCGCAAATCAGCTCCGTTACTTAACAAATCAGTGGCGAAACTATGCCGGATAACGTGGGGAGTGACTTTGCGAGTGATACCAGCCTTAATAGCGTAGTGCTTTACTAAGCGCTGGATCGAACGTGGAGTAAGGCGAGAATCAGAATTTTCACGTGAAAATAAAGCCTCGCTCATCCCCTTTCGCTTATCTAGGTATGTTTTCACGTGAAATCTAGCTAAATCAGAGAGGAATACCACCCTCACCTTGCCCCCCTTGCCTCTGACCGAGAATTCATCTCGCTTAAGGTCAACATCGTCTACATTGAGATTACACAACTCACCTACCCGCAGACCGGTACTAAACAAAAGCTCCAACATAGCCTTATCCCGAAGATTATCAGTAGGAGCGGCGAGCAATCGCTGAAGCTCATCCTGGGACATAAGGTCCAGGTCACGCTGGCCAGTTTTGGCTAGTTCTATGCGATCTGGGGCCAAAACAGAGATTTCACGTGAAAGCAGGTACTTAAGAAACGTTCTTAAGGCTATCATATAGTAATTTTGAGTGTTCTTTTTCAAATTTTCATATGCCTTGCCGGCAGGTAGGCGTGAAGCCCCTTCTTGACGATTAAGCCACAACCTAAATTCCCTAACCTTGTCCTCGGTAACATCACTTGGACGCTTAGCGTCCAAGTGAGTTAGAATCTTGGTGAGATAACGATCATAATTCTCAATTGTCTTTAGACTCCGACCCTTCTCAATTTCAAGATACTCCAGAAACTGCCGCTTTAGAGCCTGTATGTCCTTTACATTATTTTGCGACATTCATAAATCATAATTCACTATTAGTAATTCTACTTGTACTTATCCACAGTGTCTTATTGACTGTCCTATTGTGTCCTTTATACTATCAACTGGAACTGGCTGTTGCGTAGCCACAACGCAGAGGCTGGGTTATGGTCTCAATATTAGCCGCGAGATGGTTCTCCTCCTTTTCCATCTTTCGGCCTAGCAACCTATGTCGGCCTGATGTGATCCCTTAGGGGACCATACCGGCCAGCATGGCTAAGCTTATTCCGACAAGCCAGAAACTTGCCGGGAGAAAGCCCGGACCTTGGCGCCTCTAGCGCCACCTATTACTTTTAATGTCCCGATCTGATTCATCGGATCGAGGATCCTCGATTCCGACAAAGTCGGAATCGGGAAATAGGCTTGGCCGGGCTTTTAATTTGCGCAATTTGCTAAATTGTCTCTATGATGATAGGCTTGTTTCATGCTTGCAAAGAAAAAGAAGCAAACACTTATTAATAAAAGCAAACTTCACGAGAAGGACACCGGTTCAAGCGCGGTGCAAGTTGCCCTTTTGAATGAGCGCATCAAGCAACTGACAGATCACCTCAAGAAGCATCGCAAAGACAATGGTTCCCGAAAGGGCCTACTTCAGCTTGTGGCCAAGCGTCGCAAGCATGAGAAGTTTCTCACCAAGAAGTCTGCTACAAAGAAAAAATAAATGGCTGTAGTTAAGCATTCGGCGCAGAGGGTGGGAGTCTTTCTAGACACGGCCAACCTCTATCACAGCGCTAAGAATTTGTATAAATCGAAGGTCAATTTCGGCAATGTGGTGAAAGACGCCCTGGGCGGACGCACCCTCATTCGAGCCATCGCCTATGTCATCTCAACCGAGGGAGGGGAAGAGAAAGCCTTCTTCGATGCCCTAACCAAAATGGGCATTGAAACAAAGAGTAGGGAACTGCAAATATTCTACGGGGGCACCAAGAAAGCCGACTGGGATGTGGGTATCACCATTGATGCCGTGGTCCTGGCAGAGAAGCTCGACGTAGCCGTGCTCGTCTCCGGCGATGGTGATTATGTACCCCTTGTTGAATATCTAAAAATGAAGGGCGTGCAAGTAGAAGTAGCCGCCTTCGGCCGGAGCACAAGCAGTAAGCTACGCGAGGCCGCCGATTCATTCCTGGATCTGTGTGACCACCCCGAAAAGTATTTAATGCGCTCCATGTCTCGTCGCGGCAAACACGAAGAATCTCTTCTCAAAGAAGATGGGGTGTAATTAAATTCTCTTGAGTACCTCCTGATAAACAGTGCTTCGGTGATCAATTATAAGTATTCGGACAGTTAGTGAGCCGACTCCGTAGATGACTCTATAATCACCAACTCGCAACTTGCGATATCCAGTAAGTAGGCGTCGTAATGGTTTCCCATAAAGTGCAGGGTTTCTTGTAAGTCTGCCTTCTATTGTCTGTTTAATTTTTTGGTCCCATGGATTAGGAAGGGCGGGGATATCCCTTTCAACAACTTCCTTCTCGTATATTATTTTGAAAGATGCTTCCACGCCTCTTCGTGAGAAATAAATTTAGCGTCCTTTCTATCTCTTTTTAAAGCTAGTCTAGCCCAATATTCATCCTCAATAAATTCAAGTCCCTCGCGAATTAGCGCACTCGCCACCGTAGCCCTAGGAATTCGATCGCGCTTGGACATTTGCTCAATAGCATCTCGCATATCGGCTGTCAGAGTTACATTTATACGTTCTTTGGTTGTAGGCATAAATTAAGTGTATCAAAAGTGTATCACCTGTCAAGACACTCGAGCTCACAAGTCGACAACTGGCGAAGGCATACTTCGAGCGCATTGGAAATGAACATGGCCTCGATTTGCTCTCTAAAACAAACCGGGGCGATGCTTGAATTATGGCCGGCCTGGGGAAACCTCGACCCACCCTTTCTTTTTTATAATTTCAGATAATGTGATAAGGTAGATGGTATGCAAAAAAAGGAATTCTCTACGGAAGTTGGGGGTAAGACGCTTAGCGCTACTTTCTCTGATCTTGCTGATCAGGCTAATGGCTCGGTCATGATGCGCATGGGCGATACTATCGTGCTGGTCACGGCCGTAATGGGTAAGAGTGACAAGGCGGGTATTGATTATTTCCCCCTGACCGTTGATTACGAGGAAAAATTTTATGCGGCTGGCAAAATTCTGGGTTCGCGGTTCATCAAGCGCGAGAACAGACCATCTGATGAGGCGGTGCTCTCTGGCCGCGTGGTGGATCGCACCATCAGGCCCTTGTTTAATCAAGACATGCGCCGCGAAGTGCAAGTGGTGACAACTGTTTTATCTATTGATGACTTGAATGATCCGGACACACTGGCTGTGATTGGCGCATCACTTGCCCTCGGCACTTCAGACATCCCTTGGGGCGGACCTGTTTCGGCAGTTAGGATCTCAGGCATCGAAAATAACTTCGTTATCAATCCCTCTCCGGCTGATCCGGCGCGCAAACACTTCGAGATTCTCGTCTGCGGCTCTTCGACGGGCTCGGAGCAAGCCGCTACGGTCAATATGATTGAAGCAGAAGGCAGGGAAGTGACAGAGCACATCGTAGAAACGGCCCTATCTCATGCCTCGAGTGAAATAGAAAAGATTCAAGCTTGGCAAAAAAGTGTGGTATCGGAAATGGGCAAGGCTAAAGTGAGTGTACCCACTAACGCAGTCTTACCCGAGCATATCGCAGCTGTGCGAGAGAGCGTTTGGGATGAACTGCGTGACACACTCTTTAGTGGCGCTTTTCCCGATTCGATTAATCGAATCGAGGATCCTAGATTTCGTAAACTAAATCGGGACACCAAACCCGACATGAACACCGTTACGGATAAGTGGGCGAAAATTTTTATTGAAAAATTCCCTGGTCAAGCCACAAATGCCGAACTCTCGGCTCGCATCCTCGACACTGCCATTGACGAACTGGTGCACGAAGAGGCGATCGTGAATAATCGCCGGCCAGATGGAAGAAAATTTGATGAAATTAGACCGCTCTACACACAAGTAGGCGGTTTGTCGCCTATTGTGCACGGCACAGGCATCTTCTATCGCGGGGCAACGCATGTTCTGTCAGTGCTCACTCTCGGTGGTCCGGGGGATGCGCAAGTGATAGAGGGCATGGAAGTGAGCGAGAAGAAGCGCTTCATGCATCACTACAACTTTCCGCCCTTCTCCACCGGTGAAGTGGGCCGCATGGGCGGTTCTAATCGTCGGGCCATAGGTCACGGTGCTTTGGCCGAGAAGGCACTCCGGGGCACACTGCCAGATGTCGAGATTTTCCCCTACACTATTCGCCTCGTGAGCGAATCAACCGCCTCAAACGGCAGTACGAGCATGGCCAGTGTCTGTGCGAGCACTCTGGCCCTTATGGACGGGGGCGTGCCCATCACGAGACCCACAGCGGGGATTGCG
>Ga0209542_10014343_pt1 | contig 13503 bp, 20 predicted proteins | sample RifCSPhighO2_01_FD_184028 | JGI IMG/M metagenome (GOLD analysis project Ga0209542, IMG submission 184028) | Soil microbial communities from Rifle, Colorado - Rifle CSP2_plank highO2_0.1 (SPAdes) (version 2) | ecosystem: Environmental > Terrestrial > Deep subsurface > Rock core/Sediment ... | reverse complement strand
AGATTATATCAAGAAGCAAGGCAGAAAAGGAGAACAGCTTAAGCTGTTCGATTTTGTCTAAGGATGCCACGAGGTCTTGCCTCGTGGAGCTTCACTCTTTTTCTTCGTAAGTTGCTCTGGCAGTTATTTTTATTCTATAACCTAGAATATTTCTTATTTCATCTAAAGTTGGTTTATTGTCAAATATTAATGGGATATGTTGGTTTGTTCCTTCTAAGGTAAATCCATACTTTTCTTTATCCAAGTCTACGATAGAAAGGTATCCAAAAAAATCCTCTTGATAAATTTCTATAGCTACTTTCTCTTTTAATTCTTTTAATTCTAAAATTATTCTCTTTTTTTCATCCATCCCCAATGAAGTTCTAATTTTTGGATTAGAAGATATAATTTCTAATCTATCGCTTTTATCCTCTAGTGGTGCAATAATCTGATTTAAATTTTTGATAATGAGATAATTATTTACCAAACTTTCTATTTTAATATTATTTATTTCACCCTTATCTTTTTTACTTAAAAGTCTTTCAAATAACGCAACTATACAACCTCCTATTATTGCGGCTGTTGTGGGATTGTTCAATATGACTGATATTATCTCCTGAAAAGAACCCTTTTTTAGTTTTAAGAATATTTTTATTTCGCTAGGATTTTTTAGGCCTTTTTGTTTGTAAAGTTCGGAAACAATTTCTTTTATTAGAACTTCGGTTGATTTTAGTTGACTAGTAAGATCAGATATCTCCATTCTTCCATCAAAGGATGGCCCATTATATATAATTTGTATTTCTTCTTCTCTAGTTAAAGGGTTACCACTTAAGTCTGTCTCATGTTCGACCATTCTAAGAATTTATGTTGTTATTCATATAAAAACACTTCTTTTACAAATAATCCTTGTTTTTATCCAGCATTCCTTTTTCCTTGAGATGCCTGACCAATGCTTTTCTTATGACTTCTGCGTCAGAATATCTCGGATATTTTTTCTGTTTGTTTTGCACTCTTTTCATGACTGCATCATATACTTCATCTGGAACTCTGACTGTAATAGTATGTTTGTATAATTTTTTTGTCATTCTGATTTAAAGGCTATGAATAGTGGCTTTTAAAATGTTTCGCTCTGATTCGTTTCGTCACATAACGAAACGTTTAAATACTACAAGATGTTGTGTATTTTTGTATGGTTTACCCTATTCATAGGGGTGATAAGGCCATTGAGTTTTTGATAAAATTAGATTTTTCTTTCCAATTTAGGGCAAAAGAGTTTTTAGGTGATAGGATTTATGAATGAAGCTAAAACCTCCCCTGAAAGAGAATAAGATCAATATTGAACTAATGGCTCCCACACAAGAGCCAATTGTTGCAAAGAGGAAGATATCTTATATAGAGCAAGACCAAGCATTTACTTCAATAAGACTAGCTAAAGATTATCTTAATGAATTTTCTTTCCTAAAGGAAAAAATGAGTAATTATGATTTCATTTGTTTAATGAAGTTACATAAAAAATTTGAAGTGCTAAAGAAAGATATAGAAGAGCTGGAAAAGCAGGGAATAATGCCTTTACTTTGCTTGATAGGGAAGGAAAAGAAGGAAGAATAATCACTTACTGCCTATACTATTAGTAAAAATAACCAAAACGGTATTCTAATAATATTATCTTCTATTTTGTATAAATCTTTTGTTATAACAATACCAAAAGGCGATTTGTATTCTTTTAGAAACTCTTTCATTTCTGTAATTGTAGCTTCAGGAAGGGTCCCCCTATATTTTGACTCTATAGGAATCGGTTTCCTTTTAATTTCAGTTACGAAATCTATTTCTTTTTTATTTCTCCAATAGAAAATATCTGGCTCTGGCCCTGGCTCAAGATTAAATTTAAGTCTTGCTAAATGGTCAAATATAACTCCTTCAACAATTTTACCCATTTCAGTCTCATCTTTTAACAATGCATCATCGAGGAGATCAGAGACTCCGTTTTTTATGCCTGGATCAAGAATATACACTTTATTTTGTTTTCTAATTCTCGTTTTTCTGCTATTTGAATAGAATTCTGAAGATTTAATAAGATAGGCTTTTGTGAGGTATTTCAGATAATCTTTTAACGTAGGTCTCTGGATGTCAAGTGTAGCAGCAGTCTGAACAAGATTAATCGGACTGCCAGAATTTCTTGCTAACATTTTGAACAGGTCTTCTAACACCTTGGGATTCCTGATTTTAAAATACCTTACAATATCTTTAAAGAAAATAAGCTTAATTTTATCTCTTATTGCTTCGCCAATTCTAGAATATTCTTTTTCTTCCAAGAATTCTGGATATCCCCCAACAACAAGATATCTGTCTAGCTCAATCTCTATTGCATCTCTTTTTGGACTGGCTAAGCCAAATAACCTATCTAACTCTTTTTTGAAGATATTACTGTCTTTTTTCTGGACTGCATCCACAATAGAGTCTAATACTTGTTTTCTTTCTGTAGCAAATTCTTCAGGTAAAATTTTTCTATATCGCAGTATTTCTGAAAACTTTAATGGCATCATTACAGATGTTTTGATTCTGCCTAATAATGACTCTTCTGTTCCCTTGCTTATCCAAATTGAAGAAGAACCAGATATGACGAATTTTATTTTATATCCAAGATCATACCAATTTTTTAGAATCTTTTCCCATTGCGGAAGTTCCTGAATTTCATCTAAGAAAAGATAGTGAACGCTTTCCAGACTATCCAATGGCTTTTTTACTATATATTTAAAATAAGCCTCAATAATATGCTTCAGCTCTGCACCTCCCTTGTTTAATTCTACTTCATCAACAGATAGGTAAAGAATACTTGTAGATGGAACATTCTTATCTAATAACTCTTGGATGAGTTGATGAATAAGAACAGTTTTTCCAACTCTTCGTGGTCCTACTATAGATACTATTTCTCTTCTTTCTAATGAAGATTGAACAGTGTAAAAATCTCCTCTTTTAAAAGAGCTTGTTTTTGATTCTGGAATAGGTTTGTTATCCCACCATGGATTATACCTGTTCAAGACTTTGATTATTTCACTTTCTTCCATGTGTATAGTGTATTATACATTCTTTATAAATGTTTGTATAGTATACTATACACTTAGACTCTTTCTTTGTATAGTGTATTATACACTTAGCATTATTTTGGGCATTTCTCTTCATTTTATGCTTTGTCCTTCTTTGTGATAATTAAAGTAATTTTTCTTCAATTTTCTCACTTCTTCTATTTCTTTCATTACTTCGGTCAGAGTTTCTTTGAGATGGGAGTTCTCTTCTGCGAGAGATGTTATCTGGTCTTTTGTTAGCCCAAGATTAGTTTTTATTTCTTCATTTTCTTTCTTAATCTTGTTTAAGTCATTATCATACATTTTCTCTTTAACTTGCTCTTCTTCAATTCCTGATCTTTGTATGTATACGTCAGGCATATCACTTGAGAACGCCCACCCATATCTTACACACAATTGCTGTCTATTCAATCTAGAGGCATAATAGGTAGCGCTTGATTTTCTAAATAGGTGGAAATGCACATTTCTTCTCAAAGCCTTTTCTCCAAGTCTTCTTAGAAATCCCCTTACATTATCGTATTTAAAGTCAAAAACAGCTTTTTTTCTGTCCGTATTTGTCAGCTCATTAAGATAAACTTTTATTGCTTCGGTGCTATATTTCCAATACATTCCAACATTTCTTCCTTTAGTCTTACTGTATTCTTCCTTTAAGTCAATTCTGTAATAAGGAAAATCTGAAGTAGGAGCAATAAAATCTTCAAATCTTAAATTGAAGAATTCCGTCGCTCTAAACCCTCCATCAAATAGAACTGCTATAAGATATCTTTCTGCATTATTTTTACATCCTAAATATATATTTTCAACCTCTTTTTCTGTCAATATTTCTGGAGTTTTCTTTGACGCTCTTATAGAAAACCATTTTCTTAATTTCCACTTCGCCGCATTTTCTGGGTATTTCCATTCAATAAATCGGAGAACTGTCTCTGTGCAGTCCTCTTTCGTTTCATCAGAATAGGGATTATGATCTGCCTTTACGATTTTATCTTTCATGAATCTCTCTTTAAAATTTCTTAAATCTTCAAGAGTTGTTTTGCTAAATGTTTTGCTAAAGTTTTTTAGAAAGATAGATATCATGTCAATAAGTTTTAGTTGTCTTCTTTCTCCGACTTCTTTTCCTGTTATTTCTCCTATTGAAAGAAGTCTCAAGAATTCCAAGAAATCTTTATAGTCTTTATCGTTTTGGAAATATTCCGCAATATTCTTTCTTCGTTCTTCTACATTATCTCTATTGTGGATTTCAATCAGCTTGAATGCCATACTGAATATAGGGAAATGCAAGTATTTAAATACTACCCTAAGTGTAAACTTTTCATACGAAGCGGAAGGAGGGAGTCGAACCCTCGTCTAAGGCGCCACAAGCCTGCATTCTACCGTTAAACTACATCCGCCATGTTATACATTTAATGATGAGAGATGATTTAAAAATCTACTGAATATTTGTTAATTTGGTATATTTCATTACAGCAATATTTATTAGTTAAAATGGGATGGGATAATAATGCGAGATATTTTAATTATTGAGGATGAGGAAAAGCATATTAAAGATGCAAAAAACTACTTTTCCAGATTAGATGGGCTTAAGTTGTATTATTCTAATAATTATCTAGATGCGCATGAAATTATTCTCAAAAAGAAATTGGATGGAGTAATTTCTGATGTCTTTTTTCCGCTTTCTGGACTTGGAAGATACAGCCAGATGGAACCTATAGGTGTGAGGCTTGCGATAGAACTAACTCAAAAGAAGATACCTTTTGTTTTGAATACGTCTATGCATCATCATTCTGAGAGATTAGAATGGCTTAGCGGGCTTGCTCGATCTCAGAATTGGGACATCATTGATTCTGCTGAGCCTGAAGAATATGATAATGTTGCGGAATCAAAAAATTGGGAAAGAGCATATAAAACGCTTGTTTCAAAGATGAAGTAGGAATTTATTTTTTGCTTCCAGAGATACTTTGTAAACCTTGAGCTTCTAGAAATTCATTTAAATTTAGAGTTCTAAAATTGACTCCGCCTTCTGCACTTGGTATCATGATTATTCTTTTTCCTTTGAGGTTTTCAGCGATTTTCATCTTTACTTGCGTCTCTCCACCCGCGCTTGCCATAGCTTCTCTTTGTTTTCTGATTGCTTCGGCAGTATTTTCTCCTTCTATTACAATCGCTTTTGCATTTTGAACTTGTTGATCATAATATGCGTCCGCCGCAGCCATAGTATTTGTATATTGGCCGTTTATTCTTGCAATTATTTCATTAACAGTTCCATCTGCATCATTCAATAATTTTTTATTCATTTCTCTTTGGGCATCTAGTTGTGCAGTCAATTGAAGAGTTTGTGCTTCAGCCAATTTTTTTTCTTTAATTACTTCAGTATATGCGGGGTTGAATCTATAATCTCCAAGAGAAACTTTTTCCAGTATAATTCCATAAGGCTTCAGGATTTCCTGCAAACCTTTCTTTGCATTTTCGGCGGCAGTATTTCTGGCATCAGCATTATAAAATTGTTCAGTATTAAGCTCACCAAAATAGTCACGGGTTCTACTTCTTGCTACTGTTTTGAATACTTTTTCTTTTAACTGTTCATCATCAGGTGCTACAAATTGCTTTATATAAGAAACTTTAGTAGGATCTATTCTGTAGGAAAAAATTATGCCTTGATGTATGTCATTTCCTTCTATTGTCTTAAATGCAAGATCATCAGATGGCTGGTCAAGGGGTATTTTAGGGTCTCTTTTCATCTCAACAATGATTAGTTTAGTATCGTATGTATCCCAATCATTTAAAATTGGAGGGAAAAAATAGGTAGAGCCAGGTTGATATACTTTATCTTCCACACCTGCTTTTCCAAATATTCCCCATTTTTTTGTTCTGACTCCTACTTCAGTTGTATTTGTTGAATGATAAGAAGTTATTCCAACTAGACCTGCTAATCCCAGAGCGGCTAAACCAAGAATTGCTTTTGTTCTAAGACTCATTTTGCATTTCCCTCCGGTTTTTGCTGCAATTGAAAAGCTTTTGAAATTGCATCCAGGTCAAGAGGGTTAAATCCTTTTTCTCCACCCGCTTGAATTATTATGGCATCTAAACCTTTCAATACATCTGCCATTTCCATACCGACCAATCTTTCAGAACCAGTTCCTTGATATGAATCATTTATCTTTTTTGTCTTTTCCGCTTCAGCTAATTTTACAATTTTATCTGCTTCTGATTTTTTAATTTTTTCATAAGCCTGCATTTCAGCTGATTTTCTTGTCATGTAGTTCGTTCCTTTCATCAATTTTATATCCACTAAGGATTTTCCTTCCTGAACAATTTTTTTCAGCTCTGATTCAACAGCTGCTTCTCCCGCTTTTGCGATATTCATATATTTTGTCTGCTCTTGAAGATTCCTTCCTTCTATTTTTGCCTGTACTTCTTTATGGAAATTAGGGAATCTGGTCAAGACATGTTCAACGTATAGTCCCTTACTCTCCAATAATTCATTAAAAGCATTTTTGGCTTCAGTTTGCTTTAGTTCCCTTTGCTTACTATTATAGAAATCTTCTGGTTTTAATTTGCCCATCGTTTCTTTTAATATTGGCTCTACTTGAGGGATTATTCCATTATCTTCGTAAAGCTTACCTGCACCGATAGTTGTAATAACCTTGAAAGGATCCTTTATCCTATATATTATCGATACATCAAGGTCAATGAAGAATCCATCTGATGTTTGAATGTGAGCAGGGTTTGAATATTTTATGTATCTTGAATTCTCGGTGCTTGTATTTTGTGATTTCAATGTTAGAACTTGTAAATCTTTAGGAAATCTATGAAGTTTTTGGAAAGTTGGTATCTGAATATGTGTTCCAGTATCATACTTTTCTTCATGCATTCCTTGTTTGCCTAATAATCCTCCTAAACTCATATCAACTTGCATGACTGCAAATTCGTTGGATTTTACATAAGTTGTGCAAGTGTTATATCCTACTACTGCTAGTAATCCGACTGCTCCTAAACCAATTGTGCTTCCGATTAGTGCTTTTAGACCGGAAAAACTGCTTTTTCCAAAGTTTTTCAATCTACCTGATAAATTGCCACTTTCTTTTCCGCTATCATCGTAATTGAATTTTGCTACCATTTTATATTCTTTCTCCTTCTACAAAGCTTTCAAGCTGTCTTTCTATGTATTTTGGACCTAATTTTTTGGTAAATGATTGTTGGGCAATAATGAAAAGACCTTCAAATCTATGTCTTCTTGCCTGATCGTTATAATCTCCTTTTACATGAGGCGTTAAGAAGGGCTTGAATGCAGGAGAATCTAATAGACCAATCTCTTTTTCAGTTGTAGGATCATTTGATCTTATTTTGCTGAAATCTTTCCAGAAACTGTCAGCATCATTATATTTAGAAATTACCTCAAGCGATTCTGCCAAGAGAGCCTTGTCCTTTCCAGAGACTTGTCTAAATGACTCATATTTTTGATCAACTTGTATCATCTTGTCAAGACCATTAACCCCGCTAAGAAGTTTTTTCTCTTCTCTTTTCAAAGCAGAATTATCTTTTAAATTAGTTAATCCATATATTCCTGCTCCAAGAAGACTTTCGAGGAGAACCGAAGGAATCATTATTTGTGGGACTAGGCTTTTTCCGCGAGTTATAATTGCTTCTAGGGCTTCTATTGCCAAGATTGTTCCAATTATATATCTACTAACTTTTCTATTATCTTTTCTTAATTCTATTGCCATCGTTTTTGCTTCGTATTGATTAATCAATGGCAGAATGTCTCTTTTTACTATATCTTTTAGTGCACAATAATGACCTGGCTGAGATATTATTCCATCCATCTCATCCATCTTTGCTAGTTCAACAAAGTAGTCGTCTACTATTTGATTTTCATTTCTTCCGCCCTTAGAATCAAGTCTCTGTATCAGTTCAGGGGTAATATCTGTTAGATTTGTTCGGGACATTGTAACTCCTATATTTCCGTAAAAAAATTGGTATTTAAATCTTTATTCTAATTTTCATCTAAAAAAGTAGTTAAAATGAATAAATTACGCCCACTCCCGGAATCGAACCGGGAGATCCTTGCGGAAACCGGTTCTCAAGACCGGCGCAGTACCATTGTGCCAAGTGGGCGTAATCTTAGAATTAGAAAGAGACTTATAAACTTAATTATTCAATCTTAAAAAAAGGTATTGAAAGCGGATATTTCCATAGTTTTCCTTCCGATGCTTTTACTGCAGCAATTATGCAAAATATCAAGTTTAAAATTATCGTTGCAAAGAGAGTTGCAAATCCTATTAATACCAACATTAAAGGTATTGATACAACCATATAAATCAAAGAGCTAATCTGCCAGTTTAAAGCATATTTAGCATGATTTTTGACTCCCTTGCTTTCTGAGACGAGCAGGATAATTAATGCTCCTATGAATCCTGTAAATAGACCTAGGATATGCGTCAGGACTTCAAGGGTTTGATCGTCCGATTTGTTTTTTGCCATATATATTATATTAAAAATAGCTTTTTATATCTTAGCTTGCTTTAGATTTTCGATTCTAGATATTTTCTAACTTCAACTCTGCTGTTGTAGGCATCTATTGTCTTTACCAATTCCTTTCGTGCTTCTTCATATTCTCCATTTACTGTAATTGATGGAGGGATGTAGATCCTTAATCTGACAAAATCTTTGAAATCACTCTTAGGATTCCCGAATAAGTTTATGGCGCTATTGATGTCTGGCACTACCCCATTCATTATTGATTCTTCATTTTCAAAAAGAGAAAAGCACACACTTTGATTTCCTTCAACAGCCATGTCTAAATACAGCATACTTATTATTTTACTATCTATTATTTAAGCGTTTCTATCTATAACTACAATAATTACTATTTATATTTCTAAGAAAGTCAAAACTAGCTTTGGACCAGCGTACAATTTGGATAAATGTGGAATTTAACCAAATAACGATGCAAGTCCGGCTGCTGATTCAGAAGGTTTTTCTTCTTTCTTTTCTTCTTTCGCTGCTGGTGCTGCACTGGCGGCTGGAGCTGCTGCAATTGCTGATGCATTTGCTAGCTCTGCAGCAATGTCGACTCCTTGCAGAGATGCAATTAATGTCTTGACTTTTGCTTCATCTGCGTCTACTCCTGTTGCATTTATTACCTTTGTAAGGTTTTCAGCTGTGACGGGTTGACCAAGCTTGTGCAAAAGCAAAGCGCCGTATATATATTCCATTTTATCCTCCTTGTGGTTGATTTTGAGTGTTTAATTTATTTGATAATGCCTTCTCCTGTAAAGATGCTTTGGCAAGAAGATATTTGATAGTTTCAGGAGCCGCGTAAGCAAGATTGACTGCAAAGCCAAATGCTTTTGAAATTGAAAAGCGAAGATTTTCAAGAGATCCCTTCTTATCTACTTTGATTCCAATATATACTTTGTTTTCTACTTTGTCATAGGCTGCAATCGGTTCAAATCCTACTTTCATAGGCGCAATGTTTAGTTTTGCCATAACGCTGGCAACATTTTCTTTTATTACTTCTCCTTGTCTGACAATTATGTGAGGTAATTTTACGGCTAACTTTCCTCCCTCAACAGCCACCTTTAGACCAACGGCAGAAAGTTCTGAGATTGCAGGACCTGGTACAAGGTCAGTTGGACCCGGTTCTACTTTAATATCTTCAGGAGCGATGTCCCCTGCTCTTGCTTTTGTAGGACTCTGGTTATCTGCTAATATTCCTGATAGTTCAAAAGGTTCTTCATTCGATAAGAAAAGTGCGATATCTGCTCCTATTACATCCTTCATTTTATCAAGCTCTGCACTTCTAACTTCATCAATTGCTCTGAGCATTATAGACTTCTTTACAACTTTTACTTCTGCTTTTTTTCTAAGATTTTTCTTTATTTCATGAAACTGAGAGCTTGGAAGACCTTTTGTAGATGCTATAAGCAAAGTTCTATTGCTCTTTATCTTTGAAGCTATCTCTTGTACAAGTTTTATCTTATAATCCGGAATATCTTTTTCTCTTTTAGTGTTTTCTTTCTTACTTTTTATTAATTTTGTACGGGCCATTATTTCATCTCCACCTTGATTGGCTTGGACATTGTAAGTTTAAGCATGACTGATTTGATATTTTCCTTTTTTGTCGGAAGAGCATTGGCCAATCCAGCATATATGGCTTCGGCATTTGCAATTATGTCTGCATCAGGCATACTTTGTTTCCCGATGGAAATTTTCACAGCCGGTTCCTTTACTCTTATTTTAACAGAGGTATTTATTTTATCAATAAGCTGTTTTATTGATGAATCTTCTTCTTTCATCAGAACTCCAAGTTGTGGAGAAGGCATTTTTCCTGTCGGTCCAAGAGCTTTACCAAAATTTGTAGCTATAGATGGCATGAGTGATGCGTGCGCAATAAAGAAATCATATTTCTTAACTAATTCTTTCAGAGGTTTTTTGTCTCTGTATCTTACAAAATCCGGCTGAGTTATTGTATCTACTAAAGATGATTTTTTAGTCAAAAATCCGCAGATTTTTTTGTCCTTAATCTTGTGTGGGATAGGGATGACTGTCGCAATATTATCCTTCTTCACATCGATGCCTTTAAGACTTATAATCAAGTCTACAGACTGATCGAATTTTCTTTTCTCTAGCTTCTTTAATTCATCTAATGCTTGTTTTATTTCCATTTGATATCTCCTACATTATGACCTCTGCCCATAGAACGCTACGCGTTATGGCAAAGATATATAGTCTAACGATATGATACTCGCAGATAAAAGAGGTTTTTAAATGTTTTTATCTCCAGCTTTTTGAAGAAAGATTTAAAAATATCATTTTAATTGTTTTTTTGAGGGATTAGCCTCAGACTATTTCTGAGAGATAAAATATGGCAGAAGAAAGAAAAGCAATGGTCGCATTTCACAGCGATTTAAGTCAAGAAATAACTAATTTTTTTCAGCGTAAAGGATATTCTGTCACGCAGGCGTCTAATCTGAATGAGATGCTGGAGAAAATGGGAATACCTGAGACTGCTGGCAGAGATTCTAGACCTACGGTTTATTATGAATGGTATATTATGGATACAAATCTTGGTTTTCCAGATAATTCTACTTGCGAGTCTGCCGCCAGAGTGTATGGGTACATTAAACAAGAAATTGCCGAAAATAGAGTGGAATTTATGTCTCTTACAGCTAACAATGAGGCAGAAAAAATGGCTGTGAAGAGAGGCATTCCTGTTATAAATAAATGCCATATAAGCAAAGTGGTTGATTTTTATTTAACTGTAAGAAAAGTAAGAGAGGATTAGGTATTTTGTATTCTTTTTAGTTCAGATTTATATGCTCTATAAAATTTCACATATTCTATCTCTAAGATAGTCTCCACGCTCTCTTCTCTGGCAAGGTATCCAAAGTTATTAGGAGAATCTTTAATAATTTGCGGATTTGAAAGTGATTTAATGGCCAGTTTTTCAAGGGAATTATCCGAGATAATAGGAAATGGACCTTGAATATTCTGGGAAAAATATAATATGTAATACATTACTTTATTTTGGTGGATGCTTTTCTTTGATAATATTAATTTACCCATTAAATTGCTTGGATGAGCTATTTATAATCTTTGCTGAATCCTGGAGAACGATTATATTTATATATCCTCCTCGCTTAATTAATTAATGGGAAGCGATAATCATAATCATTTCAAGTATAGTGATTCATCTGGGCCTAAATTAGCTTATATCAATCCTGCACCTCCGAATAAATTTGGAGTTTCTCATCAGGTCTGCGACTCTCCACAGGATGCATGGAGCCCAGAGGATTTTAAGAAGATCATAGATGGACCTCTTGCCGCAGTGTATTCCAAACTGGAAAAGGAATTGACCAGCAATATTACTATTTATCAGATTGCTCCGGGCGTGTATGTTTCTGGTCCGAGAGATTTGTCGATGAACTGATTATTAATTAATAGCACGTGGTTTATACCTTTTAATCATAATAAAAGTTAAAAACAGCCATTTATAGATAATTCTATGATTGGAGTTGCTAAAAGGTCTGATCCTATTCATGTGGAAGATAAAGTCAGATGTGGCTTGATTATGTCAGAGTTCTATGATAATGTTGTGCATAGACACGGATATCGCCTATTCAGACCTTATACGAAATCTATTCTTGCAGATGTTTATATTGAAAGTTCCTCAAAACAGCGCTTATTGAAGATGGATTGCCCAGATTATATTGAACCTTTTTGGTGGCCGAAACCAGTTATATTAAAAAATCCAGAATCGCCATGCGGCAATCCTGAAAAATTGTTGGGTTCTCTCAAGGAAAAATATGATGTGCTCGAGGTCGATGCTTTAATGAGAGGAATTGTTAAAAGTATTGCTGGAAGATTTGCCTCAAAGTATGGTGTTAGTTTGGATGAGATATTTAATTAAATTGATGTTACTTAATCAGTTTGATTATGTCAGAGATAATGAATCCGAGAACTCCTATCGCTATAATCCCTAAGGCAGATATCTTAGCTATTGACTTAAATTCCTGACCAGTAGGTTTTCTGAGAATATGCCATACTCTTTTTGATTGAATAACAAATGATTTTAATTTTGTACCCATACCAGGTTTAAATTCCTGGCTTTGCTGTTGACTATTGTCCATTCACAATTATAGGAAAATGAGTTTTTAAACGTTTTTGAAAATGTATTTTTACAATACTAAACATTTAAAAAACGTGCTTCCAGAGAATTTTATGGCTTTAGATTTGTATTTGTTAAGACATGGGGAAGTTGGACACAATGTAGTTGAAAACATGTCTGAAAGCGACCTGATTTTGGGAAGAAGTAATTCTGTGCCTCTATCTTCCAGAGGAGAAAAACAGGCAGATGCTCTTGGATATAGATTTTCTCTAGATGGAACTTCATTTGATGAAATACATTCTTCAACAGCTCTTAGAGCCCGAGATACTTGTGAGAGAGTATGTGCAAAAATAGGTTTTCCATTCAATAAAGTAATTTTTTCTGATTCTTTATTGGAGCAAAGCCAGGGAACTTGGGAGAATAAGAAGAGGAAAGACGTCTACACTAGAGAAGTTCTTGATAAAATAACTGAAATGCATGTAGACTTTTGTGCGCCTAGTGGAGAGTCTCAAAGAATGACTGCTGAAAGAGGATATAGTTACATTGTTGGGAACTTTTTAGATAAAAAACCTGAAAAGGACTTAAAAGTGGCAATTTTTACTCATGGAATGGTGAAGAGAGGAATATTATGGAAGATTCTTGACTCTGACCCAAAATTAATTTATAGATATGCTATTGAAAATTGCTCTATAACTCAAGTCAAATATTCCTTTAATGGTCCTCATCATGGATGGCATTTGGTAAGAGTGAATGATGCTTCGCATTTAGAATTAGTTGGCTTTAAAGAAAATTCTTTTGTTTAGTTTGTTAATTTTCTAAGAAATCAATGCCCAA
>Ga0209542_10014339_pt1 | contig 13504 bp, 14 predicted proteins | sample RifCSPhighO2_01_FD_184028 | JGI IMG/M metagenome (GOLD analysis project Ga0209542, IMG submission 184028) | Soil microbial communities from Rifle, Colorado - Rifle CSP2_plank highO2_0.1 (SPAdes) (version 2) | ecosystem: Environmental > Terrestrial > Deep subsurface > Rock core/Sediment ... | reverse complement strand
CGAGGGAAACAATGCCGTGCTCAAGGTACGCAGCATTGTGGGGGCGACGAGCCCCGAGCACGCGGCGCCCGGCACCATCCGGGGGGATTTCTGCACGGACAGCTACGCCCTCGCAGACAGCTCCAAGCGGCCGGTGCAGAACCTCATCCACGCCTCAGGCACCGTCGAGGAGGCCGAACGGGAACTCGCGGTCTGGTTCTCTCCTAAGGAGATAGGGAACTACCAGAGAACAGATGATGCTCTCATCTACCGGAAAGGGTGATGCTCTATGGCTGAAAAGATGGTGGACAGGGTGCGGAGGCTCAACGGGATGCCGGAGCACATCCGCAACATCGGGGTCTGCGCGCACATCGACCACGGGAAGACGACCTTCTCGGACAACCTCCTCGCAGGAGCGGGGATGATCAGCAAGGAACTCGCGGGCGAGCTGCTCGTGCTCGATTTCCACGAGGACGAGCAGCAGCGCGGCATCACCATCGACGCCGCGAACGTGAGCATGGTCCATCAGGTGCATGACGAGGAGTTCCTCGTCAATCTCATCGACACGCCCGGCCACATAGACTTCTCGGGAGACGTCACGCGCGCCATGCGCGCAGTGGACGGCGCCATCGTGCTGTGCGACTCCGTCGAGGGCATCATGCCCCAGACCGAGACCGTGCTGCGGCAGGCGCTGCGCGAGCGCGTGAAGCCCGTGCTGTTCATCAACAAGGTGGACAGGCTCATCCGGGAGCTCAAGCTCGACCCCAAGGGGATGCAGGAACGCTTCGTCAAGATAATCACCGAGATCAACAGGCTCATCCGGAACATCGCCGATGAGGGATTCGGCGAGCAGTGGCAGGTCGGCGTGGAGCAGGGCAGCGTCTGCTTCGGCAGCGCGGTGCACAACTGGGCGCTGAGCTTCCCCTACATGAAGGCGAGCGGCATCACCTTCGGCGATGTCATCAAGGCATACGAGACGGACAATTACGAACCGCTCGCGGAGAAGGCGCCCCTCCATGTGGTCGTGCTCGACATGGTGGTGAAGCACCACCCCAACCCCATCCAGGCGCAGAAATACCGCGTCCCGAAGATATGGCACGGGGACATCGAGAGCGAGGTCGGCAAGTCCATCATCGGCTGCGACCCGAAGGGCCCGGTCGCGTTCATCTGCACCAAAATAGTCGTGGACAAGCATGCGGGCGAGATAGCCGCGGGACGCCTGTGGAGCGGGACCGTGAAGAGCGGGATTGAAGTGTGGATGAGCATGAACAAGAAGAGCGTCCGCATCCAGCAGGTGGTCATCTACAACGGCCCGAAGCGCGAGATCATCGACGAAGTGCCCGCGGGAAACATCATCGGCCTCATCGGGCTGAAGAACATCTTCTCCGGAGAGACTGTCTCCGAGGGGCAGATCGAGCCCTTCGAGAGCATCAAGCACATCTTCGAGCCTGTGGTCACCAAGGCGATAGAGGCGGCGAAGCCGAGCGATCTCCCCCGCCTGGTCGAGGTCCTGCGCGTGGTGAACAAGGAGGACCCCACCCTGTTCGTCGAGATCAACGAGGAGACCGGCGAGCACCTCATCTCCGGGATGGGCGAACTGCACCTTGAGGTCATCGAGAACCGCATCCGGACAGAGAAGGGGGTCGAGGTCAAGACCTCGCCGCCCATCGTGACCTTCCGGGAGACCGTGGGCATCAAAAGCCCGCAAGAGGTCGAGGGGAAGAGCCCGAACAAGCACAACAAGCTCTACTTCCTCGCGGAGCCTCTCGACGAGGGCTTCAGGGAGGCCATCCGCTCCGGCAGGATTCCCGAGGGCCGCATCAAGAAGCACGACGACCAGCTGGTCAAGACCTTCGTGGAGCTCGGCATGGACACCAAGATGGCGCGCAAGGTGAAGAACGTGTTCAACGGAAACATGCTCATCGACCAGACGCGCGGAGAGGTGCACATCGGGGAGATCATGGAGCTCGTGAACGACATGTTCGAGGACGTCATGAAAGCGGGCCCCATCGCGAGGGAGAAGTGCAACGGCATCAGAATCACTCTGGTGGACACCAAGCTGCACGAGGACACCATCCACCGCGGGCCGGCGCAGATGTACCCCGCGGTGCGAGACGGCATCCGAGGCGCCATTCTCATCTCCAGGCCCTATCTCATGGAGCCCATCCAGACCCTGCAGTTCGAGGCTCCGGTGGACTACATGGGCGAGCTGTCGAAGCTCATCGCGAACAAGCGCGGCTACCTCCTGGAGATGCACCAGAAGGGCGAGCAGACCATCGTGAAGGCAAAGATGCCGGTGGCGGAGATGTTCGGGATGACTTCGGAACTCCGGTCCGCGACCTCGGGGCGCGGGGTGCACTATCTCGTGGACCAGAGCTTCGAGAAGCTCCCGAACGAGCTGCAGGGCAAGCTCATCTCCCAGATACGCCAGCGCAAGGGGCTGAAGCTCGAGGAAGAGCAGCAGGCCTAGCTGCACGGATTCCCCGGCGGAGACGTCACGTTCGCGCACACGCAGCCACGATGGCCGTCGCAGGCCAAGTAGCGCCGCTGCGGAGCGACCGCGCACGTATAGGGAGTGAGGGATCCCGGAGGCTGGCACGCGACGCAGCCCTCCCACCATGCGGCCGGAAGGTTTACGTTGTCGGAGTCAGAACAGCAGTCCGCGGGACAGTGCGTGGCATTCTCGCTTGCGCCGCAGATGCCGTCGCAGTCGCATTGCTTCTCAATCGCGCATATGGATATCTCGCGTCCGGTGGACTGCAGCACCACGCTGCGCTCGCCCTGGCTGAGGGATTTCGCGCTCAGCGCAATCCGCGTCCTGCTCGGGAAGGCCCGCTCCGTGACCCCCGATGGGCTGCGATAGGCGATGACCAGCTCTGAGCCCCTCACCGAGAGATTGACCAGTCCTGCCGGATAGCTCACTTCCAGCGTGGTGCGGGACTGGCCGCCGAGGAAGTGCAGCCTTTCCACCGTCTCGATGATGAGATTGCCCATCCGCACCGCCTGAGCCTCGATTGCGGTGAAGCTCTGGCCGGAAATCTGTGTGTAGAAGAGATAGGAGCCGCCGAGCAGTGCGAGCATCACGAAGCCCACGATGACCATGTACTCCATGGATGCCTGACCGTGCATGCGTCGGCTCTTGGCGCGCCGCCTTAAATAGGTTTGCGCCGTGCTCAAAAAAATATCAGTCGGTCGCACTGCGGAGAATATCCGGCATCCCGGCGAGACAACGCGGAAAGCGCGCGGCATTGCGGCCGGGAAATCGTGTTGGCCCTATTTCGTGCGCGCGGAGTCCTTCGCGCGCTTGAAGCTCTCCGGGAGGTCGATGATGTACTTCCCCTCCTCCAGGCGGTAGATGAGGGGCTGCTTCTTGAAGAGGTTCACCAGGTCGAGCTCGTAGCTGCCGGGATGGTGGACCCGGATAGATTCGAGGTCGAGCACGACAGGCTCCTCGGCCCTCTCCTCCTTCAGCCCGATGAGCTCGCGCACGTCCTTTTCTATCTGGACTTTCTGGTCGGTGGAGAGCTTTGCGGTGAGCTTCTTGCCTTCTTCGAGCTTGGCCTTGCTGATGAAGAAGAAGAGCTTTGCCCCGCAGGCGCAGCCCTGCAGCACCGCCTTGGAACCGTCTCCATACATCTGTCCGCAACGGACGCACTGGTGGGGCATGTTACTTCAGGTACAGCTGTATCTTGTCCGGGTCTTTTTTGATCTCCTTCACGATGGTCGCAGGGCCGATGATGGTGAAACCCTGCCGGTCGCCAAGCAGGAAGGTCACGACTCGCTCCTTGAGCTTCCGGAAGAGGTCCGCGCTCTTTCCCCGCGGATACACCACCGCGAGCTCGATTCCCTTGAAGGTGCTGCTGATCTCCTCCATGGTGCGCTTGATGAGCTCCGCCTCCTCCTTCCGGTGGAGCCTGCCCTCGAGCAGGACAATCTTCTCTTCCTTCACGATGCCCACAAGCATCGAAAGCCGCTCCTCGGTGCCGAGCGACTCAATCTCCCCATAGGGCACGAATTGGAGGGTCAGCATGGTTCATCCGGAGAGCTTGAACAGCGAATCGTAGAACGCCTCCATCCCCTGGCCAAACTTGGCGCTGATGCCCACGACGGGGTATTGGGGGAAGGCGTGCTCTATCTTCTTCATGTCCGACTTCTTGAGGTCGGTCTTGTTCGCGACGATGAGCACCGGGATGTCGCGCGCCGCGAGATTCCCGATGATGGTGATGTTCACCTGGGAGAACGGGTCCCTGGTGGCGTCGAGGACAATCATGACCGCATCCATCTCGTCCAGCCACTTGATGGCGTCAATCACACCCTTCGTGGCCTCCCTGGCGCGCTGCTTCGCCTCCTCCTCGGGCAGCCCTTCCTTGACGAACTCCTCGTAATCTATCTTGGTGGCGATGCCTGGCGTGTCCACAAGGTTGAATACCAGCGTCTTCCCGTTGGACACCACCTTGACTTCCTCCTTGATCTGGATCTCCCGCGTCTCGTGGGCGATGTGGCTCACGCTGCCCATCTCCTCGCCCAGCCAGTCCTTGCAGATGCGATTGGCGAGGGTGGTCTTGCCGCCGTTCGGCGGGCCGTAGAGGCCCAGCTTGAAGTTCTTCTTCCTGCTGAAGAAGCTCCCGAACATCCGCTGGATGAGTTTCTGGAAGAAAGGTATCATGTCCCCCGTGGAGGCTGCCGCGCGCATGATATTTATACCTTTCGGTGAGGGAGCGCCGTGCAAAAGCGTGCGAATCCCGGCCGCGATGCCGCCAAAGTCCCGCTCTGTCTCGCAGACATCACGGAAGTTCTCAGCAGTTCGACCGCTCCTCATCTCCTCTTGTCGGCAAGCAGACGCTTCCGCTTCTCGCCGCCTCTCGCGGCCCTGACCAACCAGTCCGCCCGCACCAGTCCCGCGCCGAAGACATCGCGATACGCGTCGCTGCCGCTCCAGGGAAGGCGCTCGCAGTGGTCGCCGAGAAGCTCCTCGATGGACGGCGTCCCGAGGGCGAGGGCGAGCGAGCCCGCGACATGCGGAGCGGCCATGCTGGTGCCGCTGAAGCTCTCATACCCGCCTGGGACACTGCTGGTTATCCCCACTCCCGGCGCCGATATGTCGTTGGTGCGCCAGATGTTGCTGAAATCCGCGTGCCTGCAGTCCCGGTCCACCGCCGCGACGGCGATGACGCTCTCTCCGAACGCGGCAGGGTAGTCCGCGCCCCGGCCGTCGTTGCCCGCTGCGGCGACGATATGCATGCCAGCCTCGTGGCAGCGCCTGCACATGGCCTCAAAGGCGCGACTCGCCTGAGAGGAGCCCAGGCTCAGGTTCGCGATATCAGCGCCTGCCTGCAGGGCCCACTCCAGCCCGGCGATGACGTCCGCCTCGCTCCCGGAGCCGTTGTCCCCGAGGACTTTCACCGCATAGAGGGTGCAGCCCGGGGCGACTCCGGTGGATTCTCCGGCGACGATGCCCGCGACGTGCGTCCCGTGGCCGTTCCGGTCCGTGGGCGGCCTATCGGGAGAGATGACGTTGTAGCCGAGCAGCTCCCCGAAGCGCAAGGCGAGTTCCGGGTGGTCGACGCTCACCCCCGTGTCGATGATGGCAACGCAGGCATGCTCTCCTCTCGAGAGCTGATGGGCCTCATGCGCACCGATACGGGCAAGGTTCCAGAGTGCTGATGGTGAGCGTGTGGTGGGATACGCGCGGACGAGGTGCGACAGGTCGACCGAACTGACCGAGGGCTGGCCGGCCAGCGCCTTCATGTCGCCCTTCTCGCACCTCACCGCGAGGTAGGGTATCTCCTCGTACAGGTGCAGCAGGTCCGAGAAGGGAAGGAGCGCGTCGAGCGCATCCTCCAGATGCCGATAGCCGACAATGAGGTCCACGCTGTCACGAGGCACGCATTCCGGCAGGAAGCTGGGTTCTTATTCTCTTGGGAGGAGAATCCGGAAGAAACCTGCTGCGCTACACAAGCCTTTCAATCTCTTCGTAGAGCTTCTCCAGTTCGCGCTCCATGGGAGAAAGCTGCCGGAGCGCCCCGATGAGTTCCATGTAGCGCGTCATGACATCGGCGGCGAGCTGGTCGCGGTCCGCGCTCTGCGGCAGGTTCCGGAGGCCTGTCCGCATCTCCACAAGCTGGTCGTTCACGATGGCGAAGCCCTGGGTAAGGTTCTCCACCAGCACGTCCTCGTTGCGGATGAGGAGGATGTCGTGCCCGGCCTGCGCCACCTCCTTGAGCTCGACGAGTATCTTCTCGCTCTCCTTCTGCAGCTTGTCCACGGTGCCGTAGAGCTTGGCGACGAGCTTCCCGAGGATGGTGCGGAACTCGGCATTTCCGGGATCCCTGGAAATGATCTCGCTCAGGTGCACGAGGCCGTCCGCCGGCCCCTTGCCGACGAGGTCGTTCCGTATCGCGATGAGGGCGCGAATCAGCTCGCTGGTGCGGCGCTCCACGTCCTTGATGTCCTTGTTCTTGACGCCGTCCTTGCCTATAAGGTCCTTGATGCCCATGCGAGCGCCTCTCTCAGCCGGGGGATGACCTCGGCCGTGCGGGATGCGGGGCAGCCGCCCATCGCAGAGCCGTCCCTGCCGCCGCCCTTGCCCCCCAAGGGGCCGAGGATGCCGAGGAGCATCCTCGGCGCGTCGATATTTAAATCCTTCGCCATGAGCAGGACCTGGCAGTTGTCCCCCTTCCGGTTGAGGAAGCATACCGTCACACCTGGTGCGAGCAGGGAATCGGCGCGCTCCACCAGCTGCTTCTGTTCTACGTCCTGCAGCTCTGCCCACACCAGGGTCATGCTGCCTATGGCCTCCTTGGTCACGGAACCCGCCTGCAGGCTCAGTGCGCGGACCCTTTCCGTGAGCCTTTCCAGCTCGGAGAGCATGGCATCTATGCGGCCAGCGAGCTGCGCCACCGGAATCCCGAGGCGTGCGGAAGCGTTGCGCGCCTCTCCGGCAGCGAGGAGCATCTCCGCGGTCGCATCGGCCGCGAAATCTATCCTCCAGGAGTCGCCCTCCTGGCCGAAGCCGAGGACATAGATGCTGCGCACCTCTCCGGTCGAGCGGCAGTGCGTCCCCATGCATGCCGAGAGGTCGAAATCCGCGACTTCCACGATGCGCAGCCGTTCCGCGGTGACGCGCTGCTCGTTGATACGGACCTGCGCTCTGCGAGGGAAGCGGCCAAACTCCTCGCGGGACATCTCGTGATGCGTGATGGCGCGGTCTTCCCAGATGATGGTGTTTGCGAGACGCTCGGCCGCAAGGACATCGCCCCATCCGAGCGAGTCTGCCCTGACGTAGAGCGAGGAGCGCTCCGGACCAAGGGATATCTTGACCAGCGAGAGTGACTTCGCGAGGGTGTTCTGCAGGGAACGGAAGAGGATGTGCTCCGCGGTGTGCATCCGGACAAGGCGCTGCCTGCGGTCCCGGGAGACGGAGAGATGCAGGGTCATTCCGGCCGCGATGGCGCCACGTTCAGTACGCAGTCTGTGCCAGATGGCATCGCCCTCCTTCCATACCTCGGTGACTTCGGCAGCGAAGCTTGCGCCTTCCACCCTCCCGAGGTCATGGGGCTGGCCTCCACCGCCAGGATAAAAATTCGTCCGCTCGAACCGCGCGGCATCCCCTTTGACCTCGGCGACGCGCGTGTCCAGCTCGTACAGGTCCGGCTCCTGCCAGGGCTCCATGCGGTGCGCTGGCAGAGGACCTCTTTTATGCTTTGCGGCAACTCCAGGGAAACGGAGCCAGGCCGAGATGCGGGGGATTTCCGGCATGCGAGACAGCCCGGAACTCGTACGGCACTGCGGCCGGCGGGATTTCCACCAGGCCGCCCGGCCAAACATTTAAAAACCTCTGCGCCTTCGCCCGGACGAGGTGTTCCCATGGCAGTGATAGGGTTCAATTTCAGCAAGATGCTCGCAGAGAAGAAGTCGGCGCCGAAGGGAGAGCTCAAGGTCCAGATCAATCTCGCCATCAAGGATGTCGAGGAGGCGAACTTCGGCCTCGGCAAGACCAAGGAGCAGGGCCTGAAGTACAGCTTCGAGTTCACCACCAAGTACGTGCCTAACTTCGGAAGCATCGTCCTCACGGGAGAGGTGCTCGACCTTCAGGACGAGAAGACCGTGAAAGCCGTGCTGAAGGAGTGGAAGGATACCAAGAAGCTGGATGACAAGCTCGTCTCCGGGGTGTACAACAGCGCCCTGCAGCGCTGCTCTGTCCAGGCGCTCATCCTCAGCAAGGAGATGGGCCTTCCCTCCCCCATTCCGCTGCTCCGGAAAGCGTAAGGTTTATTAGCAGCCAAGGCGCCGGCTTCTCGGAGGTACCATGGCAGGCGAAATCAAGCTCAAGGTCGCTGAAGCGATACAGGACGATGTCAACAAGGGCATCGTCCGCATCGACTCCAATCTCATGCACCAGGTCGCCGTGCGCCCGGGCGATATCGTGGAGATAGAGGGTGACCGACCCACTGTCTCTATTGTCGACCGCGCGTATCCGGGCGATATCGGGCTCAACATCATCCGCATGGACGGCATCACGCGCAGGAACGCCAAGACCGGCATCGGCGAACTGGTGAAGATACGCAAGAGCCAGGTCAAGGAGGCGAAGAAGGTGGTCATCGCCCCTGCCGGGAAGGGCATCATCGTCAAGGCCCCCCCGGGGATGTTCAAGCAGGGCCTCCTTGGCCGCGCCGTCATGAAGGGCGACATCGTCTCCCTGGGAGGCACTCGCACGAGACGGAACACCATGGCCCGCTCCCCGCTCTTCGGGGACATCTTCAATATCATCAACGAGGACATGCTCGGCATAGGTTTCTCCGACATCAAGTTCATCGTCGCGGACACCCAGCCGCGGGAGGGCGGGGTCATCATCTCCGAGCTCACGGAGGTGGTGTTCAACCCCGAGGCCATCGAGGTCACCCAGGACAAGATTCTCGAGGTGACCTACGAGGATGTCGGCGGCCTCGAGGACGAAATCCAAAAAGTGCGCGAGATGGTGGAACTCCCGCTGAAGCACCCGGAGATCTTCGAGCGGCTGGGCATCGAGCCTCCAAAGGGAGTGCTGCTCCACGGTCCGCCCGGCACGGGCAAGACCCTGCTCGCCAAGGCGGTCGCCAACGAGACGAACTCCCACTTCATCCTCATCAACGGGCCGGAGATCATGAGCAAATATTACGGAGAGTCGGAGGAAAACCTCAGGAAGCGCTTCGAGGAGGCGGAGAAGAGCGCCCCGAGCATCATCTTCATCGACGAGGTCGACGCCATCGCGTCCAAGAGGGAGGAGTCCCACGGCGAAGTGGAGCGGCGCGTCGTTGCGCAGCTTCTCGCCCTCATGGACGGCCTCAAGACCCGCGGCAAGGTGGTCGTCATCGCCGCGACCAACATCCCGAACAGCCTCGACCCTGCGCTCCGCAGGCCGGGACGCTTCGACCGTGAGCTGGAAATCGGCGTTCCCGACAAGGACGGCAGGCTCAACATCCTGAAGATCCACACGCGCAACATGCCCCTGGAGAAGAACATCAACCTCAAGGAAATCGCCGCCATCACCTACGGCTTCGTGGGCGCGGACCTCGCCGCGCTCTGCAAGGAGGCCGCGATGATTGTGCTGCGACGCATCCTCCCATCGCTGAAACTCAAGGAAGAGGAACCTATCCCAAAGGAGCTCTTGGAGAAGCTCTACGTCAAGAAGAAGGACTTCCGGGACGCCCTCAAAGTCGTGCGGCCGAGCGCCATGCGCGAGGTCCTCGTGGAGGTCCCAAATGTGAAGTGGGAGGACGTCGGCGGCCTCGAGGAGGCAAAGCAGGAACTCAAGGAGGCCGTGGAATGGCCCCTCAAGTTTCCCCAGGCGTTCACCCGCCTCGGCGTGCGGCCTCCGAGAGGCGTCCTCATCTATGGCGCTCCCGGCACAGGGAAGACCATGCTCGCCAAGGCGGTCGCGACCGAGAGCGAGGCGAACTTCATCCTGGTCAAGGGCCCCGAGCTCCTGTCCAAATGGGTGGGCGAGTCCGAGAAGGCAGTGCGCAAGATTTTCGACAAGGCGCGGCAGACCGCGCCGACCATCATCTTCTTCGACGAGGTGGACTCTCTCGCGCCGAAGCGGGGCCTCAGCTCCGATGCGCATGTCACCGAGCGCGTGGTGAACCAGATACTCACCGAGATGGACGGCCTCATCGAGCTCCAGGATGTCGTGGTCATCGCCGCCACGAACAGGCCGGACATGATGGACACCGCGCTCCTGCGCCCGGGGAGATTCGACCGCATCGTGCACATCCCCATACCCGACCTCGCGAGCAGGAAGCTCATCTTCCAGGTCCACCTCAAGGGCATGCCCCTGGGCAAGGACGTCGACGGAAAGGAGCTCGCGAACAAGACGGACAACTTCGTGGGCGCGGACATCGAGGCGGTGTGCCGCGAAGCGGCCATGCTCGCCCTGCGCGAGAACATCAAGGCAGAGATCGTCACCATGAAGCACTTCGAGAAGGCACTCGAGAAGGTCCCCGCGTCCGCGACTCCGGACATAGAGGAGACCTACGCGCAGTTCAAGAACAAGTTCCGCGCGGCGCGGGCGAAGGAGATGCAGGAGGAGAAACCCTTCTACATGGGGTGAGCACGTGTTCGGCTTCGGGGGCAGGCGTGATGTGGTGCAGGATCTCCATCGCCTGTGGGACACCTATCGCGAGATTGTGAGCAAGCAGCACCATGTGCGCTCGGAGCTGGAGAAGGTGTATGTGCTTGAGCGGCGAGAGGCAGAACTCAAGGCGCACCTCGCCCGCATCCGGAGCATCGCGGACATGCAGACCGCGACCAACGAAGCAAGGCGCATCCTGCAGGAAGAATACCACTTTGTTGCCCTCATAGAGCAGCACGCCCTGCGGTCCCGGCAGCGCATCGACGAGCAGCTCTCGCTCATCTCCCGGGTGAAGCGCGACCTCTCGCGGCACCGGTAAGATGGCTGCGGATATCGCGTCCTATCTCGACCGGGAATTGCGGACCTCGTCATTCGAGGACAGCAGCGTCAATGGCCTGCAGGTGGAATCCAGCGCTGTCGTCAAGCGCGTCGGATTCGCAGTCGACGCGTGTCTCGCGAGCATCTCGGCCGCTGCGGAGGCAAGGTGTCAGCTCCTCATCGTGCACCACGGCCTCTTCTGGAAGCCAGGCATGGCATCCTTGCGCGGAGTGGCGTACCGGAGAGTCCGCGCGCTGATGCGGAGCGATATCGCGCTCTACGCGTCGCACCTTCCCCTTGATGCGCATCCGCGCTATGGCAACAACGCAGCGCTCGCGAGGCTCCTCGGGCTGCGGGACCTGAAGCCGTTCGGCCGCCATGGCAATGCGTCCATCGGGGTACAGGGCATGGTGCGACCGGCCACCCTGCGTGACATCGCGAAGCGGCTGGACGCCGCGCTCAGCACGCGCAGCAGAATTTTCCCGGCCGCAATACCCGGCGTCAAGCGGATTGGTGTCATTTCCGGCTCCGGAGCCTCGTTCGTGGAGGAAGCGGCCGAGGAAGGGCTCGACCTGCTCGTCACCGGAGAGTTCAAGCACGGCGCGTTCCATGCCGCGAAGGAAGCAGGGGTCTCGGTCATCGCCGCTGGCCATTACGCGACGGAGACGCTGGGAGTGAAGGCGCTCATGCCCGTCCTCACCCGGAAGTTTGGCGTGAAGACGGTCTTCCTCGACGCGCCGACGGGGCTCTAGACCGTCCCGGGATGGTTGGTTTTAAGAATAATCCCTCGCTCCTCGGCTGACATGCAGCTCCTCGACGAGCGCGGCACGCGCTTCCACGCCTCGGGCGGAAAAGTCGACGCGAAGCAGTCCGTGTTCTACAATCCCACGATGACGCACAACAGGGACATCAGCGTGCTGGTACTGAAGGCACTCATCGGACTGAAGCGCATCAGGACGCCGATGAGGATTTCGCTGCCCTTGGAGGCAAGCGGCATCAGGGGCATCCGGCTTTGGAAAGAATTCCCCGACAGCATCACTTCCCTGCGGATGAACGACGGCAATCCGGCAGCGGCAGACGCAATGAAGAAGAATCTCGTGCTGAACGGCATCACGGACGCCCGCGTCACGGTACACAACGAGGAGGCATCGCGATTCCTCCTGGACAACCCTGCCGGATACGTCGACGTGGACCCTTTCGGCTTTCCGGGGCCTTTCCTCGACGCGGCGCTGCGCTCCATCTCGCGGGATGGCATCCTCGCCGTCACCGCGACGGACACGGCCGCGCTGTGCGGCACCGCGCCAGGCGCCTGCCTGCGGAAATACTGGAGTGTGCCCATGCGGAACTGGCTGATGCACGAGGCGGGGCTGCGGATACTCTCGCGGAAGGTTCAGCTCGTCGCGAGCCAGCACGACCGCGGCGCGTTCCCACTCTATTCCTACGCGGAGCGGCACTACATGCGTGCGTATTTCAGCGTGAGGAAGGGCCGCTCGCATGCGGACCGTGCCCTCGCCCGCCACGGCTCGCTCTTCTCCTGTCCGAAGTGCCTGCGCTTCCTCGCATCCGGGGAGCCGGACACGAGGTCCTGCCACGGAGCCATGCGGCGCGCGGGACCCATGGATATGGGCCCGCTCTGGGACCGCGAGCTGGCCGAGCGCGTCTCCTCAATCAACGGATGGAAGGACCTCGACCGCCTTGTCGGAGTTGTCGCTGAGGAGAGCGCAGTCAATGCGGTCGGATTCCACGACCTGCATGCGCTGGTGAAGGCGCACGGCCTGAAGGTCATCCCGCGGAGCAGCGCAGTGCTCTCTGCGCTCAGGAAGGCCGGACATGAGGCCAGCCAGACGCACTTCACCGGGAAGGGTATCCGCACCACTGCACCGCTGGAAGAGGTGCTTCAGGCGCTGCGGGCCTGAATCGTTAGCCTGGTCTGGATGGCCTGTACGATGCTCTCCACATCCTCTGAGGCATCGATGACCAGCGCCTCGGAGGACTCCTCCAGGGCATCAAATTGGCTCTGGAGCATCTCCGGCCGAAAATAATGCCCGGGCCTGCTGCGCAGCCTGTCGTAGAGGATGCCATACTCGCACCGGAGGTGGACGAAGGTGACATGCTTCCCGCCGAGTATCTCACGGTAGCTCCGCTTCAGGGCGGAGCACGCCATGATGAGCGATTGACCCCGTGCGAACTCCTCATCGATGATGCCGCGGAGCGCCCGGAGCCATGGCAGCCTGTCCTCGTCGGTCAGAGGAATCCCGCTTGCCATCTTTCTGATATTGGCCACAGGGTGGTACAGGTCCCCATCATGAAATGGCAGGCCGCTCGCTTTGGAGAGGGCTTGCCCCACGGTGGTCTTACCGGAGCCCGCGACCCCCATGAGGATGATGGCCCGCACGCGCCTACCCTATCGCGCGCCGGACATCGTCCACAGAAACGGACTCAACTCCCGTTATGGCCCCTATCTTCTTCTCAAGAGGGTCGGTGGCACCCTTGGCCTCATCCATGACAAAAAATACCTTCAAGGCCTTGAGGCCGAAGGCGATGGGCTCAATCTCGCATTTCCCCACGACCCCGCCGTACGCAGCGACCTCCTTCTCG